>Ga0180061_1000065_pt1 | contig 18476 bp, 17 predicted proteins | sample EasRivT27_16_10D_FD_121769 | JGI IMG/M metagenome (GOLD analysis project Ga0180061, IMG submission 121769) | Soil microbial communities from meander-bound floodplain in the East River, Colorado, USA - East River metaG ERMLIBT27_16_10D | ecosystem: Environmental > Terrestrial > Soil > Floodplain ...
CGCCAGGGTTTTTTTGTTTGCTTTGCGATCCGAAGATTCATCTCTTAGGTTGTTAATTCCCATTATGGTTGCAGAAATAAATCCAGGTCCCATACCTAAAAAAATTGCCCAATTTGAATGTGTTTTAGTTTGCAGATAATAAGTTCCCCACACTGCTATTGGGCCAAAAAAGATAAAGGCCAATAATTCTCCAAGTCCAAAATGGGAAAGCGGTAATGGGCCGCCCGTATAACAATAGGCCGTTAAAAGGGAGAGGAATCCTATAAAAATAATGGGAGTCCCACCCTCAAACATTAAAAAAACTCCACTAAGAAAGCTTAAGCCAAAACAAATTAGATAGGCAGTTCTAATTTGGTTAGGAGTTAATATTTTAGATTGAATTGCCCGGGAGGGACCTAATCTCTCGGAAGTGTCGACACCTCTTTTAAAATCGAAATAATCGTTTACTAAATTAGTCCCAATTTGCATTAAAAGGGTGCAGAATAATGTGGTTAGCGCAATGGGAATATTTAAATTGCCTTGGTGGGAATAGGCCAAGGCCAGTCCTAAAATTATAGGGCCTGCCGATGCGGTTAAAGTTTTAGGCCTAATTGCCAAAATATAATTTTTCATCTTGTTCCCTGCAAGGAAACCTCGTCCTTTAGGGCGAGATGGAATTGCCAGTTCCTAATATGTTTTGACATTTTAAAAAAATTTGCAAATATCTTTAAATGGTTGAACGTGGTTATAAATACCGATTTTACCCAACCAAAGCGCAGGAAGAAAATCTTGCCAAAACTTTTGGTTGTGTCCGAGTGGTGTACAATCACTTCCTTGCGCTTAGACAGGAATCCTATATCAAGGAAGGAAAGAAAATCGGCTACCATGAGACCTCCGCATTGCTCACAAAGTTGAAGGTGATTGAAGGTAGAAAATGGTTAAATGAAGTATCTTGTGTTCCCCTGCAACAATCCCTTAGACATTTGCAGGTCGCATATACTAATTTTTTCAGGGGGACCGCAAAATACCCTAACTTCAAAAAGAAATTTGATGGGCAGTCCGCAGAATATACGAAAAGTGCTTTCACCTTCAACAACGGAAATTTGACTTTGGCCAAAATGACTTCCCCTTTGAAAATCAAATGGTCGAGAAGGTTTAAAGGTGATCCATCTACCGTTACAGTTTCCAAAGATGCATCCGGAAGATATTTTGTTTCTTGTTTAATTAAGGAAGAAATAAAACTGCTGAAACGAAAGAAGTGCAAAGTTGGGATAGATTTAGGGTTGCTGGATTTTGCCGTATTATCAACTGGTGAAAAGATATCCAATCCTAAAGTATTAAAAAAATATTCCGCAAAACTAAGGACTGCGCAAAAAAATTTAAGCCGAAAAGTTAAAGGCTCAAACAATAAAAACAAAGCACGGCTAAAAGTTGCCAAGATCCATAGAAAGATCTCCGATACCAGAAAAGATTTCCTGCATAAATTATCCAATAAAATAGTTAACGAAAACCAAGTTATCTGTATCGAGAATTTAGCGGTGAAAAATATGGTCAAAAATAGAAGACTCGCTAAATCAATTAGCGATGTAGGCTGGGGTGAATTTGCAAGGCAATTGGAATATAAATCAAAGTGGTATGGGCGGGAATTGGTAAAAATAGACAAATTTTTCCCAAGCTCTAAAAGATGCTCTGCTTGTGGATATCCTTTGGAGTCGCTTCCCTTAGCTGTTAGGGATTGGCAATGCCCTGCTTGCAAAACAAAACATGATCGCGACCTAAATGCGGCAAAAAACATACTCGCGGTAGGAACTACCGTTTTAGCTTGTGGAGAGAATGTAAATCTTGTGTCTAAAAGCATAAGTTGTTCTCTGTGAAGCAAGAATCCCTTCCTAAAGGAAAGGGAGGTTCAAAATTTAATAGTTTTAAGTTTTTGGTAAATTAAGACATTTTCATCATTATTAATTTCTACTTCAATAATCGTATGATTTTTTTCTTTCACTGCTTTTAAATAAAGCTCTTTTAAATCACCAATCTCGTAAACCCGGTGATAATTTAATCCAAACTGTTCCGCGGTTTTTTGGAAATTTAATTCATGTCCAGTGTAGAGGTAAGGTAAAATTTCTTTTTCCTTGGCGATGGGAAGAAGAGAAAATATACCTCCACCTTTATTATTTAATATTAAGGTTATAATTGGATTTTTAGTTTCTTTTAAAAGGGTTAGGGAATTTAGGTCATATAAAAAGGAAATATCCCCAATTACCAAAGTAAGCGGCAGTTCTTCAAACTCAGAGGCCCCAACGGCCCCTGCTATAAAGCCTTCAATTCCAGAAACTCCACGATGAAACATTATCTTTAATTTTTTTCTCAAAGATTTTGTCGAGTAGGAATCAAAAGAGCGGATCGCTGTGGAGTTTCCAATATATAAAGTAGAAAATTCTGGAATCCAATCGAGTAAAGATTTACTTACCTGTGGGTAGGTAAGGGGAGAACTATCGATAAGCTCGGATTTTTTTTCAATTAACTCTTCCCAGGAAAATCGGGGAACAGTGTTTTTTGGCAAAGGAGAAAGTATTTCTAATGCGAAGAGTTCCGGATCACATTGAAAAAAGAGATTTAAGGAATGGGCCGGATCTTCTTTTTCCAAAGTATTATTAACTCCAATTAAAAAGGTATCCGGATTTTTCTGTAAAAAAGAATAATAATGTTTTGATACAACTCCCCCACCAATATGAAGGATTAAATCAGGAGGATTTTTTTGGAAAATATTAAATACTTCAGGGTGATCAAGCCCAGGTGTTGCACCATCTATTAGATTAAATTCAAATTTAAGTCCACTGCAAACATCAAGATAAAAAGGCCAATTTAGTTCCCTAATTAAGGTTCTTATATTTTCTAAATTTTTATGAGTAGGTAGAAGCCCTATGACAAGAAGTGGTGATTTCGCATTTCTGATCCTATCTTTCGCAAGATCAAGCTCTCCAGGGATAAGTTTTGGCCCCACAAGAGAGAATTTTTTTTTGTCTAGTTCTTTTGCAAGATCCAAATATCCCTTATCAATTTCAACAATTTCATTTTCTAAAGGCTCTCTTAGGGGAAGGTTTAAGTGAACAGGACCTGGTATCGGGCCCAAACCTTGATGAAAAAGGTGGGCAATTGAGCTCGAAAGGGCCAATGGACTAGTTGAGGTATTGGGCTCTCCGGGATTTAAAAATGCATTTACATATTTTCCAAAAAGATTGTCCTGGGAAATAGTTTGGTTGGCGTTGGCGAAAACCATATCCCATGGCCGATCTGCGCTTATAATAAACATGGGAGTTTGGGATTTTTTGGCCTCAATAACCGATGGGAAAAAATTTGAAAGGGCAGTGCCAGAGGTACAAACTAATACCGAGGTTAAACCACTTGATTTTGAAAACCCCAGGGCGCGATAGCCTTGCCCTCGCTCATCGATCCCCAGGTGAATTTTGGCATCAGGATGATTAGAAATTGCCGCGATTATGGGCGCATTTCTTTGCCCAGGGGAAATGAAAAAGTGTTTTGCTCCCTGTTTTACAAGCTCGTTAATAATTATTGAAGACCAAAGTCTTCCCATATTTTGGGTCAGTAGATTCATTTTATTCCAAAAAGTTTCTCATTTTATTTAAGGTCTCATCCCACTCTTTTTCGGCAGTGGACCCCAAAATGATTCCGGCCCCTCCAAATATATGAAGTTTATTATCATGAAGTAGGGCCGATCTAATTCCTACCGCCAATTCGGTCAAATCTTTGGAGATTATGCCTATAGGGCCAGCATAAAGACCGCGATCAAAATTTTCTAGGCGTTTAATAATATCTTTGGCCGCTCCTCTTGGGAAACCTCCCACCGCTGGAGTGGGGTGAATTTTTTCAATAATTTCAAAAATGCCAATTTCTCTATTTAATTTACCGCTAAAGATGGTTTGGATATGCTGAACGTATTTTTGTTTTAAAATTCCTTCAAGGAGAGGGGTGGAAATATCATCACAAATTTCTACCAATAAATTATGGATTTCTCTTGAAACAATTCGGTGTTCTGATAAATCTTTTTTTGAACTTTTAAGTTCCCTTTCAAGAATTTGATCATCTTGATGGGTTAAACCTCTGGTTCTTGTCCCTGCAATTGAATCTATCGTGAGAAGGTCGTTTGATTTTTTAAATAATCTTTCCGGGGAAAGAGAGAAAAAAGCTTGACCGTCATTTAATTTAATGAAGAAAAGAAATGAATTTTCACTTTTTTCACTTAGTTTCTGAAAATAATTAACCGGGTTAAAAGAGGATAAGTTTAGAATTCTTTTTCTGGCCAAAACTACTTTATCAACTGGGGTTGATTCCAAAATTTCCAAACATTCATTAATACTTGAATTCCAAATATCTTTGGAGGGAACATCGGTGTGTTCCTTAAATGAAATTGGTTCCCTAAGAGATGAAAGACTTCTGGTCAAGTCGATATGATTCTCCAAGGCCATTATAAATTCCGCCCGTTCATGCGGCATACTTCTTAGAGAGTTGGGAAAGTTTACTTCAAGACAAAAGTTTTTTTCATGCTTAACCCAGCAAACCATTGGAAGAAAAAACGCAAATTCCGTGAGGGCCTTCCATTCATCTGAGGTTTCTTCTTCGGAATTAAACCTTAGGGAGGTGAAAAATTTCAAATTTGGATTTGAACTTATTATTTTTTCCACCTCATTTTTTTCATTTTCACTAAATTTTGCGGTAGAACCAATTCCAATGATTTCCAACGAACCTTCTTTAGATTTAAAGTAGGCCATTGGAACACCTTCGACAAAATCTAATAGGCCCAACAAATTCATCTCTGGGCAGCTAAAAGAAATATTAGAAAAGCCAAAAGGGGGACCCTCATTTTCTAAAGCAGTGAGGATTCCTTTAACAACTTCAGATTTAAGGATGGTTAAATCTAACATTAAATTTTATCTCCACGATAAAGGTTAACTATTCCAAAAGTAAAACCTTGAAAGGATGTATTGGCAAATCCCTCAGCATCCACCCATTTTTTAAATTCCTCTCCGTGTGGAAAATCCTCAACCGTTTTATTCAAATAAGAGTACGCATCACCGTGTCTGGATAAAAGGTTTCCAATAAAAGGAAGTATATTTCTAAAGTATAAAAAATAAATTTTTCTAATGATAAGATTTTTTGGAATGGCAAATTCCATTATTAGCAACCTGCCTCCAGGTTTAAGGACACGTAAAATATTTTTTAAGGATTTTTGAGGATCAGAAAAGTTCCTTATCCCAAAAGAGATGGTTACAAGGTCAAAAGTGTTATCGGGAAAAGGGATATCAACTCCATCACCCATCTCTAAAGTCACTTTTTTAGATAAGTTTTTTTTAATTATTTTGAAATTACCTAATGCAACCATCTTTTTGGATCTATCTATCCCTTTTACTGAAACGATTCTAGGATCTTTGGCCAAAACAATGGGAACGTCTCCAGTTCCGGTGGCCAAATCTAGGACCGAAATTGTTTCATTTTCGGGAAGGTTTTTTAGAAATTTTTTTCTCCAATACAAATCAATCCCAAAGGAGAGAAAATGATTTAGGAAATCATAGGTGTAGGCGATTTCATCAAAGATTTTATAAGACTCGTTTTTTCTAGTTGAAATTGTCATAATTTAAAGATTATTAACCGCTTTTTCGCTTAGTTTCAAGAAATCAAAATGATGATACGCGGCGAGCTATTTACATGTATGCTTTGCGGTGCTAAAAAAAACGAAAATATTTTAAGGCCTCTTAATGAAATTATTTCCATCTTTTATGGACCATGTGTCCAAAGAGATTATTTTTGAAATTAAAAATATCGATCTCCAAATAAACTCTGAAAACTGCAACCAAGAAATCAATAAGTTGCTGCAAAAAACAGTGCTTTTTGGCGGCAAAAGGCTTCGACCTTTACTCACCCATTTATTCGGGAACCTATTTGGCCTTTCCATAAAAACCGTTTCACCGTATGCAAGGGCAATTGAAATGGTACATGCGGCCAGCCTCTCTCACGATGATGTTATAGATAATGCCAGCCAGAGAAGGGGAATTAGGTCCATAAATATAGAGGGTTCCAATAAAATGGCCATTTTGGCAGGGGATTATCTCTTGGCCGAGGTAATTGTTGAGTTATCCTCCAAAAATAACCTCCTTTTGGTTCAAGAAATGGCCACCGTAATTAAAGATTTGGCAGAGGGGGAGTGGATTCAAGATGATGCACTTAAATCTCGCCATTACACGAGAGAGATAATTGAACAAATCGCTCTTAAAAAAACTGCAAGTGTAATGAGTTACTGTTCAGTTGCGCCAGCGGTTTTGGCAAAAAGTAGCCCAGAAGTAATTGATCTTTGCAGGGAATTTGGAAAAAATCTTGGTCTGGCCTTCCAACTTATGGACGATACCCTTGATTTATCTAACAATTCAAAAAAAGATATCGCTCTAGATTTAAAAAACGGTTTGGTTAATTCCGTTATTTATGAATGGCTTCTTTTTAATCCTGCAATTCATAAAAAATACAAAAACGGTGATTCCCTAGAATCACTTTGGGATGGAAAAGATTTGAATGAATCCATCACTTTAATTCAGGATCGTGCCTACAATCATCTGGAATTGGCAAAAAATTATTTAAACCAAATTGTTGAAAAAATTGAAATAACAGATTCCCAACAGATTAAAGAGGCCCTTATTCCACTCGAAGAAATTTTAGTTTATTTGGGTCAAAGATCTAATTAGATTCTTTGGGGAGAGTTTCAATCATTTCCTCCACTATCTGATAATCCATATTTGGATTTTCCTTTCCACAATTCACTTGTGCCACAGGCACCCATAAAAAATCAGGATTTGGCGAACCAACATCCCATTCTCCGCCAATTATTGCTCCATTGTCGTCGGTATTTAAAAAATATTGGTATTTCACTTCCTTAGAAAATGATGGCTTATTATTATAAACCAGTTGGTAACTGTAATAATGGGTTCTCATGTTGGCGGTTACCAAATATCGGTTTGTTCCTTTCTTTTCCACGGTTATTTTGTATCCAGAGTAAATAGAGTTATCGACAACTTCATTGGAAATCCGGTCAATTCCGATCGGTTTACCTAATTCTTTTAGATAATACTTGATAGTTTTGTGAAAGATATCAGGTGCAAGATCCCTTAGGTCGTCTCCAATGTGTCTATATCTTCTCCCATAAAAGGCTTGTTTTACACAATAACTTGTTTCAACTCTCATCCCTTGGATTTGAAGTGGATTAATAACTATAGATCGATTGCCGGCTTCTAGGATCAAAGATTTTTCAAAAAAACCATGAAGAATTGTAGAGGCCACCCAACCATTGCAATGCCCACCCCAGAAAACTGTTTGGATGCTATGATGGGATAGTTCCCATTCAGTTGCACCTGGATTTTTTCCTGTTTTGCTTTCAACATAATGATCATAAATCCTTGTGGGAGAGTCATCAGGCTTTGCCATTGGAAGTTCCCTATAAGGCCACCAAAAGCCATCGGCAGGGAGTTTGTCATCTGATAAATAAACTTCTTCATCTTTGAGATCATCGTTAATTTTTTCAATGGATGGCGAAATATTTAATCTTTTTGAATTTAATAATTGATTTGTTATTTTGGTTATGGCTAAATTTTCTTCCTCAGATAGATTTAAGGAAATCCTTTTTGCATTTTTTAATTCCCCAGTTGAAATGGGTATTTGATAGGGGCTAAAGGAAATATCATTTTGTTCAATTACTCTTAATTTTCCGAAAAGTTGATCTAAAAATAATATTTTATTATCTTTGCCAACCAACATTCCAAGATTTTTGGCGATACCTGATAAATCGTAACTAAATATTAAGGTTTTAAAATATTTATGGGAAATTGGTTTATAACACCAGACTTCTTTTTTTATCTCCAAATTTATTGGAGAGCCATCTGGAAGGTCTGTAGTTTCAAATTCATAGCAATCCAAGGCGAATGATTTAAATGTGAGAAGAGATAAAAAAAGTAATGAAATCCATTTCATTTTTTTTTTCCTTAAAAAAGGGGCAAAAACCAACTAAATGGTTTTTAACCCCTAATCACCAAATGATAACTAAATATCCCAATCGTCATCTTGGCCTGGGTCACCTTGGCCTGGATCACCAGTTCTTGGTTCTGGAACTGGATCTTTTCCAGGAGCACTGTAGGGGTCTGAAGAAGGACCTTGGCTTGGATCTTGCCCTGGATCTTGTCCAGGATCGCCAGATAACTTGTTAACAGCTACCATTTTGCCTTCAAATTGGGTAACTGAAAAGGCTTTGCCGAAGGCCAACAGCAGAAGCAAGTTAATCAATAGAATTTTTACCATGACGCTCTCCTTTTAAAGAATGGACTATTCCAACTTTAGATTAGATTATATATTAATAGCGGAATTTTTTTTAAAAAAATGAGGAAAAAAAATTCCATTGAATTTTGTTGATTTCTTTAATACTTATCCCTTTTACTTGGATAAGTGGGATATGGACGATTTTGAAGCAATATATTGGTTTTTAAACTTACACCACCAGCGTTTATTTTTATTAAATAAAAAAACTTCAATCAAATATAAAAATAAATTTCAATTAGTAAAAACTTCCAAGGACCTTTCTAACTTTTTACAATCCACCAAAATTCCAAAAATGTCCCAACGGGCCCAACTGACTCTTTCAAAGTGGTTAGATGGAGAATGGCCAATAATACTTACAAATAAAATTCCCTCTCCTTCGGAAATGCTCTCAATTCAGGCACAAGGAAAAAGATTTGTATCTTGGCTTCCCCATCTAAATGGACCGATCCTTGAAAAAAAAGATAATTGGGATTTTATGCTTCATGATCTAATGCATGCTGAAAGATTTTTTCATTTGCCAGAACTTTATAGGGCACAAATGGGCTTTTTTCAGTGGCTCCAAGACCAATCGTTTCAGTTGACCGGGTTTGAATGGGATTATCTAAGAAGTGATATGAATACCCATCCACTCCATGCTTTGCAATTTTTAAAACATATGCTCAATTGCCAGGGCCTAAAATATTCTTTTGATATTCCTAATTGGGAGATCATCAATTCTCCAGAAATGTCTGATCACAAAACCCAGGAAATAAATCATTTTTTTCAAAATTATAAATCTAAATTTTAATACAGGTATTTTGCAGATAAATGGGAAATAAATCGGATTTAATGGTTACCAAATCTCCAGAAATTAAACCAAATTCACTGGGGTAGGGGACTCCACAACCCAAAAATAAAAAGCCACCATTTTCGGTTAGGTTGGATTTCATCAATTGTTCAATTATTTGGTTAGGATTTCTGTTAAATCCGGTACTTTCATAGGAAGTTTCCACGATAACCTTACCTTCACGAACCACCTCACATTTCAAAGTTGTAGAGGGAAATTTACTACTTAGTTTTATTAAAGGAAGCATGGAAACTGAACCTTTATAAAATTTTGCCATTGATTGATAAAGGGGATTTTCTCGTTCTAGATCAAGGGCTGTAACATCATTTCCTAAAGTATATCCGATAATTTCCCCGAATTTATTAAATACCGCTACCAATTCCGCTTCTGGAATGGTTATTTTAGAATTTTCCCGGATTCCAATCTTGGAAAAATTTTCTGCCAGGTTATGTTTATTTCCCTTATAAAAAAACATGGATTGCTCTGAAAGATAAAGCTTTTTATAGACATCGGCATCGTGTGTGAATTCGATTTGTTCTGGGGACCATTTAAAAGTACATCCGGTGGCAAAGATATGCTGTCCTTCAATAAGGTTTAAAAATCTGGTATCCCCACTAAGTTCATTTTCTAGGTTATTGGAAATAATTTCGTTTGCCCTAAGAGCTAAAAACCCCGAGAAATTACCATCAAAAATTGAGTAGTGGGTACCGTTAGTAACAATTAAATTAGGAACCCCATTAATTAAAATTTTGGCCAAAAATAATTCGCTCATGAGCACATTTAATATAATGATTTTTTAAGTTTGGACAGATTAGAATTTTTCTGGGCCCTGAGTTATTGCAGTACTGCCTGTATAAATTGCTCCAGGTGGAATCCAATATTTGGTTATTCCAGAAAAGAACTCGCCAAAGCCGTTTTTAGGGCCAAAATCTTTTATAAGGGATCCCAAATTAATCCCTACTCCGTAAGTTAACCATTGGGAGTCATTTAAATGGGGATTGGCAGAAAAGTCGGGCTTATATCCTTTGGTGTAAAATCCAAAGTCTAAAGTTAGGTACCTGGTATACCAGTTTTCAGCAAGGAAAGGCACACCCTTGGCCTTGAGGGAAAAGAAGAATTTTTGACCTGAGTAATCGCTGTTAACATCAACCTTATCCTTATTTTCTTTGTGGAACCAATGTTTGCTTGGCCAGTACTCCCACCTAAGGCCAATTAATTCGTCTAATTTTGGGTATTCATCTAAAAAATAGGCCAATGATATCCCAAGGGTATCCATAATCAGGTCCTGTGGGCTGAATTGATACCTGGAAAATCCATCTCCCATTTCAATCATAAGTCCGGTAAGCCCGGCGGCTAGGACCCCATGCCACTGAGATGTCCGATGGTCATGCCCAAGCTTGGAAGAAAGCCAGGAATAAAACCGCTTTTGAATATAGTGGCTCATCATATGGCCGGTTTTGTCCGCTCCACCGGCATAGCTAGTTTTTTCAAACCAACCTTCAGATTTAAAACCAAACTTTTTACCCTCGTTGCCCCAATTCCAGGAAACCACCCCTTGAAGAAGTGCCAGAGTGGGTACCATAAGACCTGAGCTCAAGGTTAAAACCGACCTTTGCCCCTCGGTTAGATTCCAAGGTTTAATTTGGGAATCGGAAAAATTACCCTGAGTTTCCCCTCTAAAAGAGGGAGGTTCAGTACCTGGAAGGAAGGGTCCAGTGGGAGATGTGGAGATTTCTTGGCATTGAGAATTCAGGGTAAAAAGAAAAAGTAGGATTAAGAAACTTTTCAACCAAATTCTCGTTGTTGGGTTTAGTACCAATTTTAAAGGGGTTAAAAAAATTTGCTTGAAAGGTAATTTATTCCGTTTTAGTAGGTAAAAAGGTTCAAATATGGCAATTGACGCAAATTGTTAAGTTTCCCAAATTAATTATTTTCTACTATTGTTTCCCAAATCTTGGGCTTAAAAATGAAAAACGCTGAATTTAGGGAAGCATTTAGAAAAGAACATATCCCGTTTTATTATTGGGGTATAGGCCATATGCTTATGAATTTTCTGCTTTTATCTCTTCCCCTTATGGCCTTTGTTTTAAAAATAACATCACCAAGTTTGAGTGAGTTACTTTTAATTCCCCTAACCGTGGTTTTAGGAAATTTAGTAGTTTTTATAATCCACAAATTTATCCTTCATCGAAAGATTAAATTTTTAGGATTTGCTTATAAAATCCATTCCCAGTGGCATCATCGATTTTATACCCACGACCATTTGGTATGGGATTCAACCAAAGACTTTTTTATCATCTTTTTCCCCATTGACGTTATCCTAGGTTTTTTGGTCTTATTTCTTCCCCTAATTTATTTTATCTTGGTCCCCATTCTTTCCACTAATGGGGTATTTTTGGTTTTGGCCACAAGTTGCACTTACTTTATTGGCTACGAAGTCATTCATTTTATTTCCCACCTTCCAGAAAAAAATATTTTGATGAAGGTTCCCTATTTTAGGTTTATGAGAAATTATCATCGCATACATCACAATCCCGCCTTGATGAGCGAATACAATTTTAATATAGTTTACCCATTCTTCGATCTAATATTCAAAACCGCCTATAAGGAAAATGAAAATGTTAGTGATTCTCTCTCCGGCAAAAAGGCTTGATTTTTCTGCAAAGACCGATTCAGCTAATTATTCTCAACCTGTTTTCTTAAAAGATACAAAATTGTTGGTTGGAGAGCTTAAGCATAAAACTCCAAAACAATTATCCAAGCTGATGGGAATTAGTGAGAAATTGGCAGTAGAAAATGCCGCTAGATATTCCCAAGTTAAATTTCCTTTAAATACATCCAATGCCAAGGAGGCTATTTTTGCTTTTCAAGGAGATACCTACCAGGGATTATCTATTTCTAAATTTTCCGAAGAGGATCTTGCGCAGGCACAGCTAAGAATTCGAATATTATCCGGACTTTTTGGGGTGTTGGCACCACAAGATTTAATTTTTCCTTATCGCTTGGAGATGGGGACAAAATTTGGGATTGGCAAAGTTAAAGATTTGTATGGTTTTTGGCGAGAAAAAGTAACCGATCATTTAAATGATTTGGAAAATGAATATTTGGTAAACTGCGCCTCCGAGGAATATTTTTCTGTAATTGATAAAAAAAGAATCAAAGCAAAAATCATCACCCCAATTTTTTTAGACCGAGAAAAAGGCACCAGCGGGAAGTATAAAAATATTGGGTTTTTCGCCAAACGAGCAAGAGGCATGTTTTCTCGGTTTATAATTTTGGAAAAAATAAAAGAACCAAACCAATTATTAAATTTTAACTTTGAAGGATATACTTTCGATAAATCACAATCAAAAGAAGATAGGCCGGTCTTTAAAAGAGAATTTATAAGGAAAACAAAATGAAAAAATATAATGTTTTTGGAATTGGAAATGCCCTTGTGGACATGGAATTTTTAGTGAAAGACGAGTGGCTTAAACGGATGAGTGTGGAAAAGGGAGTTATGACCCTGGTTGATGAAAAGAGACAGCACGAGCTAATGAATAATCTAGACCCCTTTGAAGCAAAAAAATTCTGTGGAGGATCGGCCGCCAATACCATGATAGCCTTATCTCAATTTGGAGGAAGATCCTTCTACACCTGTAAGGTTTCTACTGATGAATTAGGTGAATTTTATTTTGGGGATCTAGTCCGCGAGGGAGTGGCAACGAACCTTTCTGCAAAAAGAACCGATGGAATTACCGGAAAATGCATGGTGTTTATCACCCCGGATGCAGAAAGATCCATGAACACTTTTTTAGGGGTATCTGAAAAACTCTCAATCAACGATATTATGGAAAAAGATATAATCGATTCGGAATATATTTATTTAGAAGGCTACTTGGCCAGCTCCAAGACTGGAAAAGAAGCAGTATTAGAGGCCAAAAAAATTGCTCAAAAAAATGATGTAAAAGTTGCTTTGACTCTTTCTGATTTGGGGATGGTTCGCCATTTCCGGACTGAGATCGAAGAAATGATTGGATCTGGAATTGATCTTTTATTTTGTAATTTTGAGGAAGCTTCGGAATTCGCAAGAAGCTCTAATATTGAAGAAGTAATGGATAAGGTTAAAAAAATTGCAAAGACCTTCGTAATTACGAGAGGTGCAAAAGGTGCCATCATTTTTGATGGAAATAATTTTCAACATGTGGAAGCTCCCAAGGTTACGCCAATTGATACAACCGGGGCGGGGGATTTGTTTGCCGGAACCTTCCTTTATGCCATTACCCATGGTAAAAATTTTCAACACGCAGGAGCATTGGCATGTAAGGCCGCTTCCAAATTGGTTACCCAATATGGGGCAAGGCTAACAAGAGATCAAATTAAAGAGTTAGGGGATTGAATATGGCCAAATATCTATCGTTAAAGGAAGTTTTCTCTCAAGGTGAGAAACTGATCGATCAGGAAGTGGAGTTAAAAGGCTGGATAAGATCGGTTAGAAATTCCAAAACATTTTCTTTTGTAGTTTTAAATGATGGTTCTTCCCAAGCAAATATTCAAATTATCGCAGATTCTTCGCTGGAAAATTACGGGCCAGTTTCTTCCATGCTATCAGGAACATCCGTTATCATTAATGGAATTATCAAACCATCCGGTGGAAAGGGACAGTCCATAGAAATGTTGGCCAAGTCTGTTACCATTGTGGGACCGGCCAATGAAGAATTTCCGTTGCAAAAAAAATCAACATCATTGGAATTTTTAAGAGAAATTGCTCACTTGCGGTCAAGAACGCAAACCTTTGGTGCCATTTGGAGAATTCGAAATTCCCTACAATTTGCTACTCACAAATTTTTCAATGAAAGAGGCTATATCAATATTCATACGCCGATTATCACTGCTTTAGATGCTGAAGGGGCAGGTGAGATGTTTAAGGTAACTACCCTGCATTTGGATAATCTCCCAAAAGATGAAAAAAAACAGGTGGACTATTCTCAGGATTATTTTGGCCAGGAAACCTCACTTTCGGTTTCAGGTCAACTTCAGGCCGAGGCCATGGCAATTGGTCTTGGAAAAGTTTATACCTTCGGACCCACATTTAGGTCTGAAAACTCCAATACAAAAAGACATTTGAGTGAATTTTGGATGGTAGAACCAGAAGTGGCATTTTTTGACCTTGATCAAGTTGCAGAACTTGCTGCCGAATATATTAAATATTTAATAAATTATGCCCTGGAAAATTGTATGGATGAGCTTTTATTTTTAAACCATCGCCCGATGGAAAAAGGCGGAGTCCTTGGGGCATCCATTAATGAAAAAGAAAATTATATTGAAGAAATTAGAAAAGTCGCTAATGCAACTTTTGTAAAAATAACTTATACCGAGGCCATGGATATATGTTCAAAATCTGGCAAGAAATTTGAATTTCCCACCAATTGGGGAGCGGAAATGCAAACCGAACATGAAAGGTATTTGGCAGAAGAATATTATAAGGGCCCAGTGATTGTTACAGATTATCCCAAAGCTTTTAAAGCTTTTTATATGAAACAAAACCCCGATGGAAAAACCGTTCGTGCAATGGATATTTTAGTGCCAGGGGTTGGAGAAATAGTCGGGGGATCGCAGCGGGAAGACGACCTGGAAAAACTACAAAATGCCATCAAAGAAAAAAAGATGAATGACAAAGACCTTTGGTGGTACCTAGAACTTAGAAAATGGGGATCCGTTCCGCATGGAGGTTTTGGGCTAGGTTTTGAGAGGGCCCTCCTCTATATTACAGGAATGACCAACGTTAGGGATATTATTCCCTTTCCCAGAGCTCCTAAAAATGCGGCCTTTTAGAGTAGGGCGCTGGCAATCAAGTTAGAAAGGTCGATCTGATTAGTACTGTGCTCAATACTATTACAAGTCACAATCTGGGCCATTGGGGAATTTTTAAGCTTTTGATAGGAATCCTGTGCAAAAATCCCATGGACAGCAATACCAATTGGGGAATTCATTCCCAATTCCTTAAGAATTCTAGCGGCCTCAATCATCGTAGCACCCGAAGAAATTATATCGTCGATTAGCACCGGTGTGTGTTTTGAAAATTGGGAAATATCAGGAAAATTAATTGTAACTTCATGATCTCCCTGCCTAGATTTTTTTAAGATAACGAAAGGTATATTTGAAAGTTTGGCAACTTCTTGGGTCCACTGTCTTGACTCTTCATCAGGACCGATTAGAAAAGGATTTTTTACATTTTTATTGATCCATAAACCAAGTTCGTTGGTGGCATGGAGAACTTTGGATTTTTTGGAAAAAATCTCGCCAAGGGATTTAATTCGGTGAAGATGTGGGTCTATGGTTATCAGGCAATCGATATAACCGGATAAAAATTTTCCAAATATGGCAGCCGTTAATGCCTCTCCCTCATTAAAAATTTTATCCTGCCTTAAATAACCCAGGTAAGGAGCAATAAGGGTTACACTTCTTGCTCCATTTTCTTTAACTAATGAAGCAAAAAACATAATGGGAATTGATTTTAAATCGGGATTATCTAGACCGGCCAAAAGATAAACATCTTTACCTTTTACATCTGATTTAAGTCTTAAATAGGATTCTCCATCGGGAAATTTGCGAATGATAAAATCACCATCTAAAAAATTGCAAATTTTATTAACGGATTTTGCCAAGGATTCATATTCCGGGAAATGAAAAAGAATTGAATTACCCCTCATTTAATTTTCCTTTATGGTGATAAAATCATTTTCTCGTTGTTTCAAATAGGCCAAGGCATAATCCAATTCCCCTTTGGAACCACCATGAATTGTAAAAAGGGGAGTTCCAATTTCCACTTTGGCCCCCACTAGTATATGGAGATCCACCCCGGCCGATTTCATGGTGGGGGCCCCAGCGAGTTTTGCCAGTCTTGAGATGTGTCGGTTATCAATGGCCGAAATAATGCCTTCTTTTTTGGCCAAATAAGGGCGTAGAAATTTGGAATGGGGGATTTTTCCAAATCCACCTTGTGCCAGGCATATGGATTCAAATTTTTTTAGGGCCCTTCCACTTTGGAGAATATCAGTTGCAATTTTAAAGCCTTCGCCTTTTTTTACCTTTGGAGAGAATTCTAAAATTTTGGCAGCGATTTCTAAGGAACGATTCCTTAGATCCAATGGAGCATCTTTTTTTAAGGAAAGTACGGATAATATATCTCTGGCCTCAAGTGCAGGTCCGATACCGTTTCCAACTGGTTGGGTTCCATCAGTAAAATAGACGTTGATTTTTATACCTAATTTTTCTCCAACTTTTTCAAAATAAAGCTTTAATAAATTTCCTGTAGTTTCGTTTCTAACCTTGGCCGAGGGACCTATGGGAATGTCAATTAGAACATGGGATGATCCAGCTGCGATTTTTTTGGATAGAACCGAGGCAACTAATTGGCCTTCGGAGTCTAGATCAAGAACTCTTTCTACCCTGATTAAAATATCATCTGCAGGGGATAAAGAAACAGCTCCACCCCAAACGATACATCCATTTTCCTTTTCCACCACTTTTTTCATTTGGGATACTGTTAAATTAACCGGAGCGAAAACCTCCATGGTATCTGCGGTACCCGCAGGAGAGGTGATCGCCCTTGAGGAAGTTTTAGGCATAATAAGGCCAAATTCTGACACTATTGGAACAACTATGGGGGTGGTCCTGTTTCCTGCCAAACCTCCAACACAATGCTTATCCACGACAAAGTCGGAATGCCACTTTATTTGTTCGCCCACCAACACCATTTCTTGGGTGAGATCCATAATTTCCTGGAAATCGATTTTTGAGGATGAGCAGGCGGTGAGGAATGAGGTTATTTGGATATCTGAATATCTTCCTGATACTATATCATCAAGAATTTCTTTAAATTCAAATCGCTGAAGTTTATTCCCGTAAATTTTTGATCTCACAAAGCTCATAGAATTGATTGGACGGGGGTGGTTAACGGTAACTAGATCCCCTTCTTTTGCCCCCAACAAATTCCATGCATATTCAGAAAGACCGATTTCTCCTTGTTCCAACAAATTTGAGTTGATCTTATTTAGGGTGGCGATGATTGATTTGTTTAAATAATTAATTTGCACCCTTGCCTGGGCATCAAATCCTTCTGAAATACAAACCGGACTATCAGTTCTCAAATACATAACAGCTTCACGGTAAGTATCTATTCCTGTTTGGCGTAAAATCAGGCTATTTTTCATTTATTTAATTATAGTAAAAGAAATGGGAATCCTAAAGGAATTTAATTAATTTGGGTTCTTCTAGAGAAGGATTTCTTGTTAACCAAAAATGTCATGTCATCAAAAAGGGCATTTAGTAATTCTTCCGACAGGATCGATTTTAAACATTCCGCAAATACGCCCCTTAAATACATTCCCCCAGGAAGTGGTGATGGAGATTGCATCACTAAAAGAGCAGAGGAAAAGTTAAATAGATTTCTAATAGAACATTCCTCTACCGCGCCAACCACGGATTTATAAATTACGATTTTGGAAAACATTTGGGGATTTTTTACGTGAAATCTCATTAAGGCCACATAAGAGCCAACTCCCAACCAGGTATTTACCCCTTCCTTTGCGGTTTCATGAAGGGATATTTCAGCAAGTATGCAATCAAGGGTAACGCTTTTATCTGCTTGAGTCTTAGGTGAACATTCAGGAAGTGAAGGCACTTGAGCAGCAAAAACAGAAGAGCTAAGCAGGAAAAAAATAAAAATTTTCATTTCCTATTTTCGAACATTTAGGAGGTAGGCCTTAGTATCTGTCAAAAAAGTAGACACTATATAATTTATTTACAATTTCACCTGCCTATTTCCTTGAATTTATAGGACCCAAATTGGCCAGACCCTTGCATTTAAAAGGGTATGAAAAACTTAATATTAATAACATCAATTTTATTTAGTTTTACCTCATTTGCTGAAGGTAAGTTTAGCAACTGGGGGCTTGATTCTATCAATATGCCAAAAAGTGTTGCTTCTAAAAACGAAGTAACCGTTGCTGTGTTGGATACTGGAATTGATGGAACACATGAATTTTTATCTGGAAACGTAGTTTCATCCTACGATTTTTCAAATACCGGATCAGGGGATAACCATGGTCACGGAACTCACGTTTCTGGGATTATTAAATCGGTTTTCCCACAAGTTAAATTAATCTCTTTAAAATACTATAATCCAAAATTTTCAGGGAAAGAATCTCTGGATGCCACCCTTGCCGGATTAAGAAAGGCGGTAGAGCTAAATGTTGATATTATCAACTATTCTGGTGGCGGTCCTGAAGCTTCTTCTGAGGAGCTAGCCATTTTAAAA
>Ga0180061_1000066_pt1 | contig 18463 bp, 16 predicted proteins | sample EasRivT27_16_10D_FD_121769 | JGI IMG/M metagenome (GOLD analysis project Ga0180061, IMG submission 121769) | Soil microbial communities from meander-bound floodplain in the East River, Colorado, USA - East River metaG ERMLIBT27_16_10D | ecosystem: Environmental > Terrestrial > Soil > Floodplain ...
GACCCGGCAAGACTTTATAAAGCAGATTATCAGGCCATGGAAATGACAAATCCAAGGGGAAGATTTGCCAACTTTTACTCTCCTCTAATCTCCGGCACCCAGTGGGAATGGGGAATTGTGGGTTACAACCCTGAATATTTTGGACATGGATTATCCAAAGATAAAGCTCAATACGAAGGATTTGGTCATCGAATTGTTGAACGTGGCTATCCCAGACGCGTTCAGGGAGACCTTATGCACTTTTACTATAACGACGGAGGCAAAGATTTATTCAAGTTTGAGGATATGAATTGGGTTGGAATTAAAACAAATGAACTAAGGGGTAAAAAAGCACAAAATCCCCTATTTTCCCAAAATAAATTTGCCTTTATAGTAACAAGAGGGAAATTTTCCCCTGCTCCTACCGAAATTTTTATTCCGAGAAATTTTGATATTTTTAAAACGATTATTTTAACGGATGAGGGTGTCCTTGAAAATCCGAAGGTAGTTTTGGACTCCGAACTAGGAGGAAAAAGGCTTTTTATTTCTTCAGAAACAAATTCCCTTTATCACTTTGCCCTGATTCTTGAACGGGGGCCGATGGACAATTTATCTCCCAAGCAATGGGAGGAATTAAGGTTAGGTATTGCAGCTCGAGTTAACCAGGAAAAATCACCACTTTACCTAACTGGAAAAATTCGCAAGGATTTTCGAAGTTATAGACCATAATTTAGGGTCTGAAAGATTTCCCGTGATTGGTTAAATTCCTGACTGATACTATAGACTGATTTACCGAAAAAACTCATCCCATGATGAGCAAAATCTCAGTCGCATTCCCTTAATAACTTGAAAAACCGAAAACAATTCGCTCTAATGAAATCTGATGTTACTGCTCTTATTTATCATCTCTATTACTTTTGCATTAGCCGATGAATGCACCAATATCTATAAACCTCGTGAGGTCATTGCGAGGGCGATGAATAAAGACATACATCTAACGATGAAGTCATACGAGATCGAAATGGTCCATGGCTACATAAGAGACGCAAGGAGGATCTACAACCCTGAGTTTGAACACTTCACCACCCAAGGACGACAAGGCGAAGAGTTTACTGAGAACCACGAGACAAGGCTGTGGTTCATTTTTCAGTTGGGGAGCAAAAGAGAAAAGAAGGCACTCGTATTTGAGGCACAGGAAAGTCACACGAAGACTGAACTCAAATTACTGGAAAACTTTTTAAAAAAAGAGTTTTTGCACGCTTTTATCAGAGCATTGCAGATAAAGAATCAGCTCGTCACGATTGGCCGTCTAAAATCTTCACTAAACCAGTATATTCATCGTTATGAGAAGATCCCCCATCTTACTCCTGAGCAGCAAATTGATAAGGGGCTTCTTGAGATGTCGTTGACCGACCTTGATCTTACGGAGGCTGCACTTCACAACGAAAATCTATTGATCGGAAGATTTTATCAAAGGATCCTGGCCGAAAATTGTTTTGTGAAAATTGAAATTCCTGAAAACTCGCGACCCAATAAATGGCCCCCCATAGAAGACCTTCGTTTTGTGCCTGATCAGTCACTTAATATCAAGCTCGCGCAACTGACCCTTGAGAAAACAGAGTTTGAATTCAATCGTGAAGAATCCAAGGTGTGGCCCGACCTCAAAATCGGTCCTGTTTGGCAGCGTAACACTATTCAGGGTAGAGAGTCCGATCTCTTTGGCTTAAGCATTATCCTTCCCATTCCAAGTACTGACCTGAATAAAGGACTTCGCGAGGCAGCCTCGGCTAATCAGCGAAGGCATGAAAAACATCTCTCTTTTCAGAGGGACCAGAATGTCCTCGAGTTTCATTACAGAAAGTCGGTCTATGAAACTCTTCGTTCACGCTACAATGCTTATCAACGCCTCAATGATTTTTCTGCGCTCATCAGAAAGTCGCAGAACCTCTTCAAAAGAGGGTTAATTTCAATACCGCACATTCTCGTAATTAAGCAGGAGCTCCTAAGCCTGACACGGCAGGTGTATAGGGTTGAAAACGACATAGCTGAACACCTCATCGAGATATTTTTCATTAATAATCTACCGATTGAATCTGTTATTTATAAGGCACTGAACTTATGATCAGAAAAATCATCAAGTTCAGCTCGAAAAATTCGCTAGTCATTATTTTTATCACCCTGTTTATGAGCATGTATGGGATCTATTGTTTTAAGACCCTTCCTATTGACGCAGTTCCCGACACCACGAATATACAGGTACAGGTCATCACGATGGCTCCGGGTCTTGTTCCTGAAGAAGTCGAAAGACAGATAACGCTACCCATGGAACTTCTTTTAAAAGGAATCCCTTGGATCAGTGAGGTCCGCTCCACATCAAGGTTTGCTCTTTCTCATATCACGGTCATTTTTGAAGAGGGAACAAAGATACTGGATGCCCGCCAGCTCATAGCTGAGAGAATGAAGTTTCTTGAGAGGGACATACCAAATTACTATAAGCTCTTCATGGGTCCTATCGTGACCGGTCTGGGAGACATTTTTCATTACGCCATTATTCCTAAAAATAAAAAACTGAGCGAACTCACCATGGAAGAAATGATGGAGATCAGGACCCTTCAGGATTGGGTCGTTCGCCCTGAACTCCTGCGGATCAAGGGAGTTGCTGAAGTTAATACCATGGGGTTATATCAGAAGCAGTTCTACATTATTCCGAAACTTGATAAGATGCATTTCTATGGAATCACGTTTCAGGAAATCATCGACGCAATTAAGACTACGAATCGAAACGTCGGAGGAAGCTACATTGAAAAAGAAGATTCTCAGATTTTGATTCAGGGCTCTGGACTTTTAAAAAACGAAAATGACATTCTCAATGTTCCGATCAAGCAGGCAATAAACCTTGGAACGATTCTTGTGGCCGATATAGCGGAAGTGAAACTGGCAAAGTCACTTATTGTAGGTTCAGCCACATTCAACGGGGAAAAGGCGCTGATTGGAAGTCCCTTGATGCTAGCAGGTGATAATTCCCGTCGTGTTGCTGTAGCCGTTCGGAATAAAATCGAAGAGATTAACCAAAAAAAACTTAAAGATCATGAGATAAAAATTCTCTATGATCGCTCACTCCTTGTGAATCAAACCTTAAAAACGGTTGAACACAATCTCTTTCTGGGGTGTGTGCTGGTAATTCTGGTCCTGCTTTTCCTGATTGGGGATCTTAGGGCTTCAATCATTGCTTCTGCAATGATCCCAGTAAGTCTTCTTATGACCTTTATTATCATGAAGCATTCAGGTCTGTCCGGAAACCTCATGAGTCTTGGGGCCCTTGATTTCGGGATAATAATCGATGGAGTTGTTATCATCATTGATAATTGTCTCCGTCACCTTCAGGAAAGGTCCTCGGTAAATAGTCGTGTCCTTGAACGAAAAGAGATCAAAGAAACCATAGTTGATGCCACTGCTGAAATCATGTCTGCTAGTTGGTTGGGGCGAATCATAATTGTCCTGGCGTTCGTTCCCCTTCTCCTACTTGGGGGCGTGGAAGAAAAAATGTTCGCACCGATGGCGAAGACATTTATTTATGGACTGATTTCGATTTTTATTCTTTCTATTACCACTGTTCCGGCCCTCGCTTCTTTGTTTCTGAAGACACCAAAAAGTAACCAGAAACCATTTCTTCTGAGAGCTGTGGAAAAAGTTTATTATCCATTTGTCAGATTCACGCTTCACCGGTTTACAAGTTTCTCACTTCTTTCACTTTTTATTTTTGCCATCAGCCTGTTTATGTTTTCCAGGTTGGGTGGTGAGTTTATTCCAAGGCTCGACGAAGGCAGTGCTGCCTTGAGGGTAATAAGAAAGGCTGACATTGCTCCGAACTATGTCATTGAAGAACAAAAACGTCTTGAGAAAGATCTCCTTTCAATACCTGAAGTAGATACCGCATTCAGTAGGATCGGGATAGCTGAGATACCCGACGATCCGTTCGGAATGAATTTTGCAGATCTCTATGTGGAGTTTAAGCCTGAGAAAGAATGGCGCCACGGAATGGACCGACTAAAAATAAAGGAAGAGATCTTGAAGGTGCTTAAAAAGGAACCACGGGGTGCAGTCGTTATGATGGGTCAGCCTATTGAGATGAGGACCAATGAGCTTCGTGAGGGAACAAGATCAGATGTTTCTCTAAAAATATTCGGCGAAGATCTTGAACAAATTGTCAAAGTTGGTACTGAGATCAAAAGGATCGTGAAAGATGTACAAGGGGGGCGCGACGTAGAACTGGATGTTCAGGGAAAAAACACGCTTTTAAGAATATCATCTCGTGAGGATGTGAAAAGGAGTCTTGCGTTTAGTAACGAGTATCTTCTTGTAACAGTTCAGTCGGCACTCGGCGGTGTCGAAGTTGGAAAAATTTATGAAGGACTCAGGAATTTTCCCCTTATGCTCAGAGTGAAGGAAGAGGAACGCGAAAGTATGGAGAAAATCAAGGTCCTTCCGATTGGAAACACTAAAGGTTTGACATTAAAGCTTGAGGAAATTGCCAACATCGAGCTCATGGACACTTTCAGTATTATTGTCAGGGAAAATTCCCGCCGTCGTGTGGCCCTTCTTATTAATATCAAAGACCGAGATATGGAGTCGTTTGTGAAGGAAGCAGCGGCAAGGGTCGACAAAGAGGTTAAACTTCCCCCTGGAATTGAACTCCAATGGGGAGGAAATTTTAAAAACTTACAAAACGCGAAGAAGCGTTTGTCCGTTATTCTTCCTATAACTTTGTTCATAATCTTCATGCTTATTTATTACGCTTTTTTTAACTGGATACTGAGTCTAATGATTTTCATCTGCATTCCATTTGCCTGGGTAGGAGGAATTTGGGCATTAAAACTATCCAACCTTCCTTTTAGTATTTCAGCAGGAGTGGGATTCATTGCACTTTCCGGAATCGCTGTCGTGAACGGAATGGTCTTACTAGCATTTTTAAGCTCAATAAGGAGTAGAGGAATCAGTGGGGATGAACTCATTTATCAGGGCGTATCGTTAAGACTTAGACCTGTTCTTATGACCGCCCTTACTGAGATTTTTGGTTTTCTACCCATGGCCGTTTCAACAAGCCTGGGATCAGAAGTTCAAAAACCGCTGGCGCTGGTAGTGATTGGAGGAGTTATAACGTCCACCATTCTGACTCTCATCCTGATTCCGATTCTTTATCGAAAGCTGGAAAAAAGAATTGGTAAATCAGAAATTATTCCTACGCTTGCCTAAAAGATTGTCGAGCGTAGCAATATGCCCATTTCATATCAGGATCATCAGAATAATACGAAAAATTCGGAAGGATTTTCGAAGTTATAGGCCATAACTTAGTGTCTGAAAGATTTCTTTGAGTCCAACTATTTTATAATTGGCGTTTTGAATCTCCCCATTTTCATTGGTGTTTTGGTGATCATGAACTACCATTATTCCCTCAGGGAAAAGTTCCCCCGAAGGCATGGCCGATATGTCAAGGCCATCGGTTTGGGTAATTGGATCTTTTTCATTTAGGGTTAATTTAAAACTTCCCAAATATTTTTCATTTTTTCTATCATAAAGTGCATATTCACTTATTCCTTGGATGGATACGATTAGGTATTCCCCGCCATTTTTTCCATTAAATATTGCCATCCCCTCAACATCATCCGTAATTCTTGGGGTATTTAAAGGAAAGATTTCCGGATTTTGAGAATCTTTTGAATGAATAGTCTCCATCATAAGGTGGGGAATAAAATCTTGGCCTTCCAAATCTATTTTAAAAATTCCCAACTTTTCCATCCCAACAAAAAGGAATCCATTTTCGTCATCTGCAACACAACCTTCCAACTGATATCTTTGTCCTAATTCTTCTGATATTTCATCCGGTAAGTCAGTCCTATCAATTTCACCGGTTCGATATTCCCCCAAAACATCTTGAATCACAAAGTCCGCCAATTTAGCATCGGTAGCTCGGTCAATAATGGAGGTGAAATTAAAAATTCTTCTTTGGATTAAATTTATTTGGGAATTTTCTTCTAGAACTTCATGCTGATAAAGTTCTCCGTTGTTTAATGCTGAGAATACATAAAACCGGTTGGATTTTTTAGATTTGTACATGCAAAGGCCATAGGGTTCCAAAATTTTATTTTGGGCGTTTTTTAAAGGAAAGGTTCCCAAATGGTTTAATTTCTCGCTTTCTCCATCAATTTCAAAAAGAGAAATTCCCTTAAACTCTCCATCTTTATCCAGGGATCTATTAGAACCGGCAACGATATCTAGCTTTCTTCCAAAGGCCGGTAATCCATATCTTAAGTCGATATTATTAAGTCTACCTATATCCAAAAATAATAATTCCTTTCCCATAAGGTCATAAAGGGCTACGCCTCCGCGACCTCCGTCATTTTCCTTGTTTTTACTAACTCCCAAAATTAAGGTTTTTGAGGTATTTGTCCAAATGGCCACATCATCTGACGTGTCTTTTCCCATGGGGATGGGATCCGTTTCTAGCTGGGCGGAAATTACAGGCACTTCAGCTGATAAAAGGGTAAAGGAAAAAAAGACCGATAAAATCAAGGTTTTCATAATTAACGCTTATAGCCTAATTGGTTTTTTTTTACAAAAAAAAAGTTGGTACAAAATGAAGATTTTTTAAGCTTATTCTTTGGTTGTGAGCTGATCTTCATTTTCCGATATAAAACTTAGTATTTCGTCCTTTTTATCCATTAGTCTAAGCCACTGTTCCTTATAAAGAGTTACCGGGAAGCGACCCATCCCATAGACCGAAAGGGCTCCCTTTTGACTCACTTTAAAAGTTAGACCCTTGGTTTTTTGGGACTTTAGTTTTTCATTTTCTGACCTTAGACGTGCTAATTCCTGTTCCATGGTTTCATTTGCCATAATTTTCTTCCTTTATGTTTTTTGGTATTTTTACTATGGGTTAGGAGTTAAATCAAACCCAGGGCTTACTTACACTATCCGTTATAAAAAACTTTCCAAATCCATAGGAAAGAATTAAACCTAAGTTATGTTACAGTTTGGAAAAATTAATCAGCTAACCGTCAATTCTATATCTTCTAAAGGGTCTTTTCTTGTTGACGAGGAGGGTAATGAAGTCCTTTTACCCAAAACAAATGAAAAAGTTCAAGTCTCTGATATTTTGGATGTTTTTGTTTATATAGACAGCAATGGAAATCCCACTGCATCCCTAAAAACCCCTTTTGCCCAAGTTGGGGACTTCGCTTACCTCAAAGCGGTTGAGGTGTTGGATTTCGGGGCCTTTTTAGATCTAGGGATTGAAAAACACCTGTTGGTCCCTGGAAACCAGCAAAAAACTAAAATGGAATTTAATGAGTACTATTTAGTAAAAATATGTTTGGAAGAAAACACCAACAAAATTTATGGTTCATCAAAACTTGATAGATTTGTTGAAAAAGAAGATATCCATTTAGATAGAAATCAAGAAGTCACCCTGTTGCCATTTGAATATACCGAAAGAGGTTACCGAGTGATTATCGATAATCTGTATTTGGGTATGGTTTATAAAAACGAGATTTTCTCCCCAATCAATTTGGGTCATCCCATACCTGGTTTCGTCAAAGAAGTAAGACCTGACGGGTTAGTAGATGTTGCCTTAAGACCTGTAGGAATTAAAAATTTAGACAGCGGACAAGAAGAAATTCTTATTGCGCTAAAGGAAGCAGGTGGTTTCCTGCCTTTACATGATAAAAGTGACCCAAATGAAATAAAAAAAGTGCTTGGGATGAGCAAGCAAACCTTTAAACGAACTATTGGGATGCTTTATAAGGCCCGAAAGATCGAAATTACCGATAAGGGAATAAAACTTATCAAATGAATCTCGCCCAATACTTAGAAAAAAAATCAACCCTACCCACTCCCGTTTCCCCAAAAAGATGCACCAAATGTTTACGATCCGCTAAATCCTGTTTTTGTTCGGCAATTGAGCCCTTTCCCACCAACACCGATTTTAGAATTCTTATGCATCCCAAAGAGGCAAAAAGACAAAAAGTTGGAACAGGAAGAATTGCAAACCTTTGTTTAGAAAATTCTAAAATTATAATCGGAGAAGAATTTCAAAATAATCTAGAGGTAAATAATTTAATAAAAACCCCTCATTTTCATACTTTGATATTATACCCAGGGGAAAACTCTCATAATATCACCCAAGGTCCGATTACTTTTGATTCTCACAAAAGGCTGTTAGTTTTTATTATCGATGGTACCTGGCCTTGCGCTAAATCCATGATGAGAGATTCAAAAAATCTGCATCATCTACCCCGAATCAGTTTTCAAACAAATGAAATATCCCAGTTTAAAATAAAGCATCAACCAGCAAAATACTGCCTCTCAACAATAGAATCCATTTATCACCTCTTAAATGGACTGGAAAAATGGAATTTTGAACAACTTGGAGGGAAACAAAAAATTTTACCTCAGGCCCTTGAACGGATTGTAGATTTTCAACTTAAATGTGCCATTGATCCAAAACTACCCGGTTATCGCAGAGGAGCTTTTTCTGATCCCTCTCAAAGAAAAGAGAGTATCAAATGGGAAAGCCGAAAAATTTGCTTTGATGAAAAGAATTATTTGCATCGAATTAAACCATCTTAGCAAGTCCAGCATGGACAAAATAGCCAATGGCCAATAATCCTATACCGATAGAATAACAAGTCCAAAACCCTAAATTTAACTTTTCTGAAAAAAGGAAAGGTACAAAAAATACCAGAGAAATTGGAACTGCCACAAAAATACTTTTGGCATATTCCACCGTTTGTTTGGAATTTCCCCACTCTACTTGAGAAAACGCCAAGGCCAGGATTGTGGTTAACGGTAGTGCGGTTAAAAACCCTGCTAAAGCAGTCTTCTTTCCAGATAAAAAGGAAACAAAACTAATTAGCAAAGCAGCAACAATTGTTTTACCTAAAAACATCCACATAGGGATTTATTACCATGTGATAGGAGGTAATTAAAATAAATAATTTAAAATTTCTTGGGTAAGCTCACTACCAAGGGATTTATTATGATTTCGATCATTAAGGGACCAAAGCTCAACCGATTTATCCTTGTCGCAATTTATAAACCTTAATTTGGTTAAATTTGGAGTTATTTTAGACTCTATCGCTTCTTGGCAATTATTAATTTTAGACCAAGGTAAGATACTATCTAAGGCCGATGGGAACCCTCTCTTTAAACTACCATCATATTTTATTATACGATCATTTTTTCCATGGATTTGCAAAATAGAAATAGGTTTTGATGGATTACAATTAATTTCCTCAAAAACATTAGTCCCGGCTATACTTACAATTCCTGAAATAAACTCAGATGCCTCACAGGCAAATCTATATGCCAAAATTCCCCCATTTGAATGCCCTACCAGAAAAACTCTTTTTGGATCAATAAAAAATTTTTTCTGAGATTGGATAATTAGTTCTTTTATATATGAAATATCATCTGGATTTTGGTTAAAAAAATCACAGCATTTTTCGGATGCATTCCAAAATCTTAAACCAATATAATTTCTTTTCCCAAAAGGAGTGATCAAAACAAATCCCTTTTTATCTATTAAATTTTTTGCAGGAAAAATCCTTTCTTGAATCTTAGGATTGGACATAATTCCATGGATGGAAATTACTAATGGCAAACCTTTTTTGTGAGCAAAATCAGTTGGCAAATAAACAGTGGCAGATTTGCGACCAGCTACCTCAATGGTGGTTACTTCAGCTTTTAGAGGTAGGGATAACAGCAATAAAAAGATAATCTTCATCATTATTACCTATCAGGGGGCTTAATTTTGAGAAATAGGTAGGGGAATTAATACAAGATAAATACACTTATAAGTGACTGAATTTACATATAAGTTGAAGATTTTTTTAAAAGGTGGCCTAATATAATTAATAACCATTGGATTAACCCTTGAATTCACAAATTGGTTTATCAGTTATCTCTTTCTTGGGAGCTTTTCTCCTTTTTTACTTAGAGCTCTTAATATCTAAAAGTCTTCTACCAGTTTTGGGTGGGGCCTATTTTGTTTGGGTGGGTTGTGTAACTTTCTTTACCTTGGTGATGCTTTTTTCAAATTGGACCCTAAAATTATTTTTCGATAAATTTGGAGATAAAACATCTTACTTATTTTTTTTCTTCTTGAGTATTTCCGGGATATTTTCATTTCCCATCAAAATACCCAATGAATTAAATGGCAGTGAAGTGGCTTTCATTTTTACCACTTTGGCAAAAAATATTGGAATTTCCTTTTTTATCTTATCTGCCGCTAGTCTCGTCATTCAGAAATTATCCTCAAACCTTTTTCCCCAGAAAAATCCCTACACGCTTTATGGGATTTCCAATCTAGGTTCTTTGTTGGGACTCCTTTTATTTCCCCTGGTTTTTGAACCTTTTTTATTAACTGATCAAAAATTTCTGATAGTTTATATTTTATATATTTCTTTCATTATATTATTTGGAATTATATTATTTACAAATTTTAAAAAAATATCAAAAATCATTTATATCAAAGATGGTAACATAAGTCCCACTTGGGTTTTCTTAAGCGCCTCCACCACTACATTTTTTTTGGCAACCACTAATTTTATAACCTATGATATAGGATCCGCTCCGTTATTTTGGGCAATCCCATTAGGAATCTTTCTTCTAAGCTTTATTTTAAATTTTAAAGAAAAACCCTGGCGGCCAAAATATTTTTTAATCTTCTCTGCCATTGTGGCCTTAATTTTGGAAGTTTTTTTAAAAACTTTTTTTTCTCAAATCTTGGCCCAGTATTTAATTTTATTTGCTGCCTGTCTAAAAATTAATCAATTATTATATGACTCAAGACCTCCTGAAAAATCCTTGCCCAGTTTTTACTTTTCCATAAGCCTAGGAGGTGCTCTGGGTAGTTTTGCTATCCTCTATGCCGGCCCAACCATTTTTAAATATAACAAACTACTTAGTGCTGATTATCTTTTGGTGCTTTTATTTTTAACCACCGGCCTTTGGTTTCATTTAAAAAGTTTTAAATATAAAAAGATTTTTTTGGTAATGGGAGTTTTCGGAATATTAGGTTTTTTTATTATGGGTTTTTTAAAAGATGGCGCTGAATATTTTGTAAGAAACTTCTATGGAATTTACCGGGTTAAAGTTGGAGGAGATCTCAAAGTTCTAATAAATGGGACCATTCTCCATGGAACCCAAGACTTATCCCATCCGGAAAGACCTCTGGCCTATTACGGATATAATTCTTCAATTGGTGAAATTATGCTTGGCAGAAAGTTTACTAATATTGCTTCAGTAGGATTAGGGGTGGGAAATCTTCTTGCTTACGGAAAACCAAATCAAACCTGGGATATCATTGAAATCGATCCAGAAGTTATTAATATTGCTAAAGATCATTTTTCCTTTATTAAAAACTGTCCATCAAAGCTTAATTTCTTGGTTGGGGATGGAAGAGTCGTGCTTAATAAACAAGAAAATTCAAAATATGACCTAATCATCATAGATGCTTTTTCCGGAGATAATATTCCCTTCCATTTACTCTCTTTGGAGGCCTTAAAAATTTACTTAGATAAAACCAAAAATTGGGGATTAATTGCCTTTCATATCTCCAATAACTACCATGATTTTTTCCCGCTTCTTAAAAATTCGGCAAAAGAGCTCGGAGTTAATTTCTATTTTCCAAGACCCAAATATAAATTGGAAAAAGGAATTAAGCATTCAGACTGGTTTTTTATGGAAAAAATATCAGTTGAAAAAGAAAATCTAGTTCTTAAACCAAAACCTTGGACTGACTCTTACTATAATTTCTGGGATACTCTTAAGTTATTTAAATAATTTTTTTTCAATATGCCTGGCAGAAATTATCAAAACAAATACCCCTATAACGTAGAAAAAAAATGCCAATTTGGGGAAAAATGCTCCCAAGGCAATTCCAATTACAAATAAAAATATTGAGATAAACCCAATTCTTTTTCTGTGCATTGCTTTATAAAAATCCCAGTCCTCACCGTGTATTTTTAATAAAAGTTTTAAAATTAATAAAAAGGAAAGGCTGGAAAAGAGTAGAACTGTCCCATATAGAATTACTGCAGTTGTGGAAAAACCATCTGCCCCGATCCAGGAGAGACTAAATGGGATCAAGGATACGCAAAAAAGAAATGCCAAATTAGCAAAAACAATAGACCCACTTACAGACTTGGTGGCCTGAAAAATAAGATTATGATAATTCCAAAATATACCTAGAAATAAAAAACTTAAAATATAGCTTATAAATTTTGGATCTAAAGGGGCAAGGGAAGAGAAACTAGTACCTTGAGGTGGTTTGAGTTCAAGGACCATTAACGTCATAATAACCGCAAAAAAACCATCACTAAATGTTTCCAAGCGAGTTTTATTCATATCTTAATGCCTCGATCGGTTGAAGCATGGAAGCCTTCTTTGCTGGGTAAATTCCAAAAATAATTCCAATTGATGCTGAGAAGAAAAATGCCAATAAAACCGCACCCAAGGAAACTGAGGTGGCCCACTCAGCGAAAAAGGCAAATAACATAGTAACTAAAACTCCGAGTAAAATTCCAAGTAAACCTCCTACAGCGCTTACTACTACTGATTCTGTGAGGAATTGTTGTAAGATATCTTTTTTTCTTGCGCCTATTGCCTTTCTAAGACCTATCTCTTTGGTTCTTTCTGTCACCGAAACCAGCATAATATTCATGATTCCAATTCCACCGACTAGAAGGGAAATGGCAGCTATACTTCCCAATAAAATGCCCATGGTTTTACTTGTTTGGGAAACTGCTTCTTGTATATCCGCCATATTTCTAACATCAAATGCTTCTTGTTGTTGGGAAACAGGTACTCTTTTTCTAGAATACATCAAATTCAAAACCTTATCCTCGGCCCCATTTAAGTATTGGGCATCCTCAAATTCCATGTCGATAGAATCCACGTAGTTCTTTCCCATTAGACGAAACATTCCAGTAAATAGTGGAACAATTACAATATCATCCTCGTCTCGCCAGCTTGTTGCACCTTTTTCGGGCAGAATTCCAATTATTTGGTAGCTGGTTTTATTTATTTTTATCCATTCTCCAAGTGGATTTTTTTCATCAAACAGCTCTTTAACCACGGTCACCCCTACCACTGCTACTCTTGAACGCTTTAAGTTTTCTTCCTCAGTAAAAAATCTACCCTTATCTGGATTGGAGGCCCTCATTTGAGAATAACCCGGAGTTACCCCTAGAACTTGAGTGCTCCAATTTTTATTAAGATAGGTTACTTGGCCCCTTGATCTAACCGAGGGTGCAATAGCTTTGATTCCTGGAATTTTTTGCATTAATGCTTTGGAGTCTTCAAGTGTTAATCTTGTAGTGGCCCCAGCTTCCTGAAAAACACCGCCAACTCTAACAGCACCAGGACGCAAAATTAAAAGATTAGATCCCAAAGAAGCAAGTTGTTCTTCGATTGATTTCTGAGCCCCTCTTCCTATGGCCAACATTGCAACCACAGCTGAAACCCCAATCAAAATACCCAGCATGGAAAGACCGGTTCTGACTTTATTGGCCCACAAAGATCGAAACCCCTCTTTTAAATGCTCTAGGTATTCACGCCATTCGGATTGGGGCACTGATGATTTTTCCTTTTTTAGAATCACTCTATCTTGGAGCAAAGGTTTTATTCTTTCATCAGATTGAACAAGACCATCCCGCATTCTAATTATGCGTTTTGCTTTTTTTCCTATTTCCTCTTCGTGAGTTACCATAATGATGGTAATTCCCTTCGAATTCAAATCTACCAATACCGAGAGGATATCTTTTTCAGATTTTGAATCTAAATTTCCTGTGGGTTCATCTGCAAGAAGAATTCGGGGTTGGTTAATAAGTGCCCGGGCGATAGCGACTCTTTGCTGTTGTCCACCAGAAAGCTCATTAGGACGATGATGCATTCTGGGTTTTAGTCCAACCATATCTAAAAGTTCTTCGGCCCTTGAATCGGCTGAGTTGGTGCCTGTATAGAGTTTCGGGAGGGAGACATTCGCCCTAGCGTCCATTCTAGGAAGAAGATGAAATTGTTGAAAAATAAATCCAGTTTCATTTCTACGCAAGAGTGCAAGTTCATCTTCGGTGTAACCTGATACTTCTCTGCCCAACAATTTAAATGATCCCGAAGTGGGTGTATCAAGAAGACCCAAAATATGAGAGAGGGTAGATTTTCCGGAACCGGAAGGCCCCAAAATAGCGACAAAATCACCTTGTTCTATTTTTAAGGTGACCCCTCTTAGGGCCTCAACCTTATTGTCACCCATTTGGTAAATCTTTTTTATATTATCAACTTCTATCATGTTTATTTTTTTGCGGATTTATCTTTTTTTCTGCGCATCGGACTAAATGGATTAGTGGTACTGCTGCTCTTTTTCGGTCCTCTTACTTCTTTTAAAACAATATCGCCCTCGGAGAGTCCTTCAAGAATTTCTATTATTTTTCCATCGGTGATGCCGGTTTTAACTTCCCTTTCAAAAATTTCTTCTTGGGGCCCTTTAATGAGAACTCTGGAGATATCCTCTTCTGTTGTTATTACATCGAGGGGCACATTTATTACGCCTTTTTTTTCCTGGAGTAAAAAGTTCACATTTGCAGTCATCCCTGATCTCATAAAGTCTGGAGTATTTTCCGGCAAAACATCCACAAGATAGGTGGTTACATTATTTACGGTTTTGGCCTCAAATGCAATTTGATCAACCTTTGCCGGAATCCCCTTTTCTGAATAGGCATCAAGAATTATTGAAGCTTTTTGTTTCAATTTTATAAGGGCCATATCTGTTTCATCTACTTGGGCCTTTACAGTGAGCCTATCAGACATAACTAAAATGGGATCATTGGTTGTAAATGATTGGCCCTCTTCCACATTTCTCAAAATAATGTTCCCATCGATGGGGGCCATAACTGGAGTTGGTCGAAATAACTTTTCCCAACGGGCCAGCTCTTTTTTTCCTAACGCTCTTGCTGAATCAATAAGTGCTGCTCTTTCGTTAGAACTCATCCAAGCCAAAATTTGTCCCTTTGTTACCTTTTCTCCTTCATCTACCAAAACTTTTTCAATTCTTCCTGCAACAGGGGGTTTTATTTCTAAACGGTTTTCTGGTTGAACAGTACCGGTTGCTAATATCTCAACTGAGATATTTCCTTTTTCAACTTTAATTTCCTCATAATTTATCTCGGGTGCTTTTACCGTTTTCCAAATTAAAATTGCAATGGCCAGTACAAATATAATGGCGATAAAAATAATTATTTTCTTTTTCACGGAATTACCCCTTTTCCTTGAGCATATTCCCAATTAGCTTCGGCAATAACCCTTTCTCTTTTACTTAAAAGATAAGCTTTTGAATATTCAATGTAGGAATTTTCAATAATTATCCAGTCATCAAATATCAAAAGACCATTATTATATTTTTTTCGAGCGATTTCCGCTCTCAATTTTCCTGCTTCCATAAAACTCTTATCTACATTATTTTTAACCACAGCTTCCACGAATGCTGTATAAGTTTTTTTAAGGTTTTGTAATACATCCCTACCTGTATCTAATCGGCTAGAAGTTGCAGCGGCCCAAGCATTTACTGCGCTTTTGGTACCATAGTAATCCCTTCCGCCATTAAAAAATGGAAAGGTTATAGTCACGGCCAAAGTCCATCGGGAAATTTCATCGGGCCAAAGGGATGTTCCCTGTTTCCCGGCAGTAGCAAGAATATTTAAATTGGGAAAAAAATCACCTCTGGCTATGGTTATTCCGGCTTCCGAACTCTGTTCCCTAAAAACCGCTCCTTTATAATATGGTGAACTTAAGGCCAATTCCCTAAAATCGGGATTCGGAGTTGGATTCGAAATTGGAATTTCCCCTCTAATATCAATATCTGAAAATTCATCCAATCCAAGTGCCCTTGCCAATTGAGCTAGGGCAACCTTTTCATTATTTTTGGCCACCAAATCATCATAGTTTGCTTCCTCTAAGGTTGACTTAGATAAAAGCACCGACCCTTTATTTTCCATTCCCCCATGATAACGAAGTTCTACTATATTTAAGTTTTCTAATCGTCGTTTTATAAATAGTTGAGTTAATTTTTGATATTCTCTTGCAATTTTTAAGCCTTCAAAAGCAACCTTTAATTCGTTACTTAATTTAGATTTTGTGATCGCCAGGGTTTGTTCGGATGCTTCCGTGTTGGCATCAGCTTGCCTTACTCCGCCTAAATCTTTAAAACCATTGAATAAATTTAACCTTCCAGTCAACATAGCGGCATAGTTATTGGTATAATCAGTGGATTTCATTGGAGGGGCCTCAACCAATCTAATAATCCCTATGTTTTCTCCTCGGTTGTTAAGTATGTCTGCAGATAGTTGTGGGAAGAAGTTAAATCTGGACCTGCCTATAAGGTCTTCATTGGATTGGAGTGTAGATCTAGCAGCTTCAAGTTGCGAATTTTTTTGGACGACCATGTCTATACAATTTTGCCAGGTATATAAATGACGGCCCCAAAGGCTTGGAGAAAATAGAAAAAGCAAAATATAAAAAATGCGAAACATTAAAGAATTGTACCAAATAAATTGTTTTAGAGAAAAGAAGGAATTAAGAAATCAATTTAGTTGGTTAATTCTGAATTTACTGATTCTTTTAAATTTTTTATTAGTGTCTTAACTTCCTCTCTAATTGTTATAAACTTTTTCTCAGAGAGCTTAAGTTTGCAAAACATACCATTGGGAATTTTATCTGTTTTTTCCCTTAATTTTTTTCCCTCTTTTGTTAGGGAAACAGTGATTTTTCGCTCATCACTTGAAGATCTTTCTTTGTTGATAAAACCACTTTCAATTAATCGTTTTATTAAAGGAGTTAAGGTTCCAGAATCAAGGAGAAGGGTCTCTCCTAACTCAGTCAAACTTTGATTATCTCTATTCCAAAGGCAAATCAATACCAGAAATTGGGGATAGGTTAACCCAAGCTCCGAAAGATAGGGCCTATAAGCTTGATTCATTAATCGATGAGCATTATAAAGAGCAAAACAAAGTGCATCTTCTAATGGAAAAAATTCCTCATTTTTTGACATATTTTTAACCCTTTCTTGCGTACCCAATATAGGACAAAAGGGTGGATTTCGTAAATGTGAAACTAAAATTCCTGTCAACTTTACCTGAAAATAATGAAGTCCAAAATGCCAATTTACCGAATTTTGGCCTTATTCCCATCAGTTTTTCCGTGGTTAATCCTGAATTTGTACACATTTGTGTTAGATCTTGGGGAGGAATAAATAACCGTAAAATATGAAGATTTTTCGGAGTTTTAGGAAGGAACCACTCTACAAATTTTATAACCAAGATATAAGAAAAAATATTTTTATTAAAGGTATGAAAAAAGAAAAGACCGCCAGGTTTTAAGACCCTGGATGCCTCGGCTATAACCTTCTGTGGATCTTCCACATGTTCTAAAAAATCCATAGCACAAACTACATCAAAGGTTTGATCAGGAAAGGGAAGCTTATAAGCATCGGCAAACTGATAATTTACCGTTTTTGTGAGATCATATTTTCCAGCGACCTTGAGACTTTCAACAGACATATCAATTCCAAAAACCTCATGCCTCTTTTCAGCAAGTGAATTGCTTAAAAATCCTGCGCCACAACCAACATCTAAAATCTTTTTGGGAGACTCTCCTAGCTCCTCATTTATGGAATTAGCGACCCAAGGATTTTTAATTTTGCTTTCCGATCTTAATAGGGCGATGGGATCATCCTGGGCCAAAAACCAATCATCCCCAAGATGGTTGTAGTAATCATTGTTTATTTTATCTTTTGTATTATTATTTTCCAAGGAATACTCCAGTAAAGGATTTGAAAGGACATAAAAAGACAAATAAAAATAATTTGTCCTTTAATAAAAAAATTGAAAACCTTTATATTTTCTATACTCAAGGCCAACGAATTTGTCCAAGTTAAACCTAAAATCATCAAGGTAATCGGATGGATTACAAACAAAATGGAATGAAGCCACTGCTCTGCTTGTCCACATTCAAGGTTATGTACAAATTCATCTTTGGTAATTATGAGAGTGGAAAAAATAGAGAGAATAATAAATATTAAAATGTTTTGAGTTGTCGGTAAAAAGTATTGAATAAATAAATAGCAAATAAGAATGGCCAATGTATCTACTGGATGCCCTAATCTCTCCCACCAACCCAATCCTCTTTTATGATGAAAGTAAAACTCATCAAATGTAATTGCCAGTCCCTGAACTAAAAATGGGGCCAAGATTAAGGCCAATGTCATGTTTTTTCTCCAAAAAATCCGGCTATGGTCAAGCCGGGCCCAAAAGCGACACTTAAAACCTTAGTGCCAGGTAAAACCTCTGGATCATTTACAATTTGTTCCCAAACATGAGGAAGGGTCGCTGAGGACATATTACCTCTTTCAAATAATACTTTTTTGGAAAATCGA
>Ga0180061_1000067_pt1 | contig 18429 bp, 14 predicted proteins | sample EasRivT27_16_10D_FD_121769 | JGI IMG/M metagenome (GOLD analysis project Ga0180061, IMG submission 121769) | Soil microbial communities from meander-bound floodplain in the East River, Colorado, USA - East River metaG ERMLIBT27_16_10D | ecosystem: Environmental > Terrestrial > Soil > Floodplain ...
CACCACCGCCGCCACCGGAAATACCACCACCACCTGAAATACCTCCGCCTCCAGAAATACCACCACCACCTCCGGCATCACCGCCGCCAATGGATATATCAATTCCGCCACCACCACCTCTTCTTCCTCTGCCAAAACGACCGCCCCCGCCAATGGTTAAAGAGCCAGCTAAACGAGCTTTGGCGTCGTTGTTTGCCTTAAGGCCTGTTTCTATATCCGCTTTAAGATTTTTTTGGTGAGTTTCCCAAAGGGTATTGATGGCCCGAGCTTTAAAGGAAGTTGCCGCAAGTTCTTTTTGAAGCTTATCGATTTTTTCTGGAGTCAGGTCAGATGGGCCATACCATTTCCTATCTCGCCATTCCTTTTCTTGTCTATCGAGATCAGCAATTGTGGAATCAATGGTAACTTTAAATTTATCTGGAAGCTCCGGCGTGGTTTTAAGATTTCTTAAATCTTTTTTAAGGGTTCTTACAATTTCTATACCCTCATACTTAATATCTGATTGAGTTCTTTTAGTTCTTATATTAAAGCCAAGAGTGGTTTCGTCCATTCCCCGCGAAGTAGCTGCGTTTCCTTTTGCCAAAAATGCTTTTACATCTTCATTTTTAACTTGGTTAATGCGGTTTCTTCGACCTACAAAACGATTATATTTCCAAACTCTATAATTTAATTCTCGGTTTGCCTTTCTTAAGGAACGCCAATCTCCAACGGTATTTCCCTTAGATTTTGATTCCAAAATACTATATTCGTAATCCAAATCTGCGGAGACCAAATCTGTTGAACCGGGCTTATAAGACGAAGACCAATGGGTAACATAAAGGCCATTATCCGGATCCGTTCCGACTTCCGCGGTTTCCTTTTGCGCAAAACAAATTATGGGTAGCAATAAGAATAACATTTTCATAACTATCTCTCCTTACAACCTTTTTTATTTAAACCTCTAAATTCATTTAAATTTCCTACATATTTAAACGGGGGCTTTTGATCTGGTTTTACTTCAAAGACATCTCCAGATTTTTTGTCCATGACCATGCCATCATCAATTGCCAAATATCGTGTTTTTCCATGACAACCAACAAGGATGAATAAAATAAATAATAAATATTTGGCCATAAACCATCTCCCTAATTCTTTATCGGGAATTGGTTAAAAAAATAAATCAATTTGCTAAATGAAAATTATTTTTTAAGAAAATGGGGACGGTCAGATAACTCATTGGGATTTTTATCTGTAGGGGGAAAATGTTTGGAGAGAATATCCCCAACTTGAAAAACGGCTTCTTGGAGTCCTATAACTAAATTTTTTCTTTTGATATTACCAATAAGGCCATCCATGATTTTTTGCCAGGTTCCTTTTTCAACTTTTTCATTGATACCCGTGTCTGCCAGGATTACTACTTGTCGTTCAAGCAAGGATACAAATATCAAAACCCCGGTTCTGTCCTTGGTAGTATGGAGGTTGTTTTCAAAAAAGGCTTCCATGGCCCTTTGATAAACCTCTTCATCTTTTTCCGTTTTTGAGAGAAAAAAAGATTTAATCCTTGGGATAAAACCTAAGGAATAACCCAAAATAAACAAGGGTATTTGGAAAAATAAAAGATCATGCCCAAAGTTTTTTGTCAGGGGGATGAAAACCACCAAGACTCCAAACAGGATGCCTAAACGGAAATTTGCGGTTTTATATTTGCTAGATTTATTTACCGATACTACCATTAACTCGCCTGAAGTGCTGGTTTCAACTTTGGCTATGGCATCCTCAATTATTTTTTGATCTTCTAAACTTATCATCACCAATTCCCCGAAGCTCCGCCGCCAGAAAAACCTCCGCCGCCGCCGCTCCAGCCTCCACCGCCACGTCCAAATCCGCCAAATCCTCCACCAGAAGAATATCCTCTACCCGAGCCACCCATAAAAGGCAGTACCCACCAAAATCTGGAAAATAAAAACCAAAGAATAATTAAGAAACCGACAAAAATCTGCACATAAGGAATCTTCTCTCGAGAGAGTTGTTTTATGGCAGCTTTTTCACCTTTTAAGATTTTTACGATTAGTTCAACACCGGTATAAATACCCTCATCATAGTTTCCGGACCTAAAATATGGTTTAACCGAATTTATAATTCTTCCTGCTAAAACATCCGGTAATTCTCCTTCCAGGCCCTGGCCAACTTCAATTCTCATTTGCCGATCCTTAACGGCAATCAAGAAGAGTACGCCGTTATCTTTTTTTTCATCTCCAAGTTTCCATTTATCTGTGGTCCTGATGGAAAAATCCTCAATGGCATCTCCATCTAAGGAATCAATAATAAGAACTTGGACTTGATTTGAAGTGTCGGATTTGTATCTGTAAAGGAGCGATTCCAGTGAATTTTTTGTGGAGCTGGAGAGAATATTGGCCTCATCCACCACCGGCCCAGAAAGATAAGGCACTTCCCGGGCAAATAAAACGCAAGAAAAGAAGAGAAAAAATAATCTAACCACCATTAAAACTTAACTTCAGGTGCTTCTTGGGCCTTTTCCAAATTTTCAACTTGGAATTGTGCCTTTGGCGCATGTTTTAAGAAGATGGAGTTGTACCAAGATTCTGGTGGAACAGTAACTTGGTTGTTAAAATTTTTCACCGCTTCGATATACCTATTTCTGGCCACGGTAATTCTATTTTCAGTTCCCTCAAGTTGCACTTGTAGGTCTCTAAAATTTTCATTGGCCTTAAGTTGTGGATAGTTTTCAGCAATCGCCAAAAGTTTTGAAAGGGCACCAGATAATCCTGCTTGGGCCTTTTGGAACTTTGCCATATTTTCTTCGGTAAGTTGGTCAACAGTTAAATTTACCTTGGTGGCATTAGCACGTGCTTCAGTTACTTGAGTTAAGGTTTCCTTTTCATGGGTGGCATAACCTTTAACTACATTTACCAAGTTGGGGATTAAATCTGCCCGTCTTTTATATTGGTTTTGAACTTCTGCCCAGGTTGCATCTACTTCGTTTAAGGCAGTGGGAATGGAGCGCATTCCGCAAGAAGAAAGAAATAAAGTTATAAAAAGTATATTTAAGATTTTCATGGAGAAATCCCTCGTGAATAATTTGGCCAATTCTAACGCCAAATATTAAGAAATGTCTATTATAATAAGTTTTGGAATAGGTGAAATAACCCAGGGTATAAGAAAATCACTGCCAGAAAAAATTAGGAGTTACAGGTAGAAACATTGCTCCCGTCGCTTTTCCCACTTCTTCCCTTAGATTTCCCAAACATTTATTCTGACCTTTTAATTCATCCTTCATTTTATCCAATTGCAACATTACCACATCATTAGTAGTTCCAAGACTGGTTTGTTCCTCTATATAGCTTTTAATATTCTTTGCTTGCTGGTAGAGGTTCTTTATGCCGGCAACATAGGCGATCATATTAGTGCTTGGCATATCAGACACCTGCAAATTATATTTTTCCGCAAAAGTTTTAATGGATAATTCGGCAATATTTTCAAAGTTAAAGGATCCTAAAACCTCATTGGCCATTCCTTTAAGAATATTTATTTTAAACTGATCCATATCGTTAATTTTCCTTCCTCCTTTGCATTTTAAAAAACCCGTTGCGGTACACCAAAATTCATCTTGATGAGCACTAAACATCGTCACACGTTTTTTTACACAGTTACAATCTAATTCCTCAATTTCACTAGAATAAGGGGCAATTCCTCCCTTTGACTCACATTCCCTTTTGGCTTTATCGGAGCCGCTATAAAGCGCTTCTCCGCAGGTACTTTTTTTATTAAGATTTTGATCATTAAAATAAACACTTTTTCCTTCAATTTTTATTTGGGCAATTACATTACCAGATTGTGTTAAATTTAGCCTGTCGATAATTTCATCGGTTTTTCCTTGGTAATTTATTGAATGCGAATCCGATGATCTACAACTTAAGCCCTTAGAGGCCAAAGGACCCGTATCCCTAGGTAAAATTTTCTTTTCAGTATTCTCTTCTATTTCGGTTGTCATTTCAGAATAGTCATTATTTTCATCCACCTCACCTTCTACTTTTTGGGCACGGCTAGCTTTAAAATAACCCTTTACAACAGAATTACTTTTTACAGTGACTGAACCCCCAATTATAGCTTCCCCTTGGATTTTTGCCTTATCCATTATTCTTGCTTTACCTCTAACTCGAGCGTTTTCGGTAATATGAATATCTTCTCCCTCAACTTTGGCAGATTCGGATATCCTGGCATATCCATCAACGCGAACTTTTCCCGTAATTTTAGCTTTTCCACTTATAGTTGCATTTTCAGTTACGATAGTCTCGCCTGTGATTGTTGCATTATCTTCCACGGTGGCGTAGTCACAAACACTAGAATCCTTATCCAAGAAAACATCTTCACCCACAAAGGCGGTGTCAGCGACAAATCCACCCTTTTCCCTTGTTCCGTCCTTTAATACATTTATATGTCTAGTTCCAGGTTTTCCATCACATAGTTTACTATCGTCTATTTCCTCATCTATTTCTTCATCTGTTTCTTCATTTATTTTCTCACAAGCATTGAAACTCACTGTAGATTCGTCTTTTAAAATAAATTTACCGCCGTTTACATTTCCTATATCCTCGTCAACCTTAAAAAAACCCTCGAAAAAAGGATGTTCAGACCAACGAATAGGAACATCCTCAAATGTGATTTCTCCATTCTTTTCTTCTATAAAAATTGTAAGTTTTCCTTCCTCCTCTCCATTATTGATTAAATCAATTTTGGCTTCAGCTCTTATTTTATCATCCTTGGCGACGGCGTGAAATTCGCGAATTGAGTCAAAGGCATTTTTTTTTATAATTTGGCAAGCCACAATACTTAAATATAATTGATGGTTTTGCATCTTTCCGGAAGGCAATATTTTATTTCGGTGGTATATTCTTAAATCAGCGGTCCCAAAAACGATGGAATCTGAAGAAATATCCCGATTAACATTTTTGATTGAACAAGAATTCAAGATTAAAAATAAAATTAAAATAAATTTATTTTCTATAAGTTTTCTCATTTTCCAGCCTATTCGGAACCCTATAAGAATTAACTTAAGAATTCCGATAATCGGATGAAATGAAAATTATAAAAATTTTATTGATAATTCTGGTAATTTTTGGTTGTAGCGATAAAACCAAAAAGAGGATGAAAAGTGTAAATGAAATCGGTTTAAAAGAAAGAAAGGGATTTTTAAAGCCAACTTTTAGATTCCCGTCATCAATAGAGGAAAGATGCGATGGCAGCAAAGGTTATTGGCATTCCAATAAAACTAAATCAGGGACCATTGAAGGAGGTTTTGTCGCCGATTCAGCTTATGTTGGGGAATCAGTATTCCTTGGAAAGACAGTTAGTGTTTGTGAGAACGCTAACGTAGATGGTGAAACAAGGATAACTGGCGATGTAGTGGTGACTGAAAATGCCACCATAATTGGCAGAGTTAAAATAAAGGGCAAGGTTTTAATAGACGGGAATGTTACAATTTCAGACGACGTAGTTATTAATGGGAATCCCATACATATAACAGGAAATTCCATAATTAGAGATCAAGCAAAGATTATCGACAAAGCAAATATATCTGGAGATGCCATTATAAAGGAAAGAGCAGTTATAAAGGAGAATGCGAAAATAAGCGGGGATGCAATTATTGAGGGGGATATAGTAATTGAAAAAGATCTCTCCATCGACTCAGGAAAATATTTCCTCCCAACAATAACTCCTTCCACTTTAGCCACTAAAATTAGCAAAATGTTTCAGGAAAAATCTCTTTTGGAAGCTACAAGAAAACGTGACGAGGCTATTGCAGAAGTTTTAGAGAACGAAAGAATTGCAAAACTTGAGGGAGAGAGAAAAGAAGCTTTAGAAAAAGAAAGGATTGCTAAACTTTTGATAAAAAAAAATGAGGCTTTAGAAAAAGAAAGGATTGCTAATCTTGAGAGAGAAATTGAAAGAGAAAAAAAAGAAGCTTTAGAAAAAGAAAGGATTGCTAAACTTTTGATAAAAAAAAATGAAGCTTTGGAAAAAGAAAGAATAGCTAATCTTGAAAGAGAAAAAAATGAAGCTATAGAAAAAGAACGGATTGCAAAACTTGAGAAAGAAAAAAATGAAGCTTTGGAAAAAGAAAGGATAGCTAGGCTTGAGAGAGAAAAATATGAAGCTATAGAAAAAGAAAGGCAAAAACTGGAAGACGAAAAAAAACATTGGGAAAGGATGTTATTATATTTCGAGGAATTTAATGAAACTGGTAATTTTAAAGAACTTTTCGGTAATTTAGGATGGACCATAAATTCCTCCGAAAGTAATGAAGACCCAATTTTTAATAACAATTATGACACCAAAGATCATTATTTAATTGAAGAAAGTGAGCATTTTAGTAAAAAAGGCTGTGAACGATTTGAAAAATGCAATCTTATTAAAATTGAAATAAGTACTCCAGGTGAATGTAAGGTCTCAATTAATTTCCAATCTTTTGATAAAAAAAACTTTTTTGGGTTGAATGGAACTATTGATTTTTCAGGGGATATCAGGGAAATGAAAATTGTGGAAAAGATGGGATGGAGTAAAAATCCCCAAGATGATAAATTCAAAAGTTTTGGAATATTTTTCAAGAATCCAATACCCTTTGAAAAACTATTTGCATGGGGTCCCTGGTTAAACCGTGAAAGTAAAAATTCTAAAATAAATTTGAAAGAATTCCATTTTCCAATTTTTGAATTAGATGACCTAAAATCCAAAACTATAATTCAAGGTCTCCAAACATTGAGTAAATATTGCCAAAAAAAATTGCTAAAAATGGCAGAGGTTAAGAAGGAAATAAATAGAATTGTTGAAATAGAAAAACCGGACAGTAAAAAAACCGAAGTGAGTATATTAGACACAAAGGAAATCATAAGACAGGCATTAATGGAGTGGGATAACAATGAAAATGCTGATGCTACCATAAAGTTATTTAAGCTAGCTTGCGAGGAAGGCCGTGACTCAGATGCCTGCTTGAACCTTGGAGGTTTTATAAAAGATATCCAAAAGGATTTTCCCGACTCAATTCAATGGTTTAGGAAGGGATGTGAACTAGGAGATGAAGATTGCTGTATTATTGCTGATTCTTTTACCAAAAGCCTAAAAGATCCAAAGGACAGCAAGAAAATGATAGATATTAAAAATTTGGGAAACCAGTATAGAAATACTGGAAATATTTTGGAGGCAGAAAGAATGTTCAGAATTGCCTGCGATGTCGGTATGAACTCAGATGCCTGCTGGAATTTAGCTGAACTAAGACGTAAATGGTTTAAGGATATTGAAGGTGCAAAAGAATGGTACATAATGGCCTGTGAATTAGGTGATAAAGATGCATGCAAGGAAAAAAATAAAGATTTAGAAAAAGAAGGGATTGCTAAACTTGAGAAAGAAAAAAATGAAGATTTGGAAAAAGAAAGAATTGCTAAACTTGAAAGTGAAAAAAATGCAGCTTTAGAAAAAGATAGAATTGCTAAACTTGAGAGAGAAAAAAACGAAGTCGCTGAAAAAGAAAGGCAAAAACTGGAGGATGAAAAAAAACTTTGGGAAAAAGCATTAAAATCTTTTGAAAAGTTTTATACAACACCAGATTATAGTCAGGTTGATTTTTCGGTTAAATCTAGTGATTTAGTTTGGGCGATAAATTCATCCAATGAGAATGGCCCGATTTTTGCCAAGGCTTATGTTACCAAAGATCATTATTTAATAGGTAAAGATTCAAATTTAAAAAAAATGGTCTGTGATCAATCTGACCAATGCAATCCTATTAGAATATTAATAGATTTTTCAAAGACATGTAAGGCTGATATTATTTTCCAATCTTGGGATGCCTTTTCACCTAATAATAAACAACAAATTTGGATGAAGGGGACTATTGATTTTTCAAAAGATGTCAGGGAAATGAAAATTGTGGAGAAGATGGGATGGAGTAAAAATCCAAAAGATGATAAATTTAAAAGTTTAGGAATATTTTTCAAAAATCCTATACCCTTTGAAAATCGTTTTTATAAAGATGGTTCTAACGGTGAAGTAATAAAATCTACTATAAATTTGACAGAATTTCATTTTCCGATTTTTGATTTGGATGATCTAAAATCCAAAACTATTATAGAGGGATTTAAATATGTGAGGAATTTTTGTGTATATTTTTAGGCATTTGGGCAAATCCAAATGGCTAATTTTGCCCTAATTCGTTATTGAAAATTTGTAAGAAACAAAAGGTCATTAAAAGTTAATATTTTGGTAGTTTCCTCTCTTAGTTCCCAGGTACCCATTTTTAAAATCATTTCCTTTTCCAAATCTTTAAACAGTTCCAAAATATCTTCGGATTGATCAAAACATCCCAGGGATAAATCTAAATCATTAATTTTTAATTCCCCGTGGTAGATGGGCCCTGCCTTAAAAAAATGCAAAGAAATGAATGGTTCAAAACGGGAATTTCTAAGGTTTTTCTCCAATCTTTTTGAAAAGAATTTTGAAAAAAGGGGGGGAAGGTCAAAACCATATGCCCTGATTTGGATTCCGTTAAACATTAAAACCTCCTGGTTTTGGCTAATCTATTTTAAAACCAGAGGATGCGTAATTTCAATTTATTGTTTTGTTAGACTTTGGTGTAGATTAAGATAGAATCCCTCTGTCGGAGATATTTTGACCTTCCTTCCTGCTCAAGGTCTAGAAGCTGATTAAATCCATTTTTAGATTCGACCCATTCTCTAATTTTATTTGAGCCGTTAATCAGGTCGATGGCCAATTTTTTATCCTCGTATTCATAGGGTGAGGTGTTCCACTTAAAATCTTCTCCGAGGTGAGTTCTAAGTTTTTTAACCAGATATTGGCCTAAGAGCCATGGTCTAAATTTCTGGAAATCGGTAATGTGAATTTGAAATCCTCCGCAGGTTTCTTGGGAAAATTTTTGAAAAGTTGGTTTAAATATTAAGGGTCTAAGGACAAAACCCCCAAGTTTGTATTTTTTTAAATCTTTTTTTATTTCTTCATGAAGAGACCAAGGTTCAATTTTTGGATGCCCGAAAATTTCTAGGGATCTTGTGGTTCCTCTTCCTTCGGAAATATTGGTCCCCTCAAAAAGGACCGTACCAACATAGGTAAGAGATCCTTCCATGGTAGGAAGATTGGGGGAGGGATTTACCCAGGGAAGACCTGTATCTTTAAAAAACATGGACCGTTTCCACCCCTTCATGGGAATAACTTTTAACTTACAGTTTGGATAAAAATATTTTTGAAAATATTTACCTACTTCACCCATGGTAAGGCCATGTCTCATGGGAATAGGATGAAGCCCTACAAAAGAGGTAAATTCCTCTTCCAATATATTTCCCTCAATTATGGTTCCGCCAACAGGATTTGGACGGTCCAAAATTATGACTTCAATTTTTCTTTTTTCACATTCTTTCATTAAGAGAGATAGGGTGGAAATGTAGGTATAAACTCTAGTTCCTACATCTTGAAGATCAACTAAAATGGTGTCTAACCCCTCCAACATTTCTTCGTTTGGGGATCTGGTTTCCCCATAAAGGCTAAAAATTGGTAGATCCAAATATGGGTGGTGGAAGTTTTTGGTTTCCACCATATTATCTTGAACATCGGTAACAAAACCATGCTGGGGACCAAAAAGTTTTTTTAATCTTTTTTTAAAGATTTTTTTTAAGGGAAGTACTCCCAATTGATATTTGGAATCGATGGAGGCGCTGTGGCATAGAAGGCCGATGGAACCCTTAATTAAATCTTGATTTTTTTTAACTAAAATGAGCTCTTCAAGCCCAGTTGAAATTTTTTTCATAGAAAGAATTTAGAATTTACCCCTTAAAGTAGCAAGAAGGCGGCGTGAAATTTTATCTTCTTTCTTTCCAACGCATAACAGCTTCAAACTTTTTAAGATAGGTTGATTCAAGGGCAAAATAAACATCCCCGCCTCTTCCCTGGGTCATATTTACTACAGTTTGGAAGGTGAAAGGGTTTGAACTCATGGCATCGCCAAATTCGGCGTAGGCCTTAGCAAATCTTTCTCGATCTTTTACCACATAGCTTTGGGAGGCCGCCATTACACCAAGGGCATTTTTCATTTCCTTGACTGCCTTCATGGTATCTTTCAAATAGGCTTGGTTGCACCCTCTAATTCTTTTACCAAGGGAGCAAATATCATCCTTTTCCGGAATTTTATTTTCCTTGGCATAATCAAAGTAAGCGTTAATAAATTTGTTGGCCACTATTTCAAAATTATTGGTATCTTTTTGGGCTATAAGAAATTGGGTAGCGGGTGTTTTTAATTTGAATGCAAATTTTAAATCCACCGATCCCAACTCAGAAACATTTTCTGGGATATCAATATTTAAAAAGTGAAATAGCCCAGTTTTTTTCCTTAGGTGCATCAAAACCTTTTGAATGTCATTTCGAGTTGCCCGGCTTCTTTGATAGGTATAGGCATATTGACCTGATTTAATATTTCCCCAAATAAAATCCATGGCCCCGGTGGTATTTGCCACTTGGGAGAAAAAGCCATCATTAACCGTTTTAAAAAGAGGAAAAAGTTTTCCTTTAAAGGTTAGGACCTTTCCTACACGAGTTTCATTTCTCTGTCTGGTGGAATCTAGGTAGGTAGTCTCAGATTCAGTATACATATTGGATCTTGCCCATCTAGCAGAGGCAGGAATAAAAGGAATTCCGTTCCCAAAGGATCCTGACCAACCAGTAGTTTTTCCAATTTTTTGGGAAGCCATGGTAACCCCGGATCGGGATCTTCCCTCTAGGGCCGCCTGGATATTTTTTATTTTTCCCTTCATAAAATCTATAAGCAGGCCCCTGCCTTCATCATTGCTTAAATCAAAAATATAAGAGAGACCATTTTCCCATTGAATAAATTTATCGATGGACATGGATACCACCCCAGCTCCGGCATAGGCACCAAAACTCATGAGTTTAATCCTATCCAATTGGGCCTGAATCCTTTTATTATCCAATTTTTTAAAAGTTCTTTTCCAGATACCTGAGGCGGTATAGGTGACGCCGGCGGATAAACCATAAAACCCCACACCCCCAGCAAAAGTAATTCCACCATGAACCTCATATTGAAGAGAATCATTAACCCGCCAATCATTAAAATCTTCTGCTTTATCTGGGATTTCAATATGCTTTTGTGATCTGGCATCATCCAAAGACTCCACATAGGATTCGGTTATTTTCCCTCCCCCAATAGTGGGAACTATCGCCACGGCAACCCCGACTTGGGATAAAACTCCGGCATTGCCTTGAGAGGCCGTATAAGCCCCACCCATTCCTGCAGTGATTATAGTAAATTTTTTATGTAAGTAAGGGCCGCCTGAACCTGTTTCGGGAGTTAGCATTACCGCAAACTTGCCTTGGTCAGCTGTCGGTCGATTTGCTAACAAAACATTTGAACCTTCATTTTGATCTAAAATAAATTCTCCGAATTCAATATCAAAGAAGAAGGCCGGTCCAAAGGAATGTTTCCATTCCTGTTTGGCCCTTGTAATTTGTTCTCTTGATGTTTCTTTGGTTTCCCAACTATCCGGAGTACAGTTAGGGTTTTCGGCACAATCACCAGTTCCGGGAATCAAGGTAGTTTCTGTATCAGTTATTATCTCCGTTATATATTTTGGAGAGGTGGACATATTTGGCATTAAGTGGTTAAAAAAGAATAATGATCCATCAAATGTTGGACTGACTCTATCCGTTTCAAAATTAAAAAATTTTTCTATATAAGCTTGTTTAAATTTCTGATTCTTCATTTTTTGGGCGGAAGAATCTTTAAAGGCATCCACTCCTTTTTGCTTTAATTCTCGATCCCTAGCTGAATCCTTTTGTGCATTAACTATAAAAAGGGGGAAAAATAACAAAATGAACAATAACTTCATGTTAATTACCTTTGTTTTGGAGATATTTTAATTCTTAACCGTATAACGAAAAATTGCAATAAAATCCGTGGGTTTTAAATCCAGAAGTATTTGATAAAAAGTATCCATTTAAAGCGGCTAAGGGTCCATGAACTGAGATCCTAATATCCATCCAAAAAGCCGGAAGAATGAGTGCGAAAGGACCTGAAAGCAAAAAACCTTCCAGTATAAGATGTGATTTTATAGTGATTTTGCGGACTTATTTAAGCGAGGGTTAATAAAAATAATACAATTTTAAGGATTTATGGTTCCTCCGGTTCGAGTTTATGCTACGAGTGTTTTTATCGGAGAATACAATGAAATTTGCAGATTTAAACTTAAGGCCAGAGCTACTTAAAGCAGTAACAGAACTGGGGTATATTACTCCCACAGAAATTCAAGAAAAGGCCATACCGGTGCTTTTAGAAGGCGAGCAGGACTTTATTGGTCAGGCCCAAACCGGAACTGGGAAAACTGCAGCTTTTGTTCTTCCACTTCTCTCAAAATTAAATCCCAAAGCTTCCCACGTTCAGGCATTGGTTTTAACCCCAACTAGAGAGTTGGCCAACCAAGTATGTATGGAAGTTGAAAAACTAGGCAAATACTTGGGTTTTAATACTTTGGCGATTTATGGCGGGACTTCTTATGACAACCAAAAAAGAAGATTAAAAAAAGATAAGCCATCTATTATCGTGGGAACTCCAGGTCGAGTAATCGATTTAATGGAGCAAGGACACCTTAAATTTGGACAAGCAGAATATATAGTTTTGGATGAAGCAGATGAAATGCTTAATATGGGATTTTTTGAAGATGTAACCACCATCCTTTCTAAATTTGATGATAAAAAAAGATTGTGGATGTTTTCTGCAACCATGCCAAAGCCCATTTTAGATTTGATCAATAAATCCTTTAACAATCCAAAAATTGTTAAAATTAAGAATAACACTTTAAGCAACGAAGATATTGACCAACGATATTACGTGGTTTTGAGAAAAAACCATGGTGAAGCGCTTTGTAGAATTTTAGATTCTGAGCCAAATTTTTACGGATTGATATTCTGCCGGACCAAGGTAGATACTCGAGAAGTGGCGGATGAGCTAAATAGCAGGGGCTATAAAGTCGATACACTCAATGGAGATATGGGGCAGAATGAGCGCGATAGTGCCATGGCGAAATTCAAATCTCAAAAAGTAAATATTTTGGTTTGTACCGATGTTGCTGCTAGAGGGATTGATGTTTCCAACCTTACCCACGTAGTAAATTATAATCTTCCAATGGATGCTGAGTCCTATGTTCACCGAATAGGAAGAACCGGAAGGGCCGGAATGAAGGGGATTTCCATTGCTCTAGTAGATCCAAAAGAAACCTTTAAAGTTAAAAAAATAGAACAATTTACTAGGAAGCTTATGACCAAATCAAAGCTTCCTACCATTGAGACCCTAAAATCTTCAATCGTTTTAGCTGAGCTTGAGAGAATGAGCACCATCATTCAAGCAATTACCGATAAGGGATCTGATTTTAAAGTCGATGAAACCTTTGAGCTTTTCTCCCAGAAATTTAGTGAATTTTCCAAAGAAGATATTTTAAAAATATTTTTCTCTCTAAATTTTAATCAAAAGTTAAAAAGGTTTAACCAATTAGGCAGCATCGATTGTGAAAAGAACTCCAATTTCAGCGCATCTTTCTCCTCAAATGGATCGGTTCGCCTTTTTATGAATATGGGAAAAGATGACGGGCTAAATTTAAAAATGCTACTTGATGATGTCTCCAAAGAATTTAGAATTCCAAGGGGTCAAATTCAAAAAGTGGAAATGAAAAATAGATTTTCTTTTTTCGAAGTTCCTGCAAATTTTGGGGAAACCTTTGTAAACAACAAGGATTTAGTTATTCGAAGAAGAAAAATCAATTTTGAGATCTCTCAACCGCGAAAATAACCCTAAAAGATTAATTTTTATAAGAAAATACCGACCTTAATTAGTGAAAAATCGCCAATTAAGGGGTTATCGATGACTTTTCGCTTATTAATTTTTTATTTTTTCCTTCACTCAACCGCGCTTTTTTCAGAAAGCCCCTCCTTTAATAAAATCCTTGAAAGATGTTATCAAAAGAACACAGCAGTACTTAAGAATGAAATAGAATATCTTGTTAAAAATGATAAAACCTTTAATATAAATGCCCGGGTTGATAAAGGCCCCGCCATCGGCAGCACTCTCTTAATTCAATGTGTGGGAGGGAGAAAAGTTGATATGGTAAATGGTTTGCTTGAGAATGGAGCTTTTGTGGATGCCCAAACAAAAGGCCAAACCGCACTTTTTACGGCCGCTACATTTGGGTATGACGAATTAGTGTGGCGTCTGCTAAAGGCAGGAGCTAATAAAAACATTAAGGATGATTGGGGAAAAACTGCCGCTGATCGTGCCAATCATGCGGGTCATTACCAGATTGTGGAAATATTGGGCGGAAAACCTCAGAATCTTTCAATGGATGAAAAAAGAACCGAGGCCTATAAAATTTTAAACGAGGCAATTGATGGAAAATTAAATCTACCGGAAGTAGAAAGGCAATTAGCACCATATGGCCATTTGATTGATGACCCTTTCAGAGATGGCCAAACTCTGCTTCATTTGGCCGTTTTACAAAATAAATTATACCTTATAAATGCCGCGCTAAAATTAAAAGCAAATCCCAATGTTCAAAATGAGCTAGGAAATACTCCTCTAATGTTTGCGGCCGCCAAAGGAGATTCCGTTGTATTTATTAAAACTCTTCTAGATGGTGGTGCAGATCCAAGCCTTAAGAACTTGGAAGGGAAAACAGCAGATGACTTTGCCAATGGTAAGGCCAAGTTGGCCATTACAGAATATATGGGCAAAAAAGCCGAAGCAAATGTTAAAACCCAAAAAGAAATTGTGGATTTTTTGAAGAAACATCAATCAAAATTAAAGCAAAAAATTCTGGCCAACTATGATAAAATTAGGGAAATGAACAAGGAAATTCTTGATGCTAAAAAGGCATCGGAAAATACCCCTGATGATTCAAAAAAAATTGATCCCATTAGGCCGACACCTTCACCGGCACCAATTTATAGACCGACTCCTGCGCCCTCCAAAGTAATACCTTTTCCTAAACTACTCGAAGCAGCTGCTAATAGTATTGAATCGGGTAATCCAAAAGGTCTTTCTTGGGCATTAGATAATGGTTTACCACCGGATGCACGTTTGCCGAACGGAAATCCCATTCTCCTGGCGGCTTGTTTTTATGGAAATTTTTCCGCTTTACAAACATTAATTACAAGAGGGGCCAATATTAATAATAAGGGAGTAGATGGTTTTACCCCATTAATGACAGCGGTTAGAGGTTATAAATATCCGTTAGTTGAATACTTGGTAAAAATAGGTGCTGATAGAAGGTTAAGAAATAATTTTAACTGGACTGCCTTTGATTTTGCCAGACAAAATCGAGATGAAAGGCTTATGTTTTTAACAAGATTTTAGGAAGCTTTTGTAAACAAAATATCTTTAATAATTTTTTAATTAAAATTACCGAAAATTATTTATAAAAATTTGTTTGGGCGCCTTAATGATATTTCCATTAATAACGGTATTGTTCTTATTATTTTCTACAAATGTGGTGGCCCAAGCTCCTACAAAAGAAACTCCTGCAAACGATTTTGTTAAACCAGGTATTCCTAATGTTATATCCATACCAATTCCAAAGGCAACCAAAGTAACTTCCCAAGAATTACTGGAAGCGGCAGTAAAAAGCATTGAAAACGATGACCTTGAAGGTTTAACCTGGGCACTGGATCACGGGCTCCCTCCCGATGCTCGTTTTAAGGATGGAAACCCCATTATTATTCAGGTTTGTTTTCTGGGAAATTTCGAGATGCTAAAAGCTTTGGTTTCCAAGGGTGCAAATATAAATATAAAGGGAGTAAATGGTCTAACCCCTTTAATGACCGCGGTTAAAGGATCTAAATATTCAATAGTTGAGTACTTGGTGAACAATGGTGCCGATAAGAGGATAAAAAATAATTTTAATTGGACTGCCTTTGATTTTGCCAGACAAAATCGCGACGAGATCCTTATTCTTATGACAAAATTTTAGGAAGTTTACGCTCCTGTTTGGCCTTCCATATTGAAAAATAAATAGAAAAGGCAAGGATTGAGGCGATTACCCCAAGGGATATTCCAATGGGAACATGATAAATTCCAAGGAGACACAATTTTATTCCCACAAAGACTAAAATCGCGGCCAAACCATAACGAAGGTAAGTAAATAACGACATCATTCCAGCAAGAGCAAAATAAAGGGAACGAAGACCTAAAATGGCAAAAATATTCGAGGTATAGACTATAAAGGAATCCCTGGTGATGGCCAAAATGGCGGGGATGGAATCTACGGCAAAGATAAGATCGGTTGCTTCAACAATTAACAAAACCAAAAGAAGTGGAGTACCAAGAATTTTTCCATTTTCCCTTATCCAAAATTTTTTTTCATGAAATTCATCAGTAAAAGGAAGATGCTTTTTAGACCACTTCACTAACCAGTGATCCTTGGGATTTTTTTCTTTATCTTCGGCAAAGGCCATCTTAATTCCGGTAATTAACAGAAAGCCGCCAAAGACGTACATGATCCAACCAAATTTATTGATGAGGGCGATACCTGAAAAAATAAAAACCGCTCTCATGACCAGAGCACCAACAATTCCCCAAAAAAGAATAGTATGTTGAAATCTAGGCGGGACTCCAAATGCAGTAAATACAGTTAAAAAAACAAAAAGATTATCAATTGATAGAGATTTTTCAATTAAATAGCCGGTGAAAAATTCCAAGGCGGGGACTTGTCCCATATAAAATAAAATCCCCAGGTTAAATACCAGGGCGAGACCGATCCAAACGGCGCTCCAGGATAAGGCTTCTTTTACTTTGATTTCATGGGCCTCTTTATGAAAGACAAAAAGGTCAAGGGCAAGCATTAGGAAAACAAAAATATGAAAACCAATCCAAGCGTAAAAACTATGTTCCACAAAATCTCCTTGAGGCAAATCTAGCTCAAGGGGTCAAATTGGTCAAAGGAAAAAAACGCCAAAAGGGAATAAATCCCTTCTGGCATTAATTAATTTTAAAGGAAAATTTCGTTTAGGATTGCGGAAACTTGTTCAGGAGAAGTTCCATTTTTAAGGGCGGCGTTTTCAAGAAGTTTGTTTAAATCTTCTGAATTACCGGAGGTCAGAGCATTTTGCGCATCTTTGAAGCTCACACCAAGAACCTCGGTAGAGAAAAAGTTTTTCTCTTTTTCAGTTAGAGATCTTTTGGATGTTAATTTTTGGTAAGCAGAGATATTTTTTGCCACAACCTGGGCTCTTTCTGTGGATAGTCCATAGGTTGCACTTAGAGCTTCTTCAAGTTTTTCTGCTCGTACATTTTCAATATTGGCGCCTATCAGATCCACATCTTTAATGGAATCGCTAGCTTCAGAAAAAGCCGCTCCATTTTTGTCTGTAAAATAATGAGGATCATTTAGATCAGTTGTAAATGGATCTGGAGGAGTTAGATTGCCGAAAGTATCGAAGTTTGCCTGAAAAAATTGAGTAATTAAAAGTTCTTTTGCTGTGGGATCAGTTACGCCGGCATAAGCCTGTTGGAAATCTAGCCAGTCAGCTTTTTCTATCCCGATATATTTTGTGGTCCCGTTATCATCGTATTGTAGAACAAATCTGCCTGAGCTAGTTGTGGGATAATTTGTTAAAGAAAGGTTCTCAATTAAAATTCGAGTTTCATCAGAGCAAGTACCGTCCGTACAAATTTTCATATTTTGACCATTATCATCTGCAAGCTTTAAAATTTCCAAGATAAATGGTCTTGGATCTGGTCCTTTAGGTTCGTCTTTTTTGCATCCAAAAATCATAAGCGAAGCGGCTATAATGGCAAGAAGGCTAAATTTTTTCATTTTTTTTTCCTTTTGTTAATAAAATTTAATCGCCACATTTTAAAACAAATAATTGATAGATTCGCAAGAGTAATTTTATTACGCATCAAGAGGTTTAAAAAAATGCCAAAAGGAATAATAAAGGTTTTAAAAAACGCCAAAGGAATATTTAATACCTTTGGCGTCAATTAATTAAAGAAAAATTTCGTTTAAGATTGAGGAAATTTGTTCTGGCGAAGTTCCATTTTTTAAAGCAGCGCTTTCAAGAAGTTTGTTTAAATTTTCTGATTTACCGGAGGTCAGAGCATTTTGCGCATCTTTGAAGCTTACACCAAGAAGCTCTGTAGAGAAAAAGTTTCTTTCTTTTTCAGTAAGAGATCTTCTGGAAGAAAGCTTTTGATAAGCAAAGATATTTTTTGCCACAACCTCTGCTCTTTCTGTGGATAGGCCAAAGTTAGTATATAAAATTTCTTCAAATCTATCCGTTTGGAGGCTTTCCAAATTTGCTCCAATGGACTCTATGTCTTTAATAGATTGAACCGATTCCGAAAAAATGTTTCCATTTTTATCTAAATAATGA
>Ga0180061_1000068_pt1 | contig 18367 bp, 16 predicted proteins | sample EasRivT27_16_10D_FD_121769 | JGI IMG/M metagenome (GOLD analysis project Ga0180061, IMG submission 121769) | Soil microbial communities from meander-bound floodplain in the East River, Colorado, USA - East River metaG ERMLIBT27_16_10D | ecosystem: Environmental > Terrestrial > Soil > Floodplain ...
TCAAAAAACTCCATTTTTTCCTTTAGGGAACCTAAAACTTCTTTCCCAAGTTGTTCAAAGACTAAAGGGTTTTCTTCTATGCTTTTTAATATTGATTCCCCAGGATCGATTGAATAAAAGATTCGAAAAAGATCTCTTAACCTTTTTTCATCTGAAGGGGAAAAGGAACATTTCTTAACTCTTAGAACTTCCCCTTTTTTAACCAGGCCCAAATTCCTGACCTTATCTCCGAGGGGTTTTAGGTACTCTTCCCAATAATTGGTCATAGTAGGTTTCAAATTACTAGGGGACTTTGATAAAAGAGACCATCCCTCCTTTGAGGTTAGGTCAGAAAACTTTTCCCCCAACAGGGAATCACCTAAAAATGGATAAAGCTTTCCGACCGCACCACCCAAATCACCTTTGGTAAATATAGTTACGGAAGCTTCCTCCAAAAATAATCTTATCCCCATTTCAATTGCCAGGGGACCTGATCCAATTATTGCTACCTTCATCGATGGTATTTCTTACCATCTAGGAGTCAATTCTTAAATGAAAAAAGCTTTTGTTGTCCCATCATCATGGGTTGCGAATTTGGCGAATTTATAGAGAAAGTCGATGAAACTATTTAAGGCCGCATAGGACGTAATTGATTTATCAAATTGACAACCTAATCGGAGGACTTTTCTCCCATTTAGGTCAATGATTTCAGTCGCATACATCACCTCAGCAATACTTAAAATAAAGCTATTTTTGGTGAAATACATTCGAATTTTTATCTGGTTACCCTTCTCAAATCTTTCTTTAGCGGTTTTTGAGAAGGGCATTTCAAGTCCACAACCACTAAAAGAAATATCCACAAGATGAAGCGGAGATATTTCATTGTTTTCTTCCAAGACGGCATAGGCACCAAGTAAATTTTTAAACATTAACCTTTCAAAGCCTTGCCTTCTCTCTTCGATAAGCTCTTTTCTTTTTTCAACAAAATCAAGTAACTTGCCCATATCCTCCATATCGGAGTTAACCAAAAATCATTCAATTTTTTTTTGCCAATTGGGTTTTTGGCTTATTTCTTCTTTGATTTTAAGATAGGAATCCAGTCTCGATAAAATTAGTTGATTCTCATATTTGGAAGGATCAAGTTTGCGAAATTCACAATTCTTTGAATTTTCTTCATGGGCACAGTTAGGGAATTTGCACTTTACAGCTATTTCGGAAAGATCTGGAAAATAGGAAATAAGTTCATCAGGAAATATATCATCAAGTGAAAAAGATCTTATCCCAGGGGAATCAATCAAAGAAAAGTTCCCGCAATCAATAATTTCTGACCAAGTGGTAGAATGCGTGCCCTTACCCTTTTTTCCAACTTCTTTGGTTTTAAGGTTTACGTTCCCGATTAAGCTTATGGTTTTGCTTTTTCCGACTCCAGATTGGCCTAAAAACAGAGCAAGTTGTCCTTTTAAAATATTCTTAAGTTCCCTGGGCCCATTTTCCAGAATGGTATTTTTGTAGTTTGGATCTAAGGCAGAAACCTCAAAGGATGTGGCCCCAACATTTTGGAAAAGATCTTTTTCAAATTTTAGGTTTATTTTTGACGGATCATATTCGTCCATCTTGTTAAATACTACAATTGGGGTAATTCCCCATTGTACGGCCCTTACCAAAAATCTCTCGATTATTCCTCTTTTATAAGTTGGGCGGGAAACCGAAGCGACTATAACCAACAGATTGCAATTGGCCGCAGTGACCTTTTTTTTCTGTTCTCTAACAATAATTCTAAATATTTCACTGGATCTTTTTTCAACCTGGTGAATCTCAAACTCATTCCCTTTTTTCTCAAGAAGAACTTTGTCTCCGACCACTATATTTTCCTGATTTTTTAAAAGATTTCCCAGTGCCTTGGCATTAACAACATCTCCCGTGTCCTTTAATCTACAAATAAATTCTCGTTGGGAAGATCTTATGACCTGGGCCTTTAACATTAATTTTCCTTATAAAGATTTAAAAAACCCAAGGGAAAAAATTGATCAAAAGGATCGAGGTTTTCCTTTAAATGCTTATATACTCTAAAAACGGACTGATCCAGGAAATCCACCACAAAACCCTTCTTTAAAATACCAATCCCATGTTCTGCAAAAGGTGAACCTTTAAGGTTTTTTACCTTTAAATAGAAATCCTTAAGGTATCTTTCACATTCTACCACCTGTTCCTTGTTGGGTAAAAAATTAAAATGTAGGTGACCATTTCCAAAATGCCCCAAAAGTCCGTAAGGCACCCCATTACGGGCCATTTCTTGATAAATTCTTAGAATTTTTTCAAAATTTTCTTCATTAACTTGAGCATCAGTTCCCTTTTTCACCAATCCTTTTCTGGAGTTTTCCTCATTAATTCTTCTTGGAATTTCGGTTCGGATTTCATTAAATTTCCCTCTAGGCATCTCAAAGATTTCATCCATATTAGATAAATTTAATTTTGAAATAAGATTATCTATAACTGCTGGTAACGAATCCTCCAATACCTCCAGAGCAACAAAATCTTTATTTTTTGCTAATGGATTATTTGGAACATAACTTAGCGAGTTTGAATCAAAAAATTCCACGGAATAAATTTGGCCACGGAAATCCTGGACTTTCTTAAATATTTCCAGGTGTGGGGAAAAATCTTTTTCCCATTTTTCAAGGGGAATTAGGAGGAAATTGGTTTCCTTCAAGGGGATCGTATCAAAAATGGCTTCCTTAATCACCCCTAGTTGCCCTTCCATCCCAATCATAAGATCAGTTTCAAATTCAAGTCTGGGAAAGGGGCCATTTTTCATTTTAAAGTAAGGTAGAAATGAATCCTGATATTTTAAAAGCTCATTTTCAAAATTTTTAAATACCGGGTGATTGATTATTCTTTTTTTGGAATCAAGTTGAACCTCTTCTCCTTTAAAATTTAGGTAGGTAATTTTGCTAACCTGATTTCTTAAGGAGCCAAAACCAAAACTTCTTTCACCTGTGGCGGAGGTGGATAGTCCCGCCAATACATTTGCCGTTTCATCCGTTGGCCAGGACATAATATCCCTCCCTCTGGATCTACAAAAGCTTAAGGCCTCATGCCAGGTTACCCCACCCGACACTTTTAGTTGATTATTTTCAAGAAGCTCCAATTCTGCGGGGAGGGTAGATAAATGGGCCAAATAAAATTCATTTTTACTAAAGTAATCCTCTATAAAATGAAAAGGTATAACCGTAGAGGTTTGGGAAGACACAAAAAGGGTTTTCTTATGAGCTATTAAATGCCTTTTTAAGGTCTCAAAGTCTTTAAAATATATGGTTGAAATAGTCATTAAAATCGTTCATATTCATTCAGTTTAAAAGAAAGATCAACCCTTGACAGTAAGTTTTAGTGGGCTTAAATTCTCAAGAATTGTCTAAAAATAATGCGATGCACCCGTAGCTCAGCTGGATAGAGCATTCGCTTTCTAAGCGAATGGTCAGAGGTTCGAGTCCTCTCGGGTGCGCCATTTTTTCCTCTTATAAAAATCAAAAGTTTAACCGATTATCTTCTTATGAAGATTTTCATCCCAATCCTCCTAATTTATTCATCCTTTCTTTTTGCCAGAGGCCCTGCAGTAGAACCTATCTTTGGAATTTCTATTGAAGAACGCCTTGCAGTTAACCCGGAAAAGTCCAAAGGGTTTAATTTTATTTCCACCAATCAGGAAAAGGAGTATGGGACTTTAGAAAAAAGCAACCTGGAACAATTAATACTCCTTCTAATTTTTCTCATTAGCATGCCATTATTTTTTTTCATCTTTTTAAATTTAAATAAGAAAAGCCAAGACAAGGATAAATATTTAGAAATTCTTGAACAGTATCCAAAAAACTCTGAAGAAGATCAAAAAAAGGCAAGTTAAATTACTTTCCACTTCCCCCCTAAAGAATAGGTTAAAATATTGTAAAGAAATTTTCCGCCTACAGCTATTTCCATAATTCCATCATGGTTAAAATCAATTAAGTCTACATTAAATTTTTTTTGAGTATATTTTCCTCCTGGCATTTCTCTCTCATCCCAAAAAATAGGACCCTTAAATACGGAAATGGTGGAGAGATTTCGATTGTCTACCGTCAAAACATAGAGACGGACCGACCCTTTAAAGTTTCTATAATCTGTATTTCCCTCGTAATAATAAATAATTAAAATATCGGTATTTTTTGAAATTCTTTTCTTAGTGATCCGGTAGATCCAAGAATCTTTCCCGTTTACATCAAAATGAAAGCTAAAAATTCTTGCTTTTTTTTCATCATGTACATGGAGCCAATCCTCTCCATCCTTTTTTTCAACCACCAAACTCTCAGGATGTGGAGTATTCCCCAAATCAATTTCATAAAATGGAGAATTTGCGGCCCACTTGTAAACTTTTTTTTCTTTAACCTTCTTCTGAGTTAACTCTCCCGATATTAGTTCCCTAAAAAATCTTTCGTCTTGCGAGAAGGCCGCAGACATAAAAATCAAAAACAGTAAAAGTCTCATTATTTAATTTTACTCTCTTAGAAAAAAGGGGAAATATGTATATTCTTTTTTCCCTTTTTTTGGGTTAAAATAAATTCCGATCAAAAAATGAGGGTATTTTATGGAAGTTTCCTTGGGTTTCTTTAGCTCACCTGAAAATATTCTAGTTAAAAGATTCTCATTAAATAAGGAATTTCTAGGGGAAGACACCATTGGAATCGACGAATTAGGGTCTCTTAACCTAAATGGATTGCTTTTATCTCCAAACCAGCTCGATGAAGAAGTTTTAAATAAATTAAAAGAGGAAAACAATTTCTTTCCGATACAAAAGGGAACCCTTTACTCCTTGGATTATTCGGCCTTTAAAACCATAAATCCCCTTTTAGCACTTAATAAAATTAGGGATTTGAATTCCTCTTGGGCAATTAAAAATAATTTGATCCTTATTGAAAATATTTTTGAAATTATTTCAAATTTAAAAGAAAATCTACAAAAAGAAAGAGAACAATTCCTAATAGATCTTTGGCATTTAATAAAAAGTAACTTAGGTGCCTTTGGAATTACTCTTTATTTTAACGATTTAGAGGAAGGAAAAAAACAAATTATTAAAAGGAAAATCTCAGGGCAAAAATACCCAGAAATTCTTGTATTTTCAGAAACTGATACCAAAATATTGATGGCCTTAAATGAAATCCCCGGTGCAATTAATTTTTTCCCAGAAAAACAAGAATTTTTGATAAAGATGAAAGCGTTGGGGAGTCCCCTTCTAATAACAGGAGGGTGTTTTTCATTCACCCCCCTTCAAAGATCGCTTATTAAATCTCTTTTTAAGACTTTAGAGTAAAAATTATTTGTCATCCTTAAACAACAATTTCAGCCCAGTATTAATATATCTATTTGATATAATATTGAAGATATTCGTATCTTCTTTTTCAACAATTTCTTTTTTCTTAACTCCTTTATCGTAATCAAATGATTTTCCCATAAAATCGACATCTTCTTTGTCTTTCTTTTCTTCTGCTAAGAAATCCCAATCTGGTGCTTTGGCCTTGGCTTCTTCTTTTTTCTCTTCTTTTTTCTTTGCAGTAGATTCATAAGTTATTTTGGATAAATCCATCTTTTTCTCTTCCTTAAGTTTTAGATCCTTAGGCATGGCCATAGGTGGTCTAACAGGGGCGGTTTTGGCCTCTTGTAAGGCTGCAATTGCTCCTCTGCTTTCAGGAAGTGACATTACCTTATTGGTAAAGCTTTCTAATTCTTTTGCTCCCACGGAGAATGGTTTTTCACCATTTGCTGCCCTTTGTTTATTAAATGCTAACATTGCCTGATCACTTGCCTGTTTCATTTTAACGGCATTTCTTCCGACCGCTTCACCATCTAAGCGGTGTATAGTTGCCGGATCCGATGCAATATCATTTCCATAAGTGGTAAGGACTCCTACAGAATTGGATGAACCGATGTTTCCAATTCCCTCAAAGCTATTATTAACTTTCATACAGGCGTTTGAACCAGATGCACGATCCTTATATCTTCTACAACTACAATCAAAATCGTAGTTACCCTTTATCCCAACACAGCCTCTTACTGGACTATCTGCCTTAAATTCATAAGACCCTGCCCCAACATAAAATGAGCCATCAAAGCGTGCATAATAGCTCTTACATATGTCTGAATTTCTCCTTAAGGGGTTTCGCTGTCCACCGGATATATAGCAGTAACATTGAGGTTTAGATTGGGTCTCCCTATCTTTCTTGGCAGGACAATGTTCGGCCATATCTTCTTCAAATTTCGATTTAATTTCTTTGATCTTTTCTACATTCTCTACAAAGGCCTTTTTTTCTTCAACTACAAATCCCAGGGTCAATCCATTTATTAAAGTGGACATCCCTGCAAGAACCGCAATACCCGGAGAGGTACCAAAAAATACTCTGACTTTTTCAACTACTTTTCCAAGTTTAGGGACTGCATCTTTAAATTTATCTAAACCCAAACTTACCAGTGCGCCGCCAATCATACCAGCGCCAGCACTTCCAACCATAATACCAGCATCTTTTCCTTTTTGCTGTTGTCTGGCCTTCTTGTTAGCCGCATCCTCTTCATCATCTGTTTCTTCTTCAAAGGTATTTTTAGGTTTGTCACTCACCGCTCCTGACGAGGTGGATGAAGGTGTAGTGTCAGGAGAAGTAGTATCTTGGGCCTGGGCCACTGGAAATAGTGAATTTGCCAAATTTATTTTTCTATAAGAAATCGCGATATTGTAAATGATGTTTGCCAATAAAGGATTTTTTCCAAAAAGACCAGACTCCTGCATCTTTTTGTACTCAACAATGGAAGGAGATTTAATTCCTCCTGAAACCTTGGATTTCCATTCCTTTTCAAGAATTAATGCATCCTCAATATTTTCAAGTCCTTTATCTTCAAATTTGTGGTTAATAAAAGCTGAAAGAATTTCATTTGGATCATTAAAATTGATATCTTTTACTTTACGATAAGAACTATCGGGATTTTCCTTTACCTTACTCCTTTCCCTTTCTTGCTGTGGTGGAGCTGCAGGTCCTGGTTCCTCAACAATTTCTTCTTGGCAATCTTCTTCAAGATCCTTGTCACAATATTCTACTTCCTTGCCACCTTTATAAAACATGACTTTATTGTGGGTAATTTTGGTCCCCATCTTGGCACCTTTCAATGGTGTACCTTTAACCCAATTCCAAAATTTGGAAGCCCCATCTTTAAATGATTCCCATGAGGATTTTGGTGGCTCGGGTTCTGGTGGTTTTTCAAAAGCATCGATAACTTTTTTCTTTTCTTTTACTTCTCCAGCTACATCCTTAAAGGATCTTTTAGGCTTTTCGGGGGTAGGTGCAACAGGTTCTTCTGGTGGTTTTTCAAAAGCATCGATTACTTTCTTCTCGGTTTTTACTTCCCCAGCTGCTTCCTTAAAGGATTTTTTAGGCTGTTCAGGGGCAAGGGGTACTTCTACTTCTGGTGGTTTTTCAAAAGCATCGATTACTTCCTTCTTAGTTTTTACTTCCTCGGCCGCTTCTACAAATGTTTTTTTAGGAGGCGCCTCCGGAGCAGCTGCTTCGAGATCGGCCTTTTTCATATTATAGTTTGCTCTAGCTAGCTCATATTTTTTCTTTTCTTTAGTCCAGGCATCCATGTCTGCATCGTATTTTGCCAAATCAGCGTCATATTGTTTTTTGGCATTTTCAAATTCAAGATTGCCAGATTTTTTACTTGCCCAATTATCGTAATCCTTTTGATATGCTTCCATATCAGTGTCATGTTTAGCTTTCTTGGCATTATAATTGACACGATCTAACTCAGCCTTTTTCTTTTGTCTGGTCCAGGAATCCATATCAGCATCATAATTGGCCAAGTCATCATCATATTTCGCTTTGGCAGCATCAAATTCCGGGCTACCAGCGTCTAAAGTAGATTTCTGGTTCTGCCAGGTATCATAATCTGCATTATATTTTTGCAAATCAGCATCATACTTCGCTTGTTTACTATTAAAACTTTCTAGATCCCCTTGATACTTTTGATTTTTTTGCTTCCAAGACTGGGATTCGCCGGCGTAGTCATCAAAATCCCTCTTTTTTTGAGAATAGGAATCGTAATCTGCCTTTTTTTGTTTATAATTTTCAAATTCCGCTTTTTGGGATTTATAGTTTTCGTAATCTATTTTTTTCTGATTATAGTCATCAAAGTCTGCTTTTTTGGTTTTATAATCATCAATTGCTGCCCTCTGCTTGGTTTCAGCTCCCATCCTTTGTTTTTGATTTTGATAACTATCATATTCTGCTTTTTTCTGTTTATAGGAATCCAAATCGGCGTCAAATTGCGCCTTTTGCTTATTATAGTTATCCATATCGGGGGAAACTGCCCCTCGTTTTGTCCTCCCTCCGGCGATTTCTTGGATCTGGGATTTGGTTTGAAGGTCGAAAGATGTTTTATCTATTTCTTTATTTCTTTTAAGTAGGTTATCTACATTATGGTCTTTCCCGTACTTTCTCCTTTGGGTCTCTATATTTTTGATGTTTTGTTCTTTTTCTGCCCTCATTTTTTTTAATCTATCTTTTTGGTTTTTGGCGACTTTCATTTCATCGATATCTGTGTCGTTCATGTCCACAAGATCTTTTTTCGCCATTTGGGTGGTTTCGATATTTGCTTCAATATAATCCCCACCACCTGCAGCTTTTCCTGGACCGCCAGCAGGTTTTTTTGGCTCAATTGGAGGAACAGGTTTTTCAGGGGCCTTGGCAAGTGCTTCTGGTCGGCCGCCTACATCAATGTCTTTTGGAGGTGGTCCTGGATCTGGCGGTGGTTTTCCTGGAGGTGCAGCCGGAGGTAAATCTCCTGGATCTTTGGGGGCCTTTGCCGAGGGCTTCGATGGCGCATTTCCTGGATCCCCGGGATTTCTTGGAGGATCACCAGGTGGCTCTGGGGCCTTTGGAGGTTTTCCGGGATCCTTAGGCGGTGGTGGCACATTCCCTGGAGGATTATTTAAAATATCTGGCTTACCTGGAGGTTTAGGGGGATCTCCTAAAGCCAAAGATGCTGGTTGTTTAGGAGGTTCTCCAGGGGACTTTGGTGCTGGAGGAAAATCTCCTGGAGGATTATCTAAAATATTTGGTTTTTTCGGTGGGCTGGGCGGATTTCCAGGGGGTGTAGGGGGAGGGCCTAAATCCACCATTTTTTTTGTAGGTGGTATATCATCAAAAGCACTAAGGACCTTTTTTTTGGTTTTAACGTCACCGGCTACTTCTGCAAAGCGACCCTTGCCCTTGCCTCCTCCGGTATCTACATCGGGACCTTTTTCTGGAAATGCATCAATAACTTTCTTTTTATCTTTTACATCCGTTGCTACATCTTTAAATCTTTTTTTCTTTTCACCACCAGGAACCTCTGGCCCTTCGGGTCCCTTCGGAGCTTCGGGTCCTTCTGGTACTTCCACATCTGGTGGTTTTTTACCACCATCTACATCCGCAACCTTTGCCTCTGGGACATCTACACCCTCGCCTGGGGGTGCAGCTGCTGTACAAGCACCGGCAGCACCAAAAGGAGTCATTTCATAAATGGCCAGCAACATGGCAATACCATTTAAGCCGGTCATTAATCCATAGCAGATTATTTTTTTCTCATCTACTGAGATTAAAGTTTCTTGTTCTTTTTGAAGATAGTTGAAGGCCTCAATCTGGGCCTCATAGGTTCCTTTTTCAATTTGTTTCTTTTTAGTTATGTTTTTGGCATATTTATCTTGTAAATTATGGAGTTCATCTTCTACGAAAAAGCTTAAATAAATATCAACGCCCATCCCGACGATTCCAGAAATCGCCATAACCTTAGAGGACATACAACTATTATTGGCGCCATCTTTTGCGATCATCTCCAAAATCATTTGGATATATCCCATGGCCTCGGCGGTTTTTTGCATTTCTTTCAGACCGGCTTTTTTGGGCTCTAAACTTCCAATCATCTCAGCCGCATTATCATCAAAGCACTGTCTTTGTTTGGCAGTATCATCTTTTATTTTTTCACATTCGCGAAATGACTGACGGTCTTCGAAGGACTCGGCCTTCGTCATACATCGGTTTAAGGCAGGATCCCAAACCTTGGACTTTTTATTTATACAATCGTCCCTCTGCTTATCAAATTCATCTGCATAGGCGGAACTCAACATTAAAAATGTTACGCCCTGAGATTGTATGGTTAGGAGGAAACTTAAAAGGAAATAGAGAATTCTTTTTAAAGGGCCCACAAGCTCTCCACAAAACAAGATTTTATAAGTTTTTCTCGGAGGTTTGGGGTGTTATCTTAAATCAAAAAAATTTGTTTAAGTTCCAAATTTTCCCAGGTTAGAACCTGAAAGGATATGAAAATGGGTATGGAAAACTGACTGGCCAGATGATCTGCCAATGTTGGTGACTACCCGATAACCGAAATCTTTCAAACCTTTTTCCTCGGAAAATTGGGTAATGGCAGTAATTAATTCCAATAATCCTTTAGGATCTTTGGAGCAAACATCATTTAGATCTTGGGTATGATTTTTGTGGACAAATAACAGGTGTGTGGGAGCGTCTGGATGAATGTCTTTAAATCCAACAACATTATTTTTTTCATAAACTTTTGTGGAAGGTATGGAGCCATTAATAATTTTGCAAAAGAGACAATCCTCAACAACAACCATAACATCTCCCTTATTTTATTCTTTTTATTTTTGCACCGATTTGTAAAAGTTTTTCTTCCATTTTTTCATATCCTCTATCCAAATGATAGATTCTATCGATTTCAGTAACTCCTTCGGAGGCAAGCGCTGCAAGAACAAGTGCGGCCGATGCCCTAAGGTCGGTACACATAACTGGAGCACCTTTTAAATCAGATTTGCCTTCGATAATTGCGGTATTTCCTTTCAAAAATATATTTGCTCCCAATCTTTGAAGCTCGGGTGCATGCATAAATCGATTTTCAAATATTTTTTCAGTAATAATTGTTGAACCCTGGGCCTTAATTGCTAAGGCCATCAGTTGGGCCTGAGCATCGGTAGGAAATCCTGGAAATGGGGATGTTTCAACCTTTGTTCCCTTTAACTCACTTGGTTTAACTAAAACAAAATCTTTTCCAATTTCAAGTTTGGCCCCCATATCACCGAGCACATTTAAGACGGCATCCAAATGTCTTGGATCAAATCCTTCCACTTTAATTGGAGAATTAGTTATTAAGCCTGCCATTATATAAGTAGCCGCTTCAATTCTATCCCCTATCGCTTCATATTCCACTTCCTTAAGTTCTGTGACGCCTTCTATGGTGATATTTGAACTTCCATGTCCGGATATTTTTGCGCCCATTTTTTTGAGAAAGTTTCCAAGGTCCACAATTTCTGGTTCCAATGCTGCATTTTCAATTATGGTCACACCTTCAGCAAAAACCGCGGCCATCATTAAATTTTCAGTCGCTCCAACAGATGGAAACTTTAAAACCAGGGTAGTTCCCTTTAGGCCCTCGGTTTGGGCCTCAACATAACCACCTTGAAGGGTGATTTTCGCTCCAAGTTTTTCAAAATTGGTTAAATGAATATCAATGGGGCGAGTCCCAATGGCACAACCACCTGGGAGAGAAACTTTTGCGGTTTTAAATCTTGCAAGGAGCGGACCTAAAACTAAAATTGAAGCCCTCATGGTTTTCACCATGTCATATAGGGCCTCATAGGAAGTTATATTAGATGAATCCAAAGTGGTTATATTTCCATTTCTAGAAATTTTTACTCCGAGTTTTTCCAATAATTTTAAAATGGTTTTAATATCGCGCAAATCCGGTAAATTTTTTAAGTGGATTGGTTTGGAACTTAGTAGCGCAGCTACTAAGATTGGCAGATAAGCATTTTTAGACCGGGAAATTTTAACATTTCCTGATAATTGGCAAGGTCCCTCAATTTGTAATTTATCCATTTTTCCTCGCTCTTAAAAACCTATCTCTCCCGGTGAGATCTTTAAGGACCATTATATCTAAAAACCCTACCATTTGGGCCTGTTTTTGAATATTTTTCAGATGGTTCTCATGGCCTTCCATTAAAAAAACACCATTTGGCTCCAGTTTTAAATAAACTATATTTAAAAATCTGCTAAACCAACTTTCATATTCATCATCTTCAATAAATAGGGCAAGGTCTGGCTCAAACCGCTTTACTTGGTCGTGAACTGTTCCATAGTCTTCTACTTTTTTGATATAAGGAGGATTTGATATTACCAAATCAAATTTTTTACCGTCGTTTTCAAAAAAATCAGAATTGATAAAATTAATTTTATTTTGCATTGGAAAATTGAATTTTAATTTAAAAAAGTTTTTTTCTGCTATATCTATGGCCTTTGGATTTTGATCAAAGGCTTCTGCCTCACAGGGAATTTCTCCAAGTGAAATAACGATGGCTCCGGTTCCGGTTCCTAAATCTAAAACCTTCGGAGTTGTTTTTTTAATTTTCTTTAGTTCTGCAATGCCCATCTCAACCAAAATTTCTGTCTCGGGGCGGGGGATGAAAACCTCTTTATCCACATTGAATAAATATTTATAAAAGAAAGTTTCCCCTAAAATATACTGAAAAGGTTTTCCATCTTTTAGTTGCTCAAAGAAAAATTCATTTTTATGTGTTTCTGACCACCATTTGGGAGAAGAATAAAATTCAAGTTGGGATAAATAATTAGAACCAGCAAATTCGAAAAACTTTTTTTTAAGGATTTCAAGACTTAGACCCGGGTAGTCCTTTAAAAGGGCCGATTCGTTTTGTTGAAAAAAATCTTTAACAAAGTTACCTATGCTTTCCATTAGCTTGGGTTTTGAGGGCCTTTAAGAAGTTCTGCTTGATTGTAAGCAATTAAGGCTTCGGTGACGTTGGTTAAATCTCCCTCCATTATTCTATCAAGGGAATAAAGGGTTAACCCGATTCGGTGGTCGGTTAATCTTCCTTGTGGGAAATTGTAGGTTCTAATTCTTTCTGATCGATCCCCGGTTCCAATCATGGCCCTTCTCTCTGCAGTTTCTTTTGCATTCTGCTCGGTCACCATCTTGTCATAGATTCTATTTTTTAGAATTTTCAGGGCCTTTTCTTTATTTTTAATTTGAGATTTTTGATCTTGGTTTGCTACTACTATTCCGGTTGGAATATGGGTTACTCTTACGGCTGAGTCGGTGGTGTTTACGGATTGTCCGCCCGAGCCTCCGGATCTATAAACATCAATTCTGACATCATTCATATTAAGTTCAAACTCGATGTCATCCACTTCAGGCATAACCGCAACGGTAATAGTGGAAGTATGGACCCTACCCTGGGTTTCTGTTTTTGGGACTCTTTGGACTCGATGAACTCCGGATTCGTATTTAAAAATGGAATACACCTTATCCCCTGTAATAGAGAAAATTACTTCCTTAAGTCCTTCGTCGCTCTCACTTAGAGATACCACCTCGGACTTAAACCCTAATTTATTGATGTAGTTTTGATACATTCGATAAACTTCAGAAACAAAAATAGAAGCTTCCGAACCTCCTGCTCCGGCCCTGATTTCAATCATTACCCCTCTGTCATCAAGGGGATCTCTAGGGAGTAACAAAATCTTTAATTGATCTTCTGTTTTAGAGAGGTTTTTTTCCAATTCCGCCAATTCTTCCTTGGCCATGGAACGAATCTCCTCATCGTTTTCATTTTTTAAAATTTCCTTGGAACCTTCAATGTCTGAAATTAGTTTTTTATAGGTTTTATAAGTTTCAACAATTTCTTTAATCGAAGATTTTTCGGTATTGATTTCCCTTAATTCTTTTTGATTGTCATAAATTGCAGGGTCTGAAAGCCTTTGATTTAGGTGATCAAACCGCGCGATGACATCTTCTAATTTTTCAAACATGAAAATTATCCATTCATGGAATCAAGGAAGTCTTTATTATTTTTGCTTTTGGTAATCCTGCTTAACATAAATTCCATAGCATCAATGGTGTTCATCGGATGAAGGACTTTTCTAAGCAGATACATTCTTTGTAAATCCTCATCTTTCATTAACAACTCTTCTTTTCTGGTTGAAGATTTGTTGATGTCAAGGCATGGGAAAATTCTCTTTTCTAGAAGTTTCCTGTCCAATTGAATTTCAGAATTTCCAGTACCCTTAAATTCTTCAAAGATAACCTCATCCATTCTTGAACCAGTATCAATTAGAGCAGTAGCAATAACTGTTAGAGAACCGCCGTTTTCAATATTTCTTGCGGCCCCAAAAAATCTCTTCGGTCTATGAAGAGCGTTGGAATCCACACCACCGGAAAGAATTTTTCCAGATGGAGGAACTACCGTGTTATAGGCCCTGGCCAAACGAGTGATTGAATCTAGAAGAATAATTACATCCTCTCCAGCTTCAGTTAATCTTTTTGCTTTCATCATAACCATCTCAGCTACCTGAACGTGTCTGTTGGCAGGTTCATCAAAGGTTGAAGAGACAACTTCAGCGTTTACCGATCTTCTCATGTCAGTAACCTCTTCAGGTCTTTCATCGATCAATAAAACGATCAGCTTGGCCTTAGGATGATTAGTTGTAATGGCATTGGCCATTTCCTGTAAAAGCACAGTTTTCCCGGCCTTTGGAGGAGCAACAATCAAGCATCTTTGTCCAAAACCTTGTGGGACAAATAAATCGATTATTCTAGTTGATAATTTTTTTGCATTAAATTCTAAATCAATTTTCTTTTCAGGATAAAGAGGGATCAGGTTTTCAAATAGGACGGTAGATTTGTGAGAATCGGGGTCCTTATTATTGATTGTGCTTACCTTTAAAAGTGCAAAATACCTTTCACCTTCTTTAGGCGGTCTAATTTGCCCTTCGGTGGTATCCCCTTTTCGCAGACCAAATTTCTTAATCTGGCTTGGACTAACGTAGATATCATCAGCACCCGGTAAATAGTTGTAGCCAGGAGATCTTAAAAACCCAAAACCATCGGGAAGTATTTCTAGTACCCCTCCTCCAAAGATATCCTCATTGGAATCGGATTTGGCCTTTAGAAGACTGAATATTAGTTCGTGTTTTCTAAGGGAAGCTGGATTTTCAATTCCTGCATCTTCTGCCATTTGGTTAAGTTCTTTGATGGGCTTTTCTCTTAGGTCGTTTAAGTGCATTAAGTCATTCTCCTGGGTTTAAATATAATTATTGATAAAATTGTTGGAAATATTGGGAAAATTCTGTTTAAAACCCCTAAAAAGTTAATAGTGGTGAGTAATTTTTATAGAATCTAATAAGACTTAGATTTATGTGGTTCATTTCGAATATTATTAATATTAGAAAGTATGTCAAGTATAAACTTAAGAGGTACCCTTGAATCGCTTCCTTTCTATAGACTATGGGCAAAAAGTTGTGGGTTTGGCCACCTATTTTAGGGGGACTGACCCCTATCCAACCCCATTTGGTAAAATTATCTATCTAAATGATAATCAGGTTATTGAAGAATTAAGCTCAATTATCCGTGATGAATTTATTGATACCTTAGTATTAGGGGTACCTTATTATTTAGATGGAAATAGCTCCAAAATGACGGAAACAATTAAAATGTTTGGGACCCAACTAGAGAAAACCTTTCCAAAATTAAAGGTTATTTATCAGGATGAAACCCTATCCTCATTTGAGGCCCAGGACAGGATGAAAAGGGACCCTAGGTATAATTTTAAAGTAGACCCCAAAGAAATTGATGCTTTAGCTGCATCTATAATCCTAGAGGACTTCTTAAGGGAAAATAAATGCTTTCCTTGAAAAAAGACATGGTGAGGATATTCTAGAGGTAATATGGGGAAATTGCATGTCCAATAAAAAAATTCTGTTCCTTTTTGGTGCTCCTTTAATAGCAGTTATGTTTTGGAGCATGAGAGTTTACTATGACCTGGCCATTTGGAAATATGAGGGTCCTTCAGTTATTTTTGTAGTTTATCCAGGAGAAGGATTTTCAAAAATAAATGGACGCTTATCCAAAATGGGTCTCATTTCAAATCCTAAAGTTTTTCACCGCTACTGCCAGCTTAAAGATTATATGACTAAGTTTAGAGTGGGCAGTTTTGAAATCACCAACGGTTTAAATCTAACCGATGTAGCAGATACCCTTGTTTATGGGGAACCCCTAACCATAACAGTTACAATCCCTGAGGGAAAAAACATTTATGACGTAGGAAAAATTCTTGATGAAAAAAAAATTGTCTCCTACAAGGATTTTATAGATCTGGCCAGAGACCCAAATTTTGTAAAAAACTTGAATTTACCCGGTGATACAGTTGAGGGATATCTTTTCCCTGACACTTATAAATTTTCCCCAGGTACTCCGGCCTCCATGGTCATTGATTTAATGGTGAAACAATTTAAGCGGAATTTTACTTCCTTTGACCTATCCAACTCTTCTCTAAACCCACATGAGATAGTTATTTTGGCATCCATCGTAGAAAAAGAAACCGGAGCACCAGAAGAGCGTCCCTCAATTGCTGGGGTTTTTCTAAATCGATTAAAAAAAAGAATGCGACTTCAATCCGATCCAACAACCATTTATGGTTCTTATGAAAAATTCCAAGGAAATCTAACCAAAAGAGACCTTCAAGAATCAAACCCTTATAATACTTATAAAATTTCCGGTTTGCCCATCGGGCCCATTTGCAACCCAGGTATCAAAGCTATTGAAGCTGTTTTAAACCCTGAAGTTCACCAAAATCTGTATTTTGTTAGCAAAAATGATGGAACCCACGTTTTTTCTCCCAATTATATGGAACACTCAAGAGCAGTTAGAGAGTGGCAACAAAACAGAAGAAACCGGGAAGGGAAAAGCTGGCGAGATTTAAATAAAAAAACTAGTAATCCAACCCATTCTTTCTAGTATAAGTTTTAGGCTTCATATCTGCATTTAAATCCGCAGATGCCACAACTTCGGCAATTACTAACTCGTGGTCACCTGGCTGGGATTTTGAAATTAAGATACAATCCATTACAGATTTTGCCTCTTCAATCCAGATTGTACCCTTTTTAGAAACTTTATGAGGGATGCTTCCAAAAGGACTTTGGCCAGGAGGATATCCTTTCCAAAAACTTTTCAAAAAGGTTGATTTTTCTTCCCCGACTATATTTATGGAAAAAACATTACCGGACATAATATGGTCATAACCAGGCCTTCCCTTCCTTATGGCCAGAGTTATAAGGAGTGGATCAAAAGAAACCTGCTGAACCCAGCTACCTAAAAACCCCTCTTTATTGCCTTTAGAGTCTATTGTACAAACAATAAATAGGCCTGAAGGTATATGTCCAACTGCTGAAGCCTTTTCAATATTTTGCATGATTTTTTCCCGTTTTAATTAAAGTGATTTCATAGGTTATTATCATTTTTTCAAAAAAAATTGAATCAAAATTTTCCCCCTTTAGCCCTTAGATTGAACAATATAAAATAACTTATTGCATTCAAAACCGATGGGATACCGTATGAATAAAAAGGACCTAAAGCATTATAAAGAAACATTACTCCTTTTGAAGACCCAAATTTTAAATAGTGGAATCCTCAAATCTAAGGAAGATTTAACAATTTCCTCAGACGACCTCTCAGAAGAAGGGGATCTTGCCTCAGTAACTATAAATCAAGAACTCTCATTTGGGATTCGGGAATGGGAACTTGAAAAACTCCGTGCCATAGAAAATGCTCTATACCGAATTGATGAGGGCTCTTATGGTCATTGCGAAGAATGCGATCAAGAAATCAAGGCAAAAAGACTTGAAAAACAACCTTGGGCAACCCTTTGTATTGATCACGCTGAGGAAAGAGAAAGGGAAAATCAAAGATTCTCAAAGGCCGGCTAAATAATCGCCACTGTATAAAATTTAGACAGAAATTTAATTTTAAATATTTGAAATCATAGGATCTCCTATGGCCGCTCAATTGCATCTTCTTATGCAATATGAGCAAATTTATCAAAAACCTATTAATTCTTTCTTTCCTAATCTGCGTAAGTGCTTTTGCAGATGAAAGATTCAGCGGTTGGGGTCTTGAATCAATCAATATTCCAAAAAGTGTCGCTTTTAAAAACGACGTAACCGTTGCTGTGTTGGATACGGGAATTGATGGAACTCATGAATTTTTATCTGGAAACGTAGTTTCATCCTACGATTTTTCAAATACCGGATCAGGGGATAACCATGGTCACGGAACACACGTTTCTGGGATTATTAAATCGGTTTTCCCACAAGTTAAATTGATCTCTTTAAAATACTATAATCCAAAATTTTCGGGGAAAGAATCTCTGGATGCCACCCTTGCCGGATTAAGAAAGGCGGTAGAGCTAAATGTTGATATTATCAACTATTCTGGTGGCGGTCCTGAAGCTTCTTCTGAGGAGCTAGCCATTTTAAAA
>Ga0180061_1000069_pt1 | contig 18030 bp, 26 predicted proteins | sample EasRivT27_16_10D_FD_121769 | JGI IMG/M metagenome (GOLD analysis project Ga0180061, IMG submission 121769) | Soil microbial communities from meander-bound floodplain in the East River, Colorado, USA - East River metaG ERMLIBT27_16_10D | ecosystem: Environmental > Terrestrial > Soil > Floodplain ...
GGCGTGGCAGGCCAGCTCGATGCCCCGCATATCGACATTTTCGACACTCGTGATCGCGAAGGTCTGACTCCCGAAGACCATGCGCGTCTTCGTCGTGATGCCCGGGTGAAAATCGCCGCGCACGAGATACGACGCGGAACTGATCGGCGTGCCCGCCACGGGCTCGATGAAGACGCCGATGTCATCCCCGGAGAGTTGCGACAGGCTCACGCACCACGTCGCCGGGTCCAGATCGATCCACGTGCCCGCCGGCCCCGGGTTTTGCAACGTGACGACGTGCCGCCAATCCCCGCGCGCCATCAGGCCACCGTGGGATCGCGATACGCTGCGAGTAGCGCGTAGATCTTCGGCCAGACGTCCGGCTGCGAGCCGTCGCCCCGGTCCTCATACAAGAACGCCGTCAGCATGTGGATCGCATGCGTGACGGCCGCCGGCGCCGTCGTCGCATCCCAGGCGGGATCGACGGCACTGGCGAGATACGACAGGATCGCTTCCTGCGCCGTCGCGAGCTTCTGCGCAATGTCGGCATCGTGCGCGGTGCCGGTGATCCGCAGATGCACCTTCGCCTGATCGACCGTCCAGAGCGCCGGCAGCGTCACGCGCGAGAATTCGAGCGTCACGCGGGCACCTCTTCGTCATCCGGTGCGGGCGTGTTACTCGGTTCGGCCGGCACGGTCGGCGGTTCCCGTTTCGCTAAGGTCGACAACGGCCAATCCTGCTGCTGCCGATACGGCGTTTCGCCGCCTGGCACCGGCCCGAGGCCGAACCATTCCGAGCGCGCTTCGTTCGGCGACAACACGCCCGCACTCGTCGCGGCTTGCGCGGCTTGCACGCGGGTCAGCGTGTCCATCCAAATCAGCAACGTGTCGTCGAATTCGAGTGTGAGATAGGACGGCAGATCGAGCCCTTCGCCCAGGCACGTGGCGATCGACACCAGGTGCGGCTCGAGGCACTGCGACTTATATTGGAGCTGCGAGGCTTCCGCGTTCGCGTAGGGCGGCTGCTTGCTGCTGTTCAGGATGCTGATCGGCATGCCCAACACTTCACAGACTTTCTCTTCTGTCCAGCCGAGCTGCTCAATCACCGCCGCATCGACCGCCGAGGTCGACACGGACTCATACTTCATCCCGAGCTCAGCGATGAGGATCTCGCCGCTCTTGAAGTTCGCCGCGTCGGTTTTCAAGCGCGCGGCCGACAGGGGATCCAGTTTCGTCGGCGCGATCAAGACGCCCGAGGGCCGCGCGCCCTTCGCAAAAAACGTCGTGCTGTTATCCGAGATCGCTTTCGCTTGCGCGATCGCGCCGGAGAGGGCCGACAGCGGCGAGATCCCGCAGAGGGAATGGTAGAGACAGTTCCAGCGATCGTGAATCAGTTCGCGTGCGGGAATCACGAGCGGCTGCGTGTTCTCCGGCAGCCCCGCCAGGTCGTTGCTTTGGAGTTCGTAGTAGACGCTGCCATCGGGCGCCGTCAACACCTTCACGCGCCCGGGATCGAGCCGGTGTAGTTCGTTCACGACGCCGCGCTCGTCGCGATGTTTCAGGAGATAGGCGTTCCCCCACAGCAGCTTGTCGAGCACCCATTGCTCGATAAACTGCTGCGCCGTCTGATAGTGATTCGGACGGCGCAACACGGGGGAATACGCAGGATTGCTCGTTTCAGACCAGAAGCCATTGCGATCGCGTTCGAGGAGCAGCGGCGGCGCGATCTTACTAATGTCCTGGCTGATACGCGAGACGGCCCCGAACACGGACGGGTTCCCCAGCGCGGATTCGGTCGTGAGTGGATCATTGTTTTGCCACGCGCCCATGTAGGGCTCGCGCACCACGGGATACCACGATCCACTCCCGCCGCCGGCCAGCGTCAACATGGACGCCAGCCGCGATCGCATCGTCGCGAGCACGCCCACGGCTTACCCGCCGCGCTTCGCTTTCCCGTTCGCGGTCGTCGCCTCGGGCTCGTCCTCGCCGAATAGCACGCCCGACGGCGCCGGCCAGGCGGCGGCGGTCAGATACTTCACGGCGTTCGCGTTCGCCTTTTTCCAGTTGATGAACCGCTCGGCTCGCAGCGCCACGCAGTTCGCCTGGAACATCGAGACGTAGACCGTGGTCGCATCGACTGGCGACATCGGCGCCGAATCCATCTGCAACGAGGCTTCGCTCGACGCGTCGATCGTCACGCCGCCATCGTCGGCATAGAAGACCAGCGAGGGCTGGAGCGCGATGACTTTCGTCGTGACGGTATTGCTGACGATGAACGTCAGCCCCTTCCACGTGCCCCCCGCGACGCCGATGCCCGGGAACTGGGGCGACCCGTCGCTGTAAGTCTTGAACGACAGCGCCATCGCGTTCGCCGGCGACATGATGAACGTGAGGCCGTCCACGGGAATGTTGTTGGTCGTGAAGTGCGAGATCAGGCCCAGGATGTCGGCTAGTGGATTCGCCGTCGCCGCCGCCGTGGGGGCGCCGTTGGTGATCGACGCCGGATTGACGCCCGCGACCGCCGCGACGGCGGGGTCGGTGAGCTGCGCATCGATGAAGCGGGCGATCCCGGCCACCATGTCGCGGCGGACCACGTCTTCGGCTTTCGGGCTGCTGAGTTTGATCAGCTCCTGCGTCAGCACGATGATCCCGGCGATCTTGGACCAGTCGAGCGTGAGCGAGGCGAAGGCCAGCGCGGAGACCGGTTTCGGTTTCGTTTCCCCAACCCAGTTGTAGGTGCCGCCGCCCGTCTGCTGCGGAATCTTCGTATTGAACGGCACGCTGTAGAGCCCGGGGATCTTGTCGACGATCGTGGCCGCGCGGAGTAGATCGACAAACTCTTTCGAGATGTTCGGTTGCACCAGCGGGCTCGCCCAGGTCGCATCGGTCGCGGTGCCCGCGGCGACGGCGGCCTTGAGCGCGAGCGCGACTTCCGGCGTGCTGTCGTTCCAGCGTTGCGCATAGTCGTATGCGCTGGTGCTGAACTGCTTGCACGCGAGCTGTGCGCACACGTAGCGCACGAACGCGGTGCCCTGCGGCAGATTCGACTTCACCGAGACGTGCGCATAGGGCGACGTGATCGCCGTCGCTTTGGTCATCTGCACCGCTTCCATGTCGCGCCACCGGATCTCGTCTGCTTCGCAGTTTTTGATTTGCAGCTTGAGGCCATCGACCGTCGCGGCGGTCGTCTCGTCGAGCGTGCTGCCGGCGGGCGCACTCTCCATCAGATTTTTCATCTGCAGCCCGAGATCCGCCCGTGTCTGCGTGAGGCCCTGGATGCGTTCGGCGATCGTCATGATTGGTCCTTTCGAGAGTGATTTGACAGTCAGAATCGAGGCCGACGCATTGGCCGGAATGGTGACGAGACTCAGTTCGCAGATTTCGCTGCGCGTGATCCGCCGCGTGCCGTTCTTGAGGCGCTCGAGGCCACCCTCGAGCACGCGGTGGCCGATTGAGACGCCCGTGATCACGCCCGCTTTAATGGATTGCCACGCTTCATCGACGCGCGTCTTGAACGGGCCCGGCTCGTCGACTTCGGGAATCGAGGCTTCGAAGAGGATCCCCTCGGGCGTCCGGGTCAGCGTGACGCGGCCGATCGGTTGCTTGGGATCGTGATGAAACAGCAGCGGCAGCGACTCGCGAAACGTCGCGCCGGCGGGATCGAAACTGTCGCCCTGGCGGTCGAGTTCGGGCGTCGACGCGATGCCGCTAAAGGTGCGCTGCGCGGGCGCGATAGATTTGATCGCGAGCAGGGCGTAGGCGCGTTCCACGGGTGCCCGCCATGCTACGAGCCGCGCCCGCCCGTGATTATTTTTGAAAGGATTTAATCAGCGCCCGCACCAGGCCGGACACGGACAGCTCCCGGGCCTGGGCGGCCCGGATCAATTTGTCGTGCTCATCGGGCGTCAGCCACGTCGCCACCATCGACCCGGCTTTCGGCACCGCCACGCGGGGGCGCCCGCGCTTCGGCTTCGGCTTCATCCGACCACCTGCAACGTATAGCTGGGCTCGCGCGTCGCGTTATGGCGGTCCATCAGGTCAACGGCCATGACCAGGGCGACGACCGCATCAATCCGTTCCGTGCTGGCGACTTTCGACGGCTTCAAGTTGCCGCTCGCGTCCTGCTCGACGGCGACGTTGCTGACGGTCCAGCGTAAGACGGGATCGCCATCGTGGCGCAGCTGCCGCGCGAGAATGGCCTTCTCCAACGATTTCGTCGGCGCCGACAACGAGCCGAACCCTTGCCGCATCGGCACGCACGTCAGCCCATCCTGCTGTTCGAGGCGGGACACGAGATCCGTCGAGTTCCACGGATCGAAGGCGATCATCTGCACGTCGAACTCGGCCGCCCAGGCGATCAGCGTCGCGCGCACGACCTCGTAGTCGACCGTCGCGCCCGGCATCGTCGTAATCTGCCCGGCCCGCTGCCAGTCGTCATACGGGACATGATCGCGCCGGCTCCGCGCGGCGATCGACTCGTGCGGGATGAAGCACTGCGCCAGCACGTCGAACCCGTCGTCACGCGGGAACACGGCGACCAGGGCGGTCAAGTCTTTCGTGGAACTCAAGTCCATGCCGACGTAACAGCGCCGCTTCGCAAGCGTTGCGCGCTCGAGCGGCGCTTTGCAGGCGTCCCAGGCGTGCATACTGATCCAGCGCGACGCCTGCTCCGTCCATTGGTTCAGATACAGCCGGCGGAAGTTATTCTCTTGCGCGGGGATCTCCTTCGCGCGGGCGGCCAGAATCTGCATCTCTTCGAGGCTGCGGAAGTCACCCAGGGCGGGATTGGCTTTCTTCCAGACGCGCTGACTCGTCCAGTCGGCATCGATCGGCGCTTCATACAGCAGCGGCAGGAACGTCGGGTCTAACGCGGGGTGTTCCTGCACCTTCTTCGCGTGGGCATACAGTTCCCACAGAATCGAGTGGCGATCGTAGCCGGCCGTCGAGATCACCAGCAGCAACGGCTGCGCCCGCGCGCCCATCGAGGTCGACAGCACGTCATACAGCCGCCGATCGGGCGCCGCGTGCAGCTCGTCGTAGATCACCATGGACGCATTGAAGCCGTGTTTGCTATAGGCTTCGGCCGAAATCGCGCGGTAGAAGCTCGCGCTCTGCTCGTGCACGATCCGCTTCTGCGAATCCACGATGTAGCACGCCTGACTCAGCGCGCTATCGTTCCGGATCATCTGCGCCGCCACGCCGAACACGAGACTCGCCTGATCCCGATCGGCCCCTGCGCTATACACCTCCGCGCCGACTTCCCCATCCGCCAGCAACCCATACACCGCAATCGCCGCGGCGAGCTCGCTCTTGCCGTTCTTCCGCGGCAGCATCAGCAGGCACGTCCGATACTGCCGCAGCCCGTCCTTCCGCTTCTTGAAAATCTGCTTCAGGATTCGGATCTGCCACGGGCGCAGATTGAACGGCTGCCCGCCGAAGACGCCCTTCGTGTGCGTCAGGCTGTTAATAAACGCGATCGGATCGCGCGCGGGCAACGGCCCCTGCTGTGGGCCTCCGTCTCGTGTCGGTAAGTTCCGGTTCCAGCCGCCACGGCGATCCCGTTTCGCCGCAATCGCCCCGGCGTCGAGCGCCGATCCGACCGGCATCAGATCACCATCCCCTGAGAGCGAAACCGCGTGTTCCAAAATAGATATGGCACCACGTATGCCAGCCTGTCAAAACCCTGACGAAACGGGCGAGCAAACCTCGTAGTTCAGGCCCGGGTGGTTTGGGAGGGGGGTGAGCGTCAACTTTTTGACACCCCCCCCACGCGAAAATGGCACATGTCCCGTTTTGAGACTCACGATCCCTTGTGACTTTCGCCCCTAGGCGCCCAGTCCGGTTTTGCGATGATGACAATCTCGGCACAACGCCTGGAGGTTCGTGGGATTCCAGAACAGATCGGGATTCCCCTCATGTTTCACAATGTGGTCAACCTCAAGGGCTGGATGAATCACCCCACACTGGGCACAGGTATATCTCGCCTCTACAAGCACACGTTCCCGTTCCCGCTTCCAACGTTCCCGATAATACAGACGCCGGATGATCCGGTTCGGGCGTTGCTGTTCCTTGACCCGCGCATGGGTAGGACAGCGCCCCTTGGGCACCAGCACGCCACAGCCGGGGGCCACACAGAACTGCATGTTTAGTCGTCCGGGCCGGGAAGCGACCGCCGCCGTGGCTCACGCTCCTGGCTCACTGCGATGAATGTCGCCGCCATCGTAAAGGCGATTTCGATTTGCTTCCGCGCGAGATCATCACTGATGCTGACGCCGCCACCATACGACAGCATGGCGCAAAATATTTGCAGCGCGATCTCGTTCTGGTGCATACCTATGCGATCTCCACGATAGTTATGCCGTGCACGGCTTCGACGATCTTCTTGCGCAGCTTGTAGGCTTCCGTTTTCGTGGGTTGACTCTTCACGTCTTCCACAATCCACGTGCCGAGGCGGTGATCCCGGTATTTGAAGTCCGCATGAAACATCCCCACGGTATGCAGGATCTCGGGCCCGTCGACCCGGTGCAGCTCCTTGACGATGAGGGGGAAGCCCGGGTGTATCTCGATGCTCGAGATGCGGCCGGCCTGGGCGAGCAGCTTGAGTTCCTGATAGCGGGCGGCTTCCCGCATGCTATCGAACAGGATGCCATCCACACGGACGGCATGCGCCTGATACTTGTTCGTGTTGGGGCGCGTGTGGACGGTCACGCCCTCGGGGCCGTGGGTTTTCGCCCAGACCGTCCACCCATGCCGTTCACTCATGGCGCGTCAGCACGACCACGACACTCTCCCATTTGGTCCGCAGGGCTTGCGGCAAGGCCCGAAATACGGCCTTTCGTGCGGCCTCACTCGGGTCAGATTCCACGATCTCGGCGCGGACGCACACCGGTTCGCCCTTCTCCGATTCGAACGTGACGACGCTGTGAAAGACCCCTGATTTCATTGCCTCTTTTTTCTGGCGTTCGCGCGCCTCGACGCATGTATAAAACCGATCCATATCCTCAGCGTCGTATTGCGGCTCACTCATCGATGCCCCACCCAACGGCGCAAAGTCTCGAACGGCAACACGCCCCAGCGCACCTGTGTGGGACTATCACCCGCATTTGGACAGTGGTTGCCCAAGACGTCGACAATCCAGATCCCCGTGTCGCCGGCACTCGCCCGATAGGCCACGACATCCCGCGCTTGCGTGAGGCAGTTGGCGTCTTTACAGAGATAGCCCCAGCGCGCGTCACGTTGCCCCAGGACCGCAATCAGGCCATCGAGGAAGGCCCAGGCCGCCTCGCCGTCGGTGAGCTGGCAGGAATGCATCACCTGGCTGGGATGGGCCGCGGCATAGGCCCGCGTCTCGGCTTCGCCGTAGGCGGGCAACGGCAGCACGCCAGACGTCGTGCCGCCGTCACCCGACGAGCCCGGCGGAGCAGGCGCCGAGCCCGTATCGGAGCGATCGACGGTGTTGGTGTTCGTGTTCGTGATGTTGATGACAATGGGTTGGGCCGTGGGTTGCGTGGGACTGGCGGCCGGCAGCAGCGTATCGCCTTCACAACCCGCGGCGAGTGTGGCGACGACGATTAACGGTAGCAGTCTGCGCATACTTGTCGGTCGCCCTGATACACGAACTGATAACACCCACAGATGGGACAGGAGGCCGGCCGCCGTCGCTCGACCAGCTGCCCATACTCGACGAAGACGTGGCGGAAGGCGTCGCGCAAGATCGCCTGATTCACCGGGTCGGCGCGCTGAAACAAGCGGGCGAGCGCCACGACAAACCCGCCGCCATAGCGGTTCATCGCGTCCAGGATCTCGTCATCGCTGGCGGCGTTACTTCCAGCCATGCACGACCTTGTCCGATGCATCACTGGTCGGCTTCTGCACGAGCGATTGACACGGGCAACGCTTATACGCTTCGACGACAGTGCCCCGCACGAGACGTGTCGTTGGTTCCCAGCCGCTATCACGACACACGACGCACCGATGCTGCTGGCTATAGGGCGTGTCGCGTTCGTGCTGGATCAGCCCGTGTTCGCGCGCATAGTCGATCAGGCTGACGCGCAATCCGCGCTGGCAGTCCTCCTGGCTCACGCCGCCGTTCCGCATTGCCTGCACTTCGCCCATCAGCCCGTAGACGAAATCGGCGAGGGTCATGCGCCCGCCTGACGCAAGCGCGCGTCGATCGATGGCGCGAGGTGTTTGAATTGCGCGGGCGTCCCGGGCCACGCCATTTTCTCGGACGCCGGCAGCTTGCAGAACGTGCGAAACATCAGCTCCAACCGCGCGAGATCAGGCCAGCCCTGCACGAGTTCGCAGGCGGTGTGAAAGTGCAACACCGGCTTCAACGGGAAGTGCGCGCCGTTGCGTTCCTCGGCGTAAATCGCCTGATAGTTCGCCAGGAATTTTCCGGCTTTCTCCTCAATTTCCTCAGCGACAAAAATATGCGCGGGCGCGCACGCGCTCGCGCTCTTTGTATTTTGTTTTGCAGAGGAAGAGGAAGAGGAAGAGGAAGAGCAATGCAACGCATTGGCATCCAACTCTGTCGTTTTTGCGAATGATTCAGGGACTTTCGCTGGGACTCCGCCCCCCCATCTTTTTTTGGCGCGTCTACTTTGCTTCATATGAAATCGATCTTGGGAGTCGCGTTCTCGAACCAGTCTGGGGTTCTCAAGGCGTCCCGATGCGTTCATTTCGAAGCAGGGAGCAATCGACGGCCACGCGGCGCGAAGCTCGCGTAAGGGGGCGCCCGAGAGCTGCGCCAAGGCCCGTTCATCCGATGGAAGCGATTGCTCGATCCAGCAATGACAGAGCAATCGCACGTAAATCCCTACCGCTGACGACGACATCCGAATCTGTTTTTCATCACTGAGAAAATCCTTTGGATAGAACTGAAACGCCGGGCTTTTTCTCGACTCATCCACCGCCGCCGCCTTTACTTCACACGGTAAAATCGCGATCGTCGTCTGGCGCGTTCATCAGCCTCTCGGATGTCCCGCAGCGCCTGGACATACAGCGCGAGACTCTCTCTCGCGGAAATCATGGGCGTCGGCGCCGTCGACGGCTTCGCATAGCCGTCCTCGTCATACTCGACGCCGAGATGACGCTCGATCGCGTGGAGCGCCTCGTCAACGTCGTCGTCGCTCACACGCCCATCCGGCGCCCACTGCGCACGCCCGCCGTGAAGCGCGTCGCATCGGCATACCGCGCCCGCGCCAGCAGCTCGGCCCACACGCGCTGATCCCACGAGAGATAGCGCACGCACTCCACGGGCGCATAGTTCTTCACGACGCCGATGAGCGCTTCGACGCCGTTGCAATCGCAGAACAGCCCGAGATCGTCCACCCACACATCGAAGTCGTCTGGCTTCGTCGGTCGCGGTTCCGGTTGCAGTGTTCGCATGGGGCTACACCTCAAAACGGGATCTCCTCGCCCGGGGTCGGGAGCGTCGCAATCGTCACCACGTCTTTCCCCCAGCGGGTCGATTTCGTCGTCACCTCCACCGCCCGCCCGTCGTCCAGGGCGGTCATCGCCAGCGAGGCGACATCGCGATCGAGCGTCGTGACGGTTTCGCCACCCTCAAGGGTGATCGACCACTTCGTAAACGGCCGTCCCGACTTCTTCCCCGTTTTTGTTTCGTCTGAAATCGCCACAATTTGCCCACGCAGCCGATCGGGATCGTCAGGGAGATCCGCCGGGGCCGCGGGGGCCCCCACAGCACCCGCCCCGGGATCGGGCACCACCACGGCAGGCCCCGGCGAAGGTGTCAGGCTTTTATTCAAGGGCGGCGGCGAGCACTCCCGCCCGTGATCGACGGGCACCGGCTGCGCGCCCGGGATCGACTCCACTTCGGACTCATCGAGCGTCGACAGCCCGACGAGCGAGAGCGTCACGCGCCGCTTCGCCTTCGTCTCGGCTTTCATCATCGCGTTCGATCGCGATTCGCCCTTCAGGCCGGCGATCGGCACGGCCCCGATCGATTCGTCGTGCCGGCCATCCGGGAAGGCCGCGCGCGCCGTCACCACGTAGCAGTCCTCGACCAGCTCGCGCGCCGCGATCGTGACGCTGATGTGGTGCGCATGCCGCAGCTGGTCCGTGCAGTTCCGCTTCGCATACAGCACTTCCCGGCCTGATAACCGCAGATACTCGAACGGCTGCGTCAGCGGATTGAGCCCGAGCGAGTCGCACACGCTCCGGTAGTAGCTGATCTTCTGCTGGCTGGTCAGTTGGGCGAGGTCGCCGCCGAGCAGCACTTTCGCGATCACGTCGGGCGAGGGCGGTTCTTTGGCCGGTGCGGTCAATGCGCTGTCTGCCATCGCTGCCTCCCTTCGCCGTCTCGCTAAGTCCTGGTTGACCCGTTCGTCCTTCCGCCGCATGCGCTGCTGAATCACCCGCATATCGACGAACCGCCGGCCCATCTAGCCGCGCAGAATCGTCGTCACGCCGTTGATCCGCGTCCACAACACGATGAGTTTTTTGGTATCCTGACGCATAGCTCTTTCGTCCATATCTTGTTGACGTGACAAGGTTTACACCTCATCCATTATGAGACTCACCACGGAGATGGCACGGCGAGCAGCCAGCCCCAGCCGTAGTGTTATTTCGCCTTCCGCCGCACGCCGACCCGCACGTCACCAAACGCAGACGGGCACGGCACAGCGCCGCCGCAGTGTCTACAGACGCCCGCCGCGACACGCGCCTGGTTGACCTTCTGCAGTTGCGTCGGCGGGCGCCCGCCCTTTTTGCCGTTCTCGCGCACCGCGTCCGCCTTCTTTGCCGATTTCACCCGGCCACCGCGGCGGCCGAGGATCCCCATCGCGAGCGAAATAATCAGGCGTTCTTGGGCGGCGTTCGGGGCGGACATGCGAGGCTAGTGTGCGATTCCTGTTTAGGTTCTGTCAAGTGGGGGCGTATCTTGGGGTATGCGCGAGGCCCTGTTACTAGACCTAGTGCTCGCCGCGATCGACGCGGGCGTCATTTCCTGCGAGGCCGATCTCGCGCGCCTCTACACCTGGTTGTGCGTGCGGACTAGCCGCGGGCGATCAGCAACGAGAGCATCCAGAACGCCAGGCCGGCGGCCGTCAGATTCAGCCGCGACGGGATCCCGATCGCCGCGAACACGAAACAAAAGAACGCGATCAGGTGCAGCAGGATAACGAGCGTGATCATGGCCTCTCCTATTCTGACGGGCCGAACCGTTCCGCGTATTCCTCCGCGCTAATCACCTCGATCGGCTGCCCCGTGTAGCGGCTGCTAATCACCCAGTCCGTCTCGTGGAGCTCGAACACGCCGTCGGCCGTGATCACATGCGGCCGGCTATCCGCATAGAACGGATCGAGGCTCTCCGTGATCGTGCCGATGGGGAGCGGTTGCCCCGCGAGATATTGCTCCGCGTAGACTTTCAGCGGGCGCTCGGTATGTTGCGTCTGGTTGCCTTGCGGGGGAAAGGGGGCCGCCATGCTATTGCACCTCGATGATCGTGGTCACGCTGAGATAGAACGCGCCGGCCACAAAGGCGGAGAAGTCCATGCGCGTCACCGCACACGACGCGCTCCCCGCCGCATTGACGCCAAACACGCCCGACGCCCAGGCGCCCGCGGCGAGGATCTGGACGATCGTTTTACTGATCGCGCCCGCCACGGCGCCCCCCGGCAGCGTCAGCCCGATCTGCGTCGGGGCCCCGACGACCGTGGCGTTATCGATCCCCAGATTCCAGATCAGCGTCTTCCCGATTCGGGCATAGCGATTGCGGTTCACCTGGCCCGCGGTGATCGTGAGCCCCGTATAGTGCGCCGCGTTGAACGGTTCCGCCAGCCACACCCCGTAGGGCGCGATCGCGGCATCCGTGGGATCGAGGATGACCGTCTTGATCGCCGCTTTATTCCAGATCGAGCCGACGAGGTTTGATCCGTCATCGTCAACGAGGGCGTTCCACGGGCCGCGATCAATCGCCATATTAGCTGTCTGCCTTTCGGATCAACATCTGCAACACGGATTCGAGCGACGTGTGCGCCGTGCCGGCCGTAACTGTGAACTTCGGCGCGAGCCCGGTGATCCCCAACTCCGTGATCGTGACGTCCTGGATCGTCAGCGTCTCGTGGATCGCGGGCGTCGTGAGGTTGATGGTCACCGGCTTCCCGCTTTTCGTTTTGAGATCTCGAGACGCATAGGCGACCGTGACGAGCGGCCGGCTATACAGCTTGAGCTGCGCCTCGCACACCTGAATCAACGACGCTTCGGTGCGCCGCTCATCGCTCCAAATGTGCTCATACACGCCGTCACCCTGCCCGTCGAGCGCCGCCATGTAGGCTTGCGCGGCGAGATCGTCGCGTTGCACCCACACGTGGATCGGGGCGTTCCTGATGATCGCTTCAAGGATCCCGGTCACGCCGACAAGGGCTGGCGCCGCGGTCACCGTCGAGTTGTAGCTAATGCTGGCGAGGATCGCCCCGGGGCCGCTCGCCGGGATGCCCGTGAGCGCCGCCGCGGACTTGCCACTATAGCGAATCACCTGTTCGCCGTTCCCCACCACGGCCCAGCCGCCGCTCGTGGCGAACGGCGCCGGATTCGCGATAATCAGACTGGTCGATCCGGCGGGCACTTGGCCGGCCGGCTGCACGAGGCCCGAGGTATCGGTCACGGGCGCCGCTTGGCCGAGACTGGCATCACTCGCGACATCGAGATAGGTGGTCACGCTCGTGCCGAGCCCCGTGACCAGCTTGAGCGCCCCCAGCCCGGCGGCCGTGCGGTAGAGAAAGCGATCCGTCACCGTCGCCCCGGCGGTCGGCAGCGACACCAGCACCCGATTCGCCGTGGCCGTGTTCGTCGTCGGGAGCACCGCGCCGAGGGCGGCATTCGCGGCCGTGTCGGTGTAGGTCGTCGCGGTGTTATTCGCGATCGTGGTGACGAGCTTGTAACTCCCGCCTTCGCTGCGATAGATCCGCCGCGCCGTGACATTCGCCGGGCCGATTAGGATCCCGGTGAGCGGCACCGTCTGATAGTTCGTCCCTGGCACCAGGGCGGTATTCGTGCTCGACGGCGGAATCGCCTCCAGGACTTCTTGCCCATCGGCCCACTGCGTCAACGACGGCGGCACCACATAGGATCCCTGAAACGCGCCGTTCCGGTATTGATAGATCCGCTTCCCCGTGACCGCCGGATCGGCGGACACTTGCGATCCGGTCAACACGATCCCCCGCACATACGGCGCCCCGTAGACCGTATCAATGACCGCCGTCACGGGATTCGACAGCGCCGTGGCCGTCGTGACCCCGGCGGCCGTCACGAACGCATAGCGGAACGTCATCACACTACCCGCCGGATAATCCAGGTGTGCCGATAACCCATCGGTGCCGTTTTGCCCATGCATGGCGGCTGTCGGATCCGGCACGTAATGCGCGCCGCTCGACGTGGTGACGGGGGCACTGCCCTGGGCCGCGGTCGTTTCCCCAGCGGCCGTGACGAACGTCTGGGCGTAATAGTGCGCGCCGGGATCGACGGATCCGCCCGCCGTCACCGCCCCGGGCACGGGCGCCGTCGCGGGCGCGACGACGGGCCCCACGGTGATCGCCGCGATCGGGCTGGGCAACGACTGCCCCGCCGCCGTCACGAACGTCAGCGCGTATTGATGCACGCCCGACTCAATCCCCGCCCCATCGGCGAGCGCGAGCCCCAGGGCCGCACTCGGCGCCGCGCCGGGGCCGACGAGGCCGCCCCCGCCGCCGAGCTGCACGCCCGTATACGTCAGCACGCGCGACGCCGCGCCCTCGGGCGTGATCCCCGCAATCGCCTGCCCGCCGGCCGGATTGAACATTTCGCCGTTCTCGAGCGGCACGAGATCCGTGGCGGCCGCGATCGATGTGCTGATCCGCGTGCTCGCGCCCTTGCCATACACGCGCGTCCGCACTTGCGACTTGTCGATCGCCCAGGTGATCGCGGGATCGTGCAGGAAGCGGCCCGGCGTATCGTCGATCGGATCCGGGGATGGGCCCGGCGGCGTCACGAACAGGTAGAGCGTCTTATTCTCAAAATACCAGTAGCCGCCGACGAGCTTCGCGAGCGCCGTCAGGCAGCCTTTCATGCCGCCTTCCGAGCCGTCAAAGTTGATCGACACCGTCGGCAGATTCGCTTCCACGCCCGCACTGGAAAACCCCGGCGCATACGTGGCAATCAGATCCTGCGCGATCGTCGACGCCGACACGTTGACATACGGGCGCAAGGGGCGCTTGCGATTCGCGCGGGCCGTATCGTCGATCGCGGTGACCGGATGGATCACCGTGGCCGGCCGGCCCTTGTAGGTGCGCTCGACGGTTTGCAGCTCGCCGTTAAAGAGCAGTTGCGGCGCGTTGCTGTTCACCCACACCTCGATCGGCAGGCCCACATTCGGGGCGCCGCCGTAGAGCGTGAGCGCGCACGTGTTCGGCGCATCGAAGACAATGTCGCGAATCGTCAGCGACTTGTAGAGCGCCCGCATGGACGACGCAGGGTTCGTGACATCGACGCCGCCGATCAGGATCCAGACATGCGAGGGCCGCACCGCCGCCTGCGCCGCCGTCAGATAGTTCAGGCGAAAGTTATTCAGGCGGGCCGTGCCGAGAACGGCGGGCTGGAGCGGCATCAGTTCACCAGCGAGCCACGCTGAATCTGATCGGCGATCGTGTCACCCACGCGCCGCGCGATCCCGCTTTCGGTGTCGACGATGTTGAACGTATTGGTGATCGGCGCGCGTTGCGCGAGGCCCATCGAGAGCGCCCACGAGAGGAAATCTTTTTGCGGCGTCATCGTGAATGCGCCGCCGAGCGCGCCGCCGCTGGGATTCTTGCGCAGAAATTCGGCAAAGACCGCCTCGAAACCGCCCTGATACGTCACGGTCCCCGTGTTGATCCCCACGGGCGCGTTCCCCGGTGACTTCTGATCCATGCCAGGCGCGACTTTCACGGCCGCCGTGACGGCCGCGCTCGTCGCTTGCGCTTGCGCCGTCACCGCCTGCAACGACGGGATCACTTCGCTATCGATCACTTCCGACGTGAAGCGCCATTCATTGTTCCATTCGCGCGTGTCGGCGACGTTCGTTTTAATCCACTGGTCGAGCGTGCCGAGCTGCGGCTCCGTCGCGGCCATCGTTTCAAGGTTCAGCTGCATCTGACGATCGACCGCCGCGACTTGCGTGCTGGAAATCCCGAGCGCGAGCGCGACTTTATCTTGCGAGAGGCCGTAATTGAGGGCGGCCATCGTCGCCGCGGTGACCGTTGGCGTCAGTGTCGCCAGTGTTTTCTGCCAGCCGCCCGAGGCTTCGGTCAGTTCCAATTGCGCTTGGCGGATCGCTTCATAGCGCGGGCGCGCTTCATCGGCCCACGCTTTTTGCGCCTTCGTGCTGGCGTCGAGCGTGCGCGTGTAGTGTTCGATCGCCTCTTTACTGATCCCGTAATGCGTCGCGAGCTGCTGCACCGTCGAACTATGGTTTTTTAGTTCGGCGGTGATCTGCGGCATGTCCGCTTTGTGTGCGGTGATCTCCCGGTTCCAGTCGGCGACGCGCTGCGCGCCCGTGTTGAAACTCTCAGCGACTTCCTTGTTGTGTTGCTTGATGATCTGCATTGCCTGATCGAAGTCTTTGATCTCCCGGCCGGCAATCTGCGTGGCGCGCATCAGCACGTCCAGCCGCGCGCCCGTGCGCTGCGCGACATCATCCCAGCCTATCGCCGTCGCAGTCGTATCGGCAATCGCCTGGCTGAGTCCCGTCCACTGGTCGATCCATGTTCCGATCTGCCAGCCAGCCGCGAAGGCCGCCATCGACGAGGCCGCGATCCCCCAGTTACTCATCTCGCTCGTGGACTTGCCGAGCACGCCGCTAAATTCACGCAGGGCTTGAATCTGGGGGCCGATGCGGATCCCAAAGAGGCCGAGTGTTTTATCGACCGTGCTGAGCCCTTCGCTAAACTCGCCGACAGCGCCACTGGTGTGCGTAGACGCGCCTTCCAGTTCCTTCAACTTCACGACCGACTTGTCGATCTCGAAATGGAAATCGCTAAAGTCCGCCGTCATCACGCCAGACAGTTGCGCCATTAGACCAGCGCCTCCTGGTCGCCCTGCCGCGCCAGCACATCCTCGACGAGCACTTCATACACGGCCCGCGGCAGCGCGCGTATGTCGTCGTAACTCATGCCCATGATCTTGCACAGCGCGAGCGTCGTTCTCATGCGGTCACGGGTGCGGGGATCGTTTTTTTTTCCTCGACCGCGCGCCGATTCGCGCGCAAGTGCGGCGCGAGGGCTTCGACGATTTCATCCATCGTCGCCGTGTCGAGATTGCGCAACGTCGCGCGCCGCTCGTCGAGCGATTGCATGGGGCTGTAGGGGATCGGTTCGTTCCCGGTCCCCACGAACGACCAGCCGACGAGATACGCGAGGATGACCGGCAGCGTGCGCGGGGGCGGTTCGGCTTCGAGATCCAGCCCTTCGCCCGCGTTCAATTCTTTTTTGACGGTGATGAAGTCACCCTCGGAGAGCGGCAACCGCACCGACTCCGGCGTAACCATGCGACAGCGGCCCATGCACTCGCCTCCTACTGTTCCGGGGATCCCAAGCGCGCCCAGAGGTTCGTGTCGCCGATCGAGATTTCCTGCACCGGCCACGCCCAATACCCGCCCGCCCGCGGCGCCGTGAACAAGAGCGGCGCCTGGCGCGCTTGGAATTTATCCACGCGGGCGATCGTCGCCGTCAGCGTCCACACGGGATCGGCTTGCGAGCGGGCCACGCGCCACGATCGCAGCTCCACAGCGACGCGGTCGTGCCAGAGAATAGCCCCCGCGCCGCCCGTGACCGTCAGCGAATCGAACACGCGCGTTTATGCGTGAATACCCGCGACCCACGCCGTCCCGTTCCAATTACACTTGCTCGTGTCGCCGAGCAGCATGTATTGGCCCGCCACCCAGTTCGTCGCCGGCAACGCGGTCACGCCCGTCATCGCGGCGAGGTTCGCCTTCGCGGCGGCGCCGGCTGGCGTAAAGAAGCCCGGGGCCCCGGCGGTGGCGCCCGTCGCGGTCACGACCGGCTTCATCGCGAACGCGCCGGCCGCCTTCCAGGTGCCGGAGATTTTGGGGGCTTGCAGACTGGCGTCAATGCTCGCGTCCATGTAGGCGAGGCCCGACCAGGCGTAGGTCGGCTCCGTGCTGTTCGGCACGAGTTCGAGCAGCCCGGGCGTCGTCGCCTCGGCCGCTTTGAAGAGCGCGAGTTCTTGCGAGTTCCAGAAGCCGCCGAGCGTCCCGGAACAATCCCGGAGCCCCGGCACATACACCCGATTGGCGTCGCCGAAACAGCTGACGTCCTCCATCTCGGTCTTGAAATCGCCGGTCCAGGCGTTCAACGAGATGATCGGCACGGCGGTGACGCCCGCCTGATCCCACTTCACTTGCCCATAGCGCCCCGTTAAAATCGCCATCCTGCACGCCCTTTCGTTGGTTGTGTCGCGGTCATCGCTTAGGCATCGAGCGTGGCGATGAGCCCCGTGGATCGGATCAGTTCGGCCAGCTTCAGATACATCGCGCGGCGATAGCGGATCATCGCGGGAATGAACACCTCCGGCGGCCGCCCCTTCCGGGAAAACATGATGCCGCGCTTCGCCTTCTGCTTCGTTTCGCGGGGCCGCGTGAGTTCGTCGGCGTGCTCGAACCACCAGCCGTGCGGGGCACTACTGCGCACTTGCGCCGCCACGCTATACGGCCCGATCTCCTGCACCCGCACCTTCACGCCCTTTTTCAGCTTGCCTGTCGGCCCCTGGGGATACGCGGCGACGATCTCGGCTTGTGCGCCATAGGCCGCCTCGATCACGATCCCCGTCGCCTGGCCCTTCAGTTCCGCCGGCAGCCTGCCGAGCGCGTCCTTCAATTCGGCGATCCCCTGAATTGTGAGCGCGGCTTGGATCGGCATCACATCACCAGCGGGACGGCGTGGCAGGCCAGCTCGATGCCCCGCATATCGACATTTTCGACACTCGTGATCGCGAAGGTCTGACTCCCGAAGACCATGCGCGTCTTCGTCGTGATGCCCGGGTGAAAATCGCCGCGCAC
>Ga0180061_1000070_pt1 | contig 17797 bp, 3 predicted proteins | sample EasRivT27_16_10D_FD_121769 | JGI IMG/M metagenome (GOLD analysis project Ga0180061, IMG submission 121769) | Soil microbial communities from meander-bound floodplain in the East River, Colorado, USA - East River metaG ERMLIBT27_16_10D | ecosystem: Environmental > Terrestrial > Soil > Floodplain ...
AAGCGAGATTGGTGGTTATCGAAGAATTAGGCCCCACCACATCACCCACGCCACCGGCGCCGCCGCCACCAGGTGTGGTCCAAGATAAAACACCACCTCCACTTGTACTCAAAATTTGGGTGGGTGATCCAATGTCAGGAGGAAGGGTCAAAATATAATTTGCGGCCAAGACGGCAGGGCTTTTTAATCCAGCATAATTTGGGCCTCCACCTGCTTCAAAAAAACGAACTTCACCAGTATTTGCTCCAGGGGCCCCAATCCCAATTGCATATTGAGTTGTGGTAAATAGAGCGCCAGTCATGGTGCCACCGGCGGCAGGAATTTTTTCCAAATCCAATTCGTTTAGGGCGTTTTGAACATTGTTTGCGGAAAGAAAACCTGTAGGGGTACTGTTCACTTGGGCAGCATAATAATCTCCAGCTACGGAGACCACCGGTCCTATTCTAGAATTAAAGGAGACCACTCCGGAGGAAGCAGCGGCCACACATTGGAAGTTTCCACTGGCATCGGTTTTTAAAATAAAGTCCTGTGCACATGGTCCCGGTGGAAAAGTATATGAAGTAGTTTTGGCCACTGTATTAGCGCCATTGGAAAGATAAACGTAATTGGCTGCCGTTGGAGTAGCGGTCATGGTCACAAAATTTGAAGAGGTGGTCCCGTTGATGGAGGTCACCCCGGTTAAATTTCCGGTGTCATCTAAAATAACCGTGGAGTTTTTAATAATTTTTCCTGTAGTGGAATTAAATCTTGCAATAGCATTATCAGAGGATGAGGCTGGACCTACGACATCCCCAATACCAAGAGCACTTGGTGGACTCCAAGATAATATATTCCCGGCGTTATTGGTTAAGACAGTGCCGGTTGCCCCGGCAGTTGCAGGTAGAGTCCAAATTACATCTGTACCGATTGCATCTGGTGCCTTAAATCCTACATATTGAATACCCTGAGCAGCAAGTTCCCTAAAACGAACTTCGCCCGTATTTCCAGCAGCAGCTCCGTATGGCCCGACTTGAAAGGCAGTTGCAGCGGTACTTCTTATCGTGCCAGTCATATCTCCGCCGACTAGAGCAAGTTTTTCAAGATCTAATTCATCAATTGCTCCTTGGACGGTATTCGCGCCAACACCTCCTGTTGGGAAACTTTCAACTAAGTTGGAATCGTAATCTCCAAATTGCGCGGTTACGGTTCCATTTCTGCCAAATACAGAAATTACCGGTGGAGCTGTATCGGCATCTATTCCACAAATAAAATTTGTTCCATTTGATTTTAAAATTTCGCCATTGGGACAAACTCCCAGTGGAATAGAGTAGCTAGCGCTAATAAATGATTTTGAATTATTTGCAGCCGATAAAATCGGTTGATAGGTTCCCGTTGCATTTACTGCCATAGTGGGGATATCCGTGAGAATTATATTTGATACCTGGGCGCTTTTTCCTCCGGCCGAGGTAACCACATTTCCAATCAAGGCCGAGGGAGCGGCCATGGTCATAACATTTGCAGAGGGAATTAATGAATCCTGGACCGCTTTTCCAAGTCCGGTAAACATTGGAAGATTCCCAGCAGGCGATATTCCTGTGTTGGTAACAACATTTGCGGCAACAATACCTGAATCTTGAATTAAATTTCCGGTAGTGCCGTTATAAGATGGTAAATTGTCTGCAACGACTGGAGTGAGGCTTCTGGAAACTAAATTATCAATTATAATATTGGAATTGGTAATCACTTTTCCGGTGACTCCAGAAAAAATTGGCACTTCCCGGTTTACTGAAGCTGCTGGCCCTCTTACATCTCCGTTACCTGTTCCCCAGGAAAGTCTTTTAGCGCCGTCAGTGGTTAATACCTGTCCTAAGGTACCATCTTCTGGTGGTAACTCCCAAATTGTATTGGCGATAACACTTGTTGGGGCGGCAAATCCAACATAGCTACCCCCTCCGCCAACGGTATCATAAAATTGGATTTCTTTTAATTTAAAAATAAAGGTGGTATCGCTGCAATTGAAATCGGTACCGTTACCTGCCATTAAAAATCCGCTGGGCCCGCAATTAGGATTGTTTGCAAGTCCCCACTGGCCAGGGTTTGTGCTCAGGAGAAATTGTCCAGGAGCAGTTGGAGTTGCTCCGGAAATTTGCTCCAAATTCTGATTAAAGGCCTGAACATCAACACCAATTTCCAGACCTACATGGGCCCTAAAAGTATCCCCGGATTCCAAAACATATTTGGTACCATTTCCAATGATTACTCCTCCGTCTACTGGCGGATAAGTAAGAGTGGCAATATCCTCTAAGGCCTGGTCCCATGGTTGAGCAGATCCAGTGGATCCCGCTGGAGCAAGGCCTATATCAACTATTCCTATTCCGCCGTTGGAAACGGTAATTCCATCCAAAGCATTAATTTTTGTAACAATATTTGTTAAATGACTTCCATCCACTCCTGGAAGAAATCCCGGCCCGGTTGAAGTTGAAGTCCCATCATCCAATATAACTAATTCTCCCGGTGAAGTTCCAGTCTTCACCGACACCTGGGATCCATTTACTTCAACTGGAGCTACTCCAGTAATTGGCTGAATACCTGTTGGGCAACCAGTACCGTCTGCAAGACAAACGGTTTGGCTACCTACATATAACTCATCTTGAATGGTCACTCTCGCGTTGATTGCATCGATGGTAAGTAAATCTCTTTCAGGGGCAGGCAGGGCAATCGTTTCATTGACTATTTTAAATAGGCCACCCTGATTGGATAGAGATATTTCCTCTGGCCCGCTAGCGAATAAAATCTGCGTATTTGTATTGGTGGTACTGTCTAAGACAATTTGATTTTGGTTATTAAAAAAAGGAATCTCAGTTACGGTGGAACCGGTTTCCCCAACATTTACAGAGATACCTACTGATGTTCCTGAGGAAACCCCTCCTTCTCCAACTATCCCTTGTCCATAGGCGATTTGGTCAACACCACCACCGCCGCCACCTCCCCCGGGTATGGCAAAAAAGAAATTTCCAGTTACCGGATCGTAGTTTAGGGCCACAATATCTGGACCAGAAGGATCAGCGGTCACACCCTTTAATTTAGTAGGAGTAATGGCGCCATTTTGGATAGCGCCGGTATACACCGAATTTGCGTTGATACTAAATTGTACGGGAATTACCGATTGCCCCTGGGCCGTATCGATTAATAAATCTAGCAGGTTTGGAATGGGAATTTTATTGTAGTCTAGTTGCTCTCCGAAAATCTCATTATCATCATAAAAAGTAACTTTAAATCTTTTTATAATCTGTTTAGTATTGGGATCCCTCAGAGCAACTGCCTTTATATCTTTAAACCGCGATCCTTTGATTATTAATTGGTCGTAAAATGTCATTTTGGTAACAATAACATTGGAATATTTAGGGCCTGTGATATTGATAGGGTTTCCACATGAAAGGATAAGCAGAAGAGATAAACCCACCCAATTATAAAATTTAACCATTTAAGTAAATTTTATAAGATTGGTTACGTCCTACAATGGAGGTAGAATATTCCCGACTAGAAAGCTAAACTAAATAAAGTACTCTATTTTTTAGCCTCTTCTCCTATGACTTTTTCTAAGCGCTCAATTCTTTCAAGGAGCATTTTTATGGTTTGCTCATCTTTTTGAATTTTTTTATTCTGTTCCTGAAATGCCTTCACTAATGGCACCACCAGCTTGGAGTAATTTATACCTAGGACATCATCGTTATTTTCAACTAAATCTGGAAAAACTTTAAAAACCTCTTGAGCGATAAATCCAATATCCGGATTAAAATTATCTCTCCAAACAAAAGACACCGGACGTAGCTCCATTAACCGATCGACATAAGATTCAGGAAGATTTTTAATTTCTTTTTTCAGTTTTTTATCTGATTTCAAAAAGGTGGCGGTAGGATTTCCGGTAATATTGCCCCAATAAGTGGTCCCATCACCATTGGAAGTTAAAACCTGCCCAACCGTTCCAGTAGCGGCGGGAGGAGAAAATGTAGACGCCACCAAAATTTTACCTGAGGTACCCGCAAAAATGGGTACGGTGTTTGAGGCCGCCAAAGAAGGCCCAAAAACATCGCCACCACCACCAGCAGAAGAGCCGAATTTATCGCAACCAAATGGTTCACAGGTAGTAATGGGATTATCCGAAAAATTGGTATCTCCTTTTTCAAAAACCAACCACGAAGAAAATTTTGTTAATTCCAAATCCATGGGTTTAATAAATTTTGTAGAAATGGCCGCATTTTTTGCATCACTTTCGTTTTGATATTCCGCCTGAGAATACATAACGTAATCGTCAACTCCCAAAGTAGTATAGATTCTAATGAATCCCCATTTATTGTTTCCCATAGGGACTAATGTTCCATTTAAATCATACTTATCACTTTTTAAGGTAGTGATAGGTGCTGCAGGAACAATTGGACCTGTTTGAGTATGCTCATAAAAAGTTACAGGGCTTGTAGCAGTGGCCTGCTTGGTATTTGGGTCATGGGGGTCTGAAGTATTTGCACCCCAAAAGTAATTTTCATGAGCACTTCTGGATAATTGTAATCCGGTAGCTGAATATGATAATCCCTTGGTCATTCCACCAAAGAAAAATGACAAAGACCTCAGTTGTCCGACAGGATTTGTAGGGTAAGCTTTTCTATCGTACGCCTTACCCAAATTCATATCAACTAAAGCAACACTAATGTTGTTTGTTGAAGTTTCGCTATCCGAATATCCTGCTTCAGAAATTAATTTTCCTGTTTCATCAATATATAAAGTATGTATCCCTGTTAGAGGCAATGTTTTAGTTTGCTCTTGCCATTCCACAATAGTGATTAAGGGATATGGTGATGGGGAAGTATTATATTTGGCTATAAAACCAGTACCGGATGCAATGGTTGCCACATTTCCAGCTAAAGTAACTTCACCTCCATCTTGAATACCAGTAGTTATAATTGGTGGAGATATGACAAGTAGTTTTTCTGCTTTAACATCACCTGGCGCGTAAACTGAGGTATGGTCTTGGATTACTTTAAACAACCAATTTTTATCCGATCCTGAGTTTACTATTTCTCCAATTTTATAATCTATTCCGGCTTTCCATTCTGTTAAACCTGAACCAGTGCCACCTAAATCACTTTGGCAGTCAAAGCCAGTAGCATTCCATTTTAAAACTTCTCCAGGAAGACATGTTGTACTTGGAAATGTATAGGGAGCGGCAATTTGAGATTTATTAATTCCATCAGATAGAATTGGCTGAAACTGAGCAGTCGCACTTGAGGCCATGGTCGGAATATTTGTCAAAGGAATTGCTGAATCTCCTATTTCATTGGGCAACAATCCAAATACTGGAAGGTTTCCAATCAACCCGCTACCCGTTACTAAATTGTTGGCAACTTTTCCGTTTAATAAGGAAATCCCGGAAATATTATTGGCATCATCTATGGTAATTCCAGAACTCTTTAGCGTCTTGTCCGCTCCACCGGATAAAATAATAGTATTTGAAGATGCCGCTGCAGCTACCATGGTCGCAACATTTGCCCCAACTATACCGGAATCAGTTATCTGAGTTCCATCTGAGCCACCAAATTTTGGAAGATTATTTGGGACAACAGGCGCTCCCCCAACATAAACCTGGCCGGCTGGCAATGATCTCCACGCTAAACTTTGACCACCAGAAACTGCAAGGTACTGATCTAAACCACCAATGTTGCTTGGAACAGTCCAAGCGGTTCCTTTTATATTTTTTCCGGTTGAATCAGAAAATTGGGCAAGAGTGTCGGTGCCAGAAGTCCCAGGACCAACCACATCACCTGTACCTGATCCACCAAGATCACTTTGGCAAGTAAAGCCAGCAGTATCCCATTTTAAAATTTGTCCGGAAGTACAAACAGTATTTGGGAGGGTATAAGGAGCTGCAATTTGAGACTTATTATTTCCTCCGGATAGAATTGGCTGAAACTGCGCGGTCGCATTTGAGGCCATGATTGGAATATTTATTAAAGCAATTCCTGAATCATCAAGTTGCGAGGGGAGCAATCCAAATATTGGGAGATTTCCAATCAACCCGGTGCCTGTAAGAAAATTATTTACAGCTATTCCGTTTAATTGATTTACCCCTGAAATATTATTTGCATCATCTATGATAACTCCGGATTCTTTTATAACTTTTCCGGATTCGTACCTAGCAACTGAATTTAGGGTTGCCGTTGCAGGTCCTACTACGTCTCCTGTTCCCCCATTATCTGTCTGCCAAGTAGCGCTTGTTCCATCAGATTTTAAAACCGTACCGGAAGCTCCGATGGCCGTTTGAATAGGATACATTGTTGTTGTTAGTTGTTTGTCTGCCCCGGTAGAAATTATAATTTGATTGGCCGCAGTTGCTGAGGCCATGGTTGGAATATTTGTAAGCAGACTTCCATCAACTGCTGGAAGTTTTCCAGACCCATCAAGTTGAACCAAATCTCCTGGCGAAGTTCCAGTATTAGCGGAAATTTCCACACTAGTGGTACCTGAGGCTACAGCAACCAGAGGAAGTGTTGCAGTAACACTGGTAATACCGGAACCTCCTGGACAATTTCCAACGGTACAGACAACATTTCCATTTGATAGGATATTTCCTTGAACCTCAAGATCTCCGTTGTAATCGAGGACCATAAGATCATTGTTAGGACCGTTTTGAATTCTTAAGGCATTATTATTGAAAATTTCAAAATTTCCCGATAAATCCTTAAACTGAAGTCCAGAAAAATTCGTAGAGGTTGCGCTAGATGAATCCATCACAATTTTATTTTGAGGATTAAAATACGGGATAAAAGTTAAAGCGGTACTTCCTGTAACCCCAACATTTACTAATATATCTACCGTTCCTGTAGCTACACTCCCATCTCCAACTATCCCCTCTCCATAAGCGATTGCGTCCACCCCTGAGCTTCCACCGCCACCTCCTGAGGGTGTGGCAAAAAAGAAATTATCGGTTGCGGGATTGTAAGTAAGCACCGAAGTAATAGAAGGATTGACCGTCACACCCTTAAATTTGAGTGGAGTAATGGCACCGTTTATAATAGTCGGATTTGTTACTGCATTATTTTGCAGGGAAAAACTAACTGGATAAGTCGTCTGTCCTTGGGCCGAATCGATTATTAAATTCATTAAAGAAGGAACGGGAACTTTTCTGAAGTTCACCGCCGTTCCTACAATTTGGGTATCGGTAGCAGAAGTCACATTAAAAGTTTTTCTAAAACCGGTATTCGGATCAGAAAGCGTTAATCCATTAATATTTAAAAATTGTTGTCCGGTAACAATCAGTTGGTCAGAAACTATTGAAACAGAGCTAACCAACTGGCCTTCTTTCATTATAGGCTTACAGGCCACCATAAACCCAAGAATTAGGAACAAAGACATTAATGATTTAAGCATTTAAGAAAATTTTATAAGATTGGTTACTCCCTACCAAGGAGGTAGATTATTCCCGCCTATATAACCCAACTAAGACGCTCTATTTTTTCGCCTCTATGATTTTTTCTAAGCGCTCAATTCTATCCAGGAGCATTTTTATAGTTTGCTCATCTTTTTGAACTTTTTCCTGGAAGGCCTTCACTATTGGCACCACCAGCTTGGAGTAATTTATCCCTAGGCCATCATCGGAATTTTCAACTAAATCTGGAAAAATTTTGGAAACGTCTTGGGCGATAAGTCCCATATCCGGATTTAGAGTATCTCTCCAAACAAATGATACCGGCCGCAGATCCATTAACCGCTCGATATAACCTTCAGGAAGATTTTTAATTTCTTTTTTCAGTTTTTTATCTGATGGCAAAAAGAGAGATGCAGAACTTGCGCCGATGCCATCAGCACCGCAAATAAAATTAATCCCATCTGATTTTAAAACTTGGCCTGAAGTACAAACTGCTAAGGGAAAAGTGTAAGGAGTAGATTTTAGAACTTTACCATTGGTCCCAGAAAATTGTGCAAGAGAGTTATCTTGAGAGGATGCCGGGCCTAAAACATCACCTGCTACAGTGCCCCCACCTGCTTGGGTACCTATCTTATCGCAACCAAAAGGTTCACAAACAGTTATAGGGTTATTAGAAAAATCGGGATCACCTTTCTCAAAAACAAACCAAGAAGAAAATTTAGTCAGCTCTAAATCTATAGGTTTTACAAATGAAGGGGATACAGCAGCATTCTTGGCTTCGTTTTCATTTGGATAATCTGCCTGTGAGTACATTACATAATCATCTACTCCTGGGGAACTAAAGATTCTAACGAAACCCCACCGGTTATTGCCCATGGTGGTTAAGGTTCCATTATTATCATAGACATTATTTCTCAAGGTGATCTTTTTAGAAACGGGAAGAACAGGACCAGCTTTAGTAAACTCATAAAATGTTGTGGGACTTAAAGCAGGTTCATCTTTTGTATTGGGGTCATAAGGGCTAGAATTATCAGCACCCCAATAATACATTTCATAAGCAGTTCTAGATAATTGAAGTCCAATTCCAGAATAATTTAGCCCTCTAGTCATTCCACCAAAGAAAAATGCTAATCCTCTTAATTGCCCAACAGGGTTAGTTGGATAAGTTTTCCTATCATAAGCCGTTCCTAAGTTCATATCAACTACACCAACGGATATGTTTTCATCTTGAGCTGAGAATTCAGTGACTCCAGAAATGTAAGTTAATTCTCCGTCACTGGTAATAAATATAGAATGGATACCTGTGAACGGCAGGGTGATAGTTTGAGTAGTCCATTCTACAATAGTGATTAAAGGCCATGCGGATGGAGAAGCACCATATTTAGCTAAATACCCTGTACCTCCCTGAACAGTTACCACATTACCTGCGAGCGTAATTCGCCCCCCATCTTGAACTCCGGAGGTTATTATTGGTGGAGCTATGGCCATTATATTACCTGCTTTGAAATCGGAAGGCACATAGGCCGAGGTATGATCCCTCACCACTTTAAATAACCAGTTAGCATCAGAACCCGTATTTACTATTTCTCCCACTTTATAATTTTTTCCGGCCACCCATTCTGTTAAACCATTAATATCTGCCTGACAGGTGAAATTTATCCCATCAGATTTTAAGACTTGCCCACTCGGACAAACTAAATTTGGAATGGTATAGTCGGTGGTTTTTAAAACTTTTCCTGAACTGTCTGCGAATAAGGGAACTGAATTTATTGTCGCGCTTGCAGGTCCAGTTACATCGCCTAAACCCGAACCTGAACCACCAATATCAGCTTGGCAGGTAAAGCCAGTTGTATTCCATTTTAAAACTTCTCCAGGAAGACAGGAGGTACTAGGTAAAGTATAGGGAGCTGCGATTTGAGATTTATTATTTCCGCCGGATAAAATTGGATGAAATTGGGCCGTAGCGTTTGAGGCCATAGTTGGAATACTTATTAAGGCAATTCCTGAATCTTCAAGTTCCGAGGGGAGCATTCCAAATATTGGGAGATTTCCAACCAGCCCGCTACCTGAAATTATATTATTTACGACTATTCCGTTTATTTGATTTATTCCGAAAATATTATTTGCATCATCTATGGTAATTCCAGAATTCTTGATAACTTTTCCTGATTCATACCTGGCAATTGAATTTAGAGTTGCGGTTGCTGGTCCTGCTACGTCTCCTGTTCCTGCATTATCTGCCTGCCAAGTGGCATTGGTTCCATCGGATTTTAATACATAAGTTGCCGAACCGATGTCTGGTGGAAAAGTGTAGGAAGTAGATTTTATGGTTTTACCGTTAACTCCAGAAAATAGTGCAAGAGAGTTATCTAGAGAAGACGCAGGGCCTAAAACATCACCTGCAACAGTGCCACCACCGGCCTGTGTTCCTATCTTATCGCAACCAAAAGGTTCACAAACAGTTATAGGATTATCGGATAAATCAGTATCCCCTTTGTTAAAGACAAACCAAGATGAAAATTTAGTTAATTCCAAATCTATGGGCTTTACAAATTCAGGAGATACAGCGGCATTTTTAGCTTCACCTTCGTTATTGTATTCATCTTGTGAATACATTACATAATCATCGGCTCCGGGGGAACTATAGATTCTAACGAAACCCCACTTGTTAAGACCCATGGTGGTTAAGGTTCCATTATTATCATAAACATCATTCCTTAATGTAATTTTTCGTGTAGCAGGAAAAACCGCACCATTTTTAGTAAACTCAAAAAATGTCATTGGACTTAAAGCAGGTACCTCTTTTGAATTTGGATCATAAGGGTTAGTTGAATCAGCACCCCAGTAATAAACTTCATGCGCAGTTCTAGATAATTGAAGTCCTGATCCACTATATTTTAGACCTTTAGTTAATGCACCAAAGAAAAATGCTAATCCTCTTAATTGGCCAACCGGATTAGTTGGATAAGTTTTCCTATTAAAGGCCGCTCCCAAATTCATATCAACTACACCAACTGATATGATATCATCTTGGGCCGATAAACTAAGGATTCCAGAATTGGATACTAATTCTCCCTCGTTAGTTATAAATAAAGAATGGATTCCTGTTGTCGGCAAAGTGATACTCTGAGTGGTCCATTCTACGATAGTGATTAGTGGCAATGCAGATGCAGAAGTACCATATTTTGCTATGGACCCAGTACCTCCTTGGACAGTTACCGAATTTCCTGCCAAAGTAACTTGTCCCCCAGCTTGAACCCCGGTGGTTATTATTGGTGGAGCTATGGCCATAATTTTACCTGCTCTAAAGTCAGCTGGGACATCAACTGAGGTGTGGTCCTGAACCACTTTAAATAACCAGTTAGCATCAGAACCCGTATTAAATATTTCTCCCACCTTATAATCTTTTCCGGCCACCCATTCTGCTAAACCTGAACTACCCACATCACTTTGGCAGTCAAAGCCAGTAGCATTCCATTTTAAGACTTCTCCAGGAAGACAGGTGGTATTTGGTAAAGTATACGGAGCTGCAATTTGAGATTTATTAATTCCACCCGATAAAATTGGCTGGAATCCAGCAGTGGCATTTGAGGCCATGGTAGGAATATTATCCAAAGAAATACCTGAATCTTCGATTTCTGTAGGAGAGATTCCAGCATAGATAGGTAGATTTCTACCAACCCCAATCCCAGTTCCGGTCACTAAATTGTTGGCCACCTTGGTATTTATTTGGGAAACACCAGAAATATTATTGGCATCATCGATGATAATGCCAGATTCTTTTATAACTTTTCCGGATGCATATCTGGCAATTGAATTTAGGGTTGCGGTTGCGGGTCCGGCCACATCTCCGGTTCCACTAATGTCACTTTGACAAGTGAAGCCTGTCGCATTCCATTTTAAAACCTCTCCAGCAAGACAGGTGGTACTTGGTAATGTATAGGGGGCCGCAATTTGAGATTTATTATTTCCACCGGATAAAATTGGATGAAACTGAGCAGTTGCATTTGATGCCATGGTCGGAATATTGATTAAAGGAATTCCTGAATCATCAAGCTCCGAGGGGAGAAGTCCAAATATTGGGAGATTTCCAACCAACCCGCTGCCTGTTAGTAAATCACTTACAACTTTTCCGTTTATTTGAGCAATCCCTGAAATGTTATTTATATCATCTATGATGATTCCAGATTCTTTTATAATTTTTCCTGACTCATATCTTGCAACTGAATTTAGGGTTGCGGTAGCAGGCCCTGCTACATCCCCTGTACCTGCAACATCTGCCTGCCAAGTTGCATTGGTTCCATCCGATTTCAAAACAAGGTTTGCAGTTCCAATGGTCGAAGGAATCGTGTAGCCGGTGCTCATTAGAGTCTTATCAGCACCACCAGATAATATAACAGTATTTGAGGACGCCGCTGCAGCTACCATTGTTGGAACATTTGTCGCTGCTATACCGGAATCTAGTATCTGAGTTCCATCTGTTCCTCCAAATTTTGAAAGATTGTCTGCCACAACAGGTGCCAACCCGACATTAACCAAGGAACTAGGCAAAGAGGTCCAACCTAAATCTTGGCCACCAACAACTTGAAGATACTGCCCTGGAAGGCCAATGTTATTTGGAACAGTCCAAGCAGTTCCTTTAATAATTTTTCCGGTTGTATCAGAAAATTGAGCAAGGGTGTTTAAAAGAGAAGTAGCAGGTCCGGCAACATTTCCAGTACCACCAAAATCAGCTTGGCAGGTGAAACCTGTAGCATTCCATTTTAAAACTTCACCTGCAAGGCAGGTAGTATTTGGTAAGGTATATGGAGCTGCAATTTGAGATTTATTAGTTCCACCAGATAGAATTGGATGAAAGGCAGCTGTAGCATTCGAGGCCATGGTCGGAATATTTATTAAAGCAATTCCTGAATCATCAAGTTCCGAGGGGAGTATTCCAAATATTGGAAGATTTCCAACCAACCCGGTTCCGGTAATCAGATTACTTGCGACTATTCCGTTTATTTGATTTATTCCGGAAATATTATTTGCATCATCGATGATGATTCCAGATTCTTTTATAACTTTTCCTGATTCATATCTTGCAACTGAATTTAGGGTTGCAGTTGCCGGCCCTACTACATCCCCTGTTCCAGATGTATCAGGCGCACAGCCCAGATTTCCTCCGCTAAATTTTAAAACCTCTCCATTACTGCAAGCAGCTTGGGGAACAGTATAGCCTGTTTCGCTTAGTTTTTTATTATTTCCTGCGCTCAAAGCTAAACGATTGGCCGCAGAGAAATTATTATCTTTAGTTACAATATTGGCCGCTCCCACTCCGGAATCGGCAATTAATTTTCCAGTGGTACCATTAAAGGCCGCTAAATTTGTAGAAGTCGCACTCGCAGGACCGTCAACAAAATTTGCAATTGTTCGTCCATTAAGAGTTCCCATTCCGGTTACATTACTTGAACCATCTATGATTATGTCAGAATCGATAGCAATTTTATTGGCCCCCTGAGAAGTTAAAATATTACCTGCTCCCGCAGCAGGTGAGGTCATGGTCATAAGGTTTGTAGAGGAAACTCCAGAATCTTGAATTAGTTTTCCGGTGGTATTGTTAAATGAAGCCAAATTGGAAGCAGTTGAAGAAGCAGGCCCTAGGACATCTCCGGAGCCACTATTGTCTGATTGCCAAGTGGCATTGGTCCCGTCAGATTTTAAAACTGTTCCACTTGCACCGATCGCTGCTGGGATTGGATAAAGCGTGGTGGATAATTGTTTGTTTGAACCTGCTGAAATTATTATTTTATTGGCGGCGGACGCTGCTAGGGCCATAGTAGGAAGATTTCCCACATTTATCCCGGAATCTTTTATTGTTTTTCCAGTGGCATCGGAATACATGGCCACATTATTTGCGTTAGAAGTTGCCGGCCCAACCACATCACCAGTTCCTCCAAAATCCGCTTGGCAGGTGAAGCCAGTTGCATTCCATTTTAAAACTTCTCCAGCAAGACAGACGGTATTAGGAAAAGTATAGGGAGCTGCAATTTGAGATTTATTAGCTCCACCGGATAAAATTGGATGAAATTGAGCTGTAGCATTTGAGGCCATGGTCGGAATATTAATTAAAGCAATTCCCGAATCATCAAGTTCCGAGGGAAGCAGTCCAAATATTGGGAGATTTCCAACCAACCCATTGCCGGTAATTAAATTACTTATGACTATTCCGTTTATTTGATTTATTCCGGAAATATTATTGGCATCATCTATAATAATTCCTGATTCTTTTATAACCTTTCCTGATTCATATCTTGCAACCGAATTTTGGGTTGCGGTTGCAGGCCCGACTACATCCCCTGTTCCACCGGCCAAAGATACCCAACCGCTGGCATTTCTAACATTTAGCGAATTAGTATCAGTGTCATAAACAATTAGACCCGGAGGTGGGAAGGCTATAAAATTTTTCTGCTCAGTTGTCATTCTCGGAGGTAGGAACCCAGATAAGGTTGAATCAATTTGAAATGCTTGGGTTGGAGTTAGAGTTCCGACCCCAACAGTATTTAAAGTGGTGTTTACGAAAAATGTTTTGGATCCCACTTTAAAAAAACCGTTATTAACGAAGTTCTGTTTATTGGTTGTCGTGGTAGGGTCAATATAAAATCTGGAGTTTCCTGCGATTGAAAAATCTAATTGGACCTCACCTTTCATATGAGCGCCCCCAAGTGAATCTTGGCAAAATCCCGGGGCTGCCCAATTGTCCTTGAAGTTTATGTGGGATAAACAAGCGACCGAAGGCCCATATTCGGAATTTTCCCCTATAGCAACGTTTGGACCATTTAGTTGGAGGCCATTTATTTTAAATAACGTGTTTTGCAATAATTTTCCCGTCGTCCCAGAAAATGTAGGAATGGAGGTGTCCGTTGAAACCGCCGGCCCCACTACATCTCCTGTCCCGCTCTCATCTGGGGCCCACTGAACATTGGTTCCATCTGATTTTAATGCAAAAGTTGCCGAACCAATATTTGGTGGAATGGTATAAGGAGTAGATTTTAAATCTTTGGAATTCCCCGCAGACAAAATTATGGTGTTTGAAGCGGTTGCGGGATTTTGCATAATGGGGAGATTTGATAAAGGAATATTGCTATCTTGAGCTATTTTTCCTCCACCAGTGATAATTACATTTCCAGCGGTACCAGATGCACTCATGGTCACTAAATTGTTTGATGAAATTCCAGAATCCTGAATTAACTTTCCTGTGGTTCCATTAAAAGTTGCCAAATTAGTTGAAGTGGAAGAATTCGGTCCCACCACATTTCCAACCCCTGCTGCTCCCAGTGAAGTCCAGGCCAATTGCTTTGATCCGTTGGTGGATAATACTGTTCCGGAAGATCCATCCGCGGCAGGTAAAGTCCAAACGGTATTGGTACCTAAACTTGCGGGTGATTTAAATCCTACATAGCTTGTTCCATTGGCAGCTGTTTCTAAAAATTGAACTTCACCGGTTCCGGTTGCAAATGGACCTATTTTAATTGCATTTTGAGTTGATGTGGTAATTGTACCAGTCATGGTTCCACCAGCTTTTGGAAGTTTTTGACTATCCAAATCTGCCAGCTGATCTATCGCTTGTTGAACAGTCGTTGCCGTAATAATTCCAAAGGGTAGATTGGTTACCTGGCCGGCTGTATAATCTCCAGCTTGTGGAATCACTGCTCCCGTTCGTGTATTAAAAGATGTTACTCCTGAAACATTAACCCAATTTGTAGTTCCAGTAGCAGTAACTCCCAATACCTGTCCGGTTACTCCGGTGGTGGTTGGGATAGTATAGGAAGTTGTACCAAGTACTTTATTTGTTCCCGTTGAAATAACAATTTTATTGGCGCTAGTTGGAGTTGCGGACATGGAAACTATATTTTGAAGTCCGATTCCGCCATCGCCAAGCTTTTCTCCAGAGGTATCAGAAAAAATGGCCAAGTTGCCTTGGGTGGCGGAACGGGCTGCCGAACCAGGCCCTCTAACTACGCCTGGGATGTTGGCCGGAAATCTACCGGTGCTTTCGAGTTGCACTAAATTATTGGCAGTGTTTACTGCACCCGCGGAAATATTTGTCGTTCCGGTTGCAGTTTTAGCAGCGACCAAAGGGGCAGTGGCCGTAACAAGAGTTAGGCCAGAGCTTGGAATACAATTTCCATTTGATAAACAAACATCAAAACCACCAATGGTAACTGGACCTTTAAGGGCCAGATTTCCATCGACATCCAAAACTAAAAGATCTTTGGCCGCTTCACTATCAATTCGAAGGCCATTATCATTAAAAATATCAAAATTTAGGGTTCCATCTTTAAAGCTCAAACCAGAAAGCGCATCAGAAGGAGAAGAGGTAGAGTCTAAAATAATTTTGTTCTTTGAACTGAAGTAGGGAATTTTGGTTTTTAGTGCATCCCCGGTCTGCCCAATATCAACAGATACCGGGACTGAACCAGAAGCAGTATTTGGGGCACCAGCTATTCCAGGTCCCAGTACTATTTGGGATACTCCACTTGTTCCACCTCCTCCGGAGGCCTTGGTAAAAATAAAACTTTGAGTAGCTTGACTCCAAGTAGGTACCGTTTGGTCGGGTGGATCAGCGGTAGTTACTCCGATAAATTTATCCGGGGTAATAGCACCGTTTTTAATAGTGGGATTGGTTACGGCGTCTTTTTGCAGGGAAAAGCTAACTGGATAAGTCGTCTCCCCTTTTGCGGTATCGATTATTAAATTCATTAAGGACGCAACCGTAATTTTTTGGTCATCCACCGCCGTTCCTATGATTTCGGACTCGGTCGCGGACTCCACTTTAAAAGGTTTTTTAAATCCGGTTTGCGGATCTGAAAGAATCAATCCATCAATATCTAAAAATTTATGGCCAGTGACAATTAATTTGTCTCCGGAAATCGCCACCCTCTCAACCACCGGGGCCGCAATAGTAAAACTTAAAGGTACGGTAATAAAAAAAAGGATGAATCCCTTGAGGAGCGCCTTATTTGATTTTTTCATATAAGGAAATTTTATGATTTTGGTTACAAACTACAATTGAGCAGGAAATTCCAACCTAAAGGAATATACGAATGAATAAAAATCCTTGGATCTTAATTGTTGCAGGTTCCGTTGCAGGTGATCCGGGTGCCACCGCACCGGTGGCGTTTTTATTCAGTATCGCCCCTGAGTTGACAGTGAAGAAGCTTTAAGGAGTAATGGTGCAATTTTCTGGATTAACAATTGAATTGGAAATCGAAAATCCACCTTTATCGATCACGCAAGTGCTAGGTGTGCAGGAAGTATCACAGGTGATGGATCCAGTGCCAAAGGCAGATGTGTGACCTGCTATGAGAGTTCCACCAAGGATTGTAGTGCCGCCGCTATATGTGTTGGCGCCTGAGAGGGTTTGTGTCCCGGTCCCGGTTTTAATTAGGGATAAAACCCCATCTCCAATATCCGCATTTGAATTACCAACTCCATTACCAGCTATAACTCCATTGAATGTCCCAGAACTATTACCGGCCCCAACGGTGAGTGTTTGGGCCGTAGGCCATCCAGTTCCGATGGTGCCGGCCCCAGTCATTTCATCAACCGTGGCATCTGCATTGTGAAGGAGGAATTGAGCTCCGGCCGCTACATTTAAAGATGCGGTTGTTCCGGTCCATATACCACCAGATTGCGCTGCTAAAATTCCCGATTGTACATCTATGGCACCAGTTAAATTCACCGTACCAATAAACAAAGTCCATCCACCATCTAATAAAAGTGGTGAGCTGCTATTTGTTCCGTTCACAATTACCGAACCTGGACCAGAAAGGTTTTTATAATTTGTACCATTAGACGGTCCAATATTTGTGGTCCGGTTAAAAGAAACAGTTGCACCAGCAGCGACAGATACTCCAGAACTGGTGCCAGTGGGAAAACCAGGAGCTGTATTTAGGAACTCTAGAGTTCCAGCACTCACGATTGTCGGTCCCGTATAGGTATTTGTTGCCGTGAGGGTGAGTGTACTAACGGCGCTTGTGTCTTTAGTGAGCGTTCCAGTCCCGCTGATAACACCAGACAAGGTCTGGTTGGCGCTGGAGGAATACGTAAGCGTCGCTCCACTAGCAATGCTGATCGCTCCAGCATAGGAACCCGAGCCCAAATTGCCGGCCCCACCGATCTGGAAGGTCCCTCCACTTATTGTAGTGTTGTCGGTGTAGGTAGCCACGCCAGTCATATTCATTAGCCCAGGCCCGGCTTTAATAACATCTCCTGCCGTTGGATCTTGTGTAATTATCCCAGAAAAGTTTAGAGTTCCTCCTGTTGCTACATCAAAGGTAAGGCCGTCTGGTATTCTATGACGGATCCCCGCACTGATCGTTGATGTTCCAGGGTTTATCGTAATAGTCCGTGCCC
>Ga0180061_1000071_pt1 | contig 17676 bp, 30 predicted proteins | sample EasRivT27_16_10D_FD_121769 | JGI IMG/M metagenome (GOLD analysis project Ga0180061, IMG submission 121769) | Soil microbial communities from meander-bound floodplain in the East River, Colorado, USA - East River metaG ERMLIBT27_16_10D | ecosystem: Environmental > Terrestrial > Soil > Floodplain ...
ACCCGTTGCTCCATGAGACTCTGGTGGTCGATCCCGCCGCCAGTCACACCGGGCGCACGAACGGCGAGATGGACGACGCCTCGCACCTTCACAAGCATCGCAGCGTCGATCGCAAGGGCAACCCCTACTGGAAGCCGCTTGTGATTATCGCAATCGCCCTAGTGACGATGATGTCGCAAGTGCCTACCGAGACAGATGCCCACTCTGGACAACCGGCTCAAACCGTTGTACCTGCTTCGACAAAGGCCGATTGGCGCAGCATGGCGCTCGACAAGTTGAAGGACTACGGCTACCGCTGGACGACGCCGGTCGGAGAGGACAAGGCGATCCGCAACTGGCAAACGGTCAACGGCCTCATCATCGACGGGATCGTAGGACCGCAGACTCTCGGCTCCCTAGGGTTATCGAAGAATGCCGACGCGCGGCCTCTCCCTGTAAACCCTGTACCCAAAGCGCCCGCGGTTGTATCTTCCCCCGACCCCGCGCCCGCACCGGCTCCCCCGCCACCGGACCCCGCACCAGCGGGTTCGGTTGAAGAAATCATCCGTGACGTTTGGCCCGATGATGTAGAGGACTGGGCCGTCAAGATCGCGACCCGCGAGTCGAACTTGCAGCCGGGTGTCCGCAATGCCTGCTGTATCGGTCTCTTCCAAATTCACTGGTACGCACACCAGTCGTGGCTCTCGGACTACGGAGCAAACAGTCCCGATGATCTGTACGATCCGAGAATCAATGCCACGGTTGCACTTGCTCTGTTCCAGTCGTCAGGTGTTGGCCCGTGGCTGTGTCACGGCAAGTGCAAGGACATTCCACTCTAACCCGAAAGGACAAGTCATGACAATCAAGGTCGGTGACAAGTTCACCAACTGCATTCCTGGCAACGAACACATCGACGTGCTGGAAATCGAAGCGATCCTGTCTGACGGTAGCTACGTCGGTCTGGTCACGTGTCCACTGCATCAACACAGGGACTCTGGCATTTGGGAGAGTGAGGAAGATCTTCTCGCCTCAGTAGAAGGTGGATGGACCATTTGGGACGGCGTGACACTGGTACCGCTCCCGCCGCCCATTCCACCCGAAGTCATCAAGTACGGATGCTGGTTCACCGACGAACCAGGTCTCATCCACTGGTTCGATGACTACTCGGATGTTGCTGAGATGTGGCAACGGAAGATGGACGAAGCCGACAATCTTGGCACGCCTCGACCAGGAGCAGCACGATTCGTGTGGGACGTTGCCGCCGAAGCGATTCTCGACTTTGAACTGTGGCAACGACACAAGTTCATGGAGAACCTGCGAGAGAATCTCGGTTCAGCAGGCATGTTCATCATGCAGAATCCGTTCGCCCAGCCACAACCAGAAGAAGGAGATGAGTCCTGATGGACTACACATTCACCGATGCCGACAAGGTGAGGGATGACAAGTACGTCGTGTTCAAGCGTGACGAGTACGCACGCTGGTTCCAAGCGCTCCAAGCTGGTAGCGACTACGATGTTGACCTTCCAAGGTACATTCCTGATGCCGTCGTCATCCGAACCCAAGATGTGTTTGCTGGACCGGCGCTACACAGCTACGCCTCGTCCATCTCGGTCGCGGCCAGGTTGATGCACGACGACAAGGACCTGCAAGAGATTGCCGACTACTTTCATCACCGTGCCGTTGAAGCGGACGAGGGTCCGCGCAAGCTTCCGGATTGATCATGGCTGACCTGACCGTAACTCATCGTGGCAACGACCACATCATCTTCGCTGATGGTCCGCGCACTTCGTGGTCTGGTCACATGGTCTGTACGTGCCTCCGTGCCAAGCAGCAGAGACCAACATTCAACTGCTGTCCGCACATCGTGTGGGTGATCCGCAACCGAGAAGATCGGGTAAGTCGTGGTATCTGGGTTTGGATTCCCATTGTCCTGCCTGCCGTCGCTGGTCATGCTCAGTCAGAAGATGATTGGGTCATGGTCTCGATCGATTCCGACAACAGGCTGTGGGCGAGGATAGGGGAACCAGATGAAACCTTCATCGCTCACGTTCCCGGCCACGTCCACCGGCTCGACGTGCGAGCGCTGCTGATCCCACACCTTCTTGGGATGATCCACGAAATTCGTTGCACGAAGTGTCCACACGTCTTTCCGCCAGCCGTTCTTGACCTGTTGGCCGATCGATCCAACCAACAGCTACAACTTCAAGCGCTCCGCGAAGCGTGTCACTGGCTGTATCATGATGACCTCCATCTTTGTCGTGAACATGACGACTCTGATCTAGTACCTTTCTAGGAGACCAAGATGCCCGATATCGAAATACTTCAATTTGTTCCCACCTGGATTTGGGTTGTACTTGGCCTCTCAGTTGCGGTGTACGTGGCGCTCGTCGTTTACTTAGATCGAGGCTGATCAAAATGACAATTCAATCCGACCCCGTGATGGACGCCATTGCGACTGCTGTTTCCCAGCAACGGCGAGTAGGGCGACCGCGAGGTATCCCAAGTACAGCCAACAAGACCATCGCCTACAAGTGCGACTACTGTGGCAACACCGTTGACCGACAAGATCTGTTTGCCCAGCAGACTCGATTCCTCAACATGGCAACCAAGAAGCAGGCACGGGCTAGGATTGTGTCTTGGATATGCCGTGCCTGTATGATCAAGCACCCCGACTACACTCGCGTCAGAGTGTTGGAGTCACCGGGAGCAAGGAACACCAGTGCCTAAAGACAAGCGCAAACTAGTGTCTGACCAGTTCAATCCGGCCCTCAAGATCGCAGCCTACGTTGCACTTCGACAATTCATGCTTTACAAGTATGACACCAAGAACCCTTCGGACAGTGAGGGCGAACAAGTCGTCATCAAGATCTTTGGTGGTGGTGGACGAGGGATCGACCTGAGCAACTACACCGTGGCTGAGCTTGACATCTTTCAGAAGTTCATGAACAAAGCGGTGGAGCTTGCTCGACCAATCTGTGAGGAACTGGACCGAGAGACCGAGGAAGCCCGAAAGAGAAATGACATCCGATACAGGCGATTGTGGCGCGCCGAGCCACGATACATCGACTTAACCGAGGAACATGATGCTGAACCAACAGAACATCGAGTTGTACCTGAGAACACTGATAGCTCAGGGGATGAGCGAGAACACGATCAGGGCTTACAGAGCCGACCTTGAAGGATTGAATACCTTCATTGAAGCTGATCCCTTTGGAAACCAATCTCTGGAAGCGTGGGCAGCGGCGTACCTGAATGAAGGACGAATCAACTGGGCAGCCAAGACCACGTGTCGCAAGCTGGGGACGTTCCGGTCCTACGCGAAGTGGCTTGGACAACCGACCTGGCTGGCTACCTACCGGCCTCCGACACCGGCTACCCAACAGCCTCACCCGATTCCAGAGGGAATTGACGGCATCCAGGCCATGATCGACCGGACCCGCAATCCGCTGCACAAAGCTCTTCTGGCATTGAACGGCCTTCTCGGTCTCCGGATCGATGAAGTGATCCACGTTCGCACAGATCATTTCGATCTTCATGAAATGACTCTCAAGGTGCGAGGCAAAGGCGACAAGACCAGAATCGTTCCGGTCTCATCGCGAGCATGGGCGGCGATCAAGCCACGCTACGATGCCTGCGCGAATGCGAACCTTTCTCACCTGGTCCCGTACTCCAATCGGGGCGCAAGAAAGGCTGTGTCTCGACACGGGCGGAACGCGGACCTCTCGCGACACGTCGCCAGCCATGATCTTCGGGCCACGGCCTTGACCGCGGCCTACGACAAGACAAAGGATTTGCGAGCCGTACAAGAGATTGCAGGTCATACCGATCCGCGAACGACCATGGTCTACACGAAGATCAGCATGGACGCCATGCGCGGCGCACTTGATCTATGACAATTGGCAGAAATTTCCCGCTAAATCCCAACAAATCCCGGTCTACCCCTTGCATCCAGAGCATGTTTGAGGTAGGGTTTGCATTCCGGAAGATCAGTGCTCTACCCAATCCACAAGAAGGAGAAATAGCTCCATGAGCGACACTGAAACACAAGAAACGACCGCCGTCGAACAACCAGTGACGATGGTCCCCGCGGATGACATGCCGCCCGAAGAGGGCGAAGTTCTTGCCCCGCCCGTCGCGGCTCCCGCCGTGTCGGAAAATCCGACAACGCCAGCAGCAGATGGAACCGCGCCCGCCGCGCCCGCCGCTGATGGTCCGAAGGAACGCGCTGCCGCTTCCGACCTGGAGGGCGACTTGCGCCGGGTTCTGGACGACTACGTGTCGGGCCTCTTGAAGCTGCCTGATGGTCAGATGCCGACGCCGCACACCCTTGCGGCGCTGATCGCTGAGCGTCGAGGCAACGGCCTCAAGGTCTCGTCTGGTGCCGTGAGTGCTGCCTTGGCCCGTTGGGTCGAAATCGGCTTCGCCACCGTCAGCGAGAAGCCGACGAAGTTCGTGGACTACACCGAAGCGGCCCGCACGCAAGGCTTGTCGGCACTCAAGGCCGCGCATCGTGCTGCCAAGTCCGCAGAGCGTCAGGCGAACAAGCCACCGAAGCCCGTTGCCGTTGCAACACCAGACACTGCACCGGCCGCGCCGGTCGAGAACGTCGGTCAGATCGTCGCGGACTCATCGTCCGCAACCGAGACCACCGACCAGGCAGCAGAGCCGACGCCCGGTCCCGCTCCGGAACCGGCTCCTGCTGCCGATGTCCCGCAGCCAGATGACGGCCCCGTCGCAGCGGAAGCTCCCGTCGAGACTGCACCTTCGGGCGACGACACACCGCCCTTCTGATTGAAACTCGATCAGAACGCGCACACCCTGTATCGGACTGGCACCATCCCCGCCAGCCGATACAGGGTCGTGCCTTCTTTAAGGGGTGAAGGATGAATGACAAAGTTGACTATGTAAAGTCACAGTCTCAATCCCGACGACACACCTGTCACTGGCCTGGATGTGAAATCCAAGTTGCACCTGCTAGGTGGGGGTGCGTTCCCCACTGGTACAAGCTTCCGAAAGATATTCGGGGCGACATTTGGAGAACCTTTATTCCAGGTCAAGAAATATCCATGACACCGAGCGAAGCCTATATTACAGCCGCTCGACGCGCACAGGAATGGATCGCAGAACACTATGGCGAAGGACTATGAGCGCCCGCTAAATCGGGCAAGCGCTGGTCTCCCATATCGACCCTTCCTGTACCATCTTGATCAAATTCAGGACCTGCTGCTGATCAATGACCTCAACCCGATCTTGTACTACGACAGACGTAGCACTGGAATCCACAAGCCCCAACTACTAAAGGCAATCAACGTCATGCCAGAAGGTGTCAAACCCGAATGGCGGATCGAAGAGGCTGAGCTTCTTCGCTGGATGCAGCACATGGGCTTTCGACAAGTGTACTATCGCACGGAGCGACGACACAGATAAAGGAGAAGGTAATGACAAACGTAGTGCCAGCTACATCCACCGACCTCGTTCTTGCGGGTGCCGGGGCATTCAACACTGTCGGCTTGGAGGACTTCACCGAAGCCGACATGATCATGCCCCGACTCCAGATTGGGCAAGGTCAGGCCGATGTCGGAACGATCATCAACGGTCTGACGAACGAGCGATACGACGGCACCCAGGGCATCGATCTGGTCGTGCTGGGTGTCGTCAAGCAGCGCATCCTCTGGCCACCGGAAGTCGGCCCGACAAAGGAGGACCCGATGTGCAAGAGCTACGACTTCAGTTTCGGGTTTCCCGATGCTGAGAATCCGACACGGTTCCCGTGGGCAGCGAGTGGCTTCCAAGCTCCGGCGATGGGACAACCTGTTCCATCGCAGTCGTGCGATGATTGCCGACTCAAGGAGTGGGGAACGCATCCCGGCCAGAAGGACTCGCCCTGGTGTACGGAACAGCACAGCTACATTGTGCTGCTTCCAGGTCCGAACAATTCGTTCTCCCCGGCGATCATGGTCTTGCAGCGCACCGGCTTGAAGCCGTCACGTGCCTACGTGTCGAGCTTCGCCCAACAGCGCCAGCCCATGTTCATCTGCGTGACGCACGTCAGCGTTTCGATGCAGAAGCGTGGCACCGTGGACTACGCCGTCCCGATCTTGGGTCGTGGTCAGATGCTTCCCGAAACGATGTATGAGGACTTCGCCAATCGCTACCGGCGCATCCGTGACGCCCTGCGGACACCGCGCACAGGCAACGTCGATGATGTCCCGGTCAACGCTCCGGTGCCGAGCCAAGAGGCGGCTCCCGCGCAACCTCCGCAGACGGTGGTCTCTGAACCCGTCGCGCAACCGGCGCAACCTGCACCGCAACCTGCGGCTTCTGCTCCCGATCCGGCTCCTGCCGTCCAGACGGCTCCGTCTGTGCCCCAGGACGTGGCTCCCGCTCCCGTTGTGGCACCGACACCAGTCACCGTTCCCGCCGACGTTGCACCGGCTCCGGTCGTGGTACCTGCCGACGTTGCTCCCGCCGCCGCCGTACCAGCAGATGTTGCTCCCGCCGCCGCCGCGCCGGTGATCCAAACGCCTCAAGCAGTGGTGCAACCAGCACAGATGATCCAACCACCGCAGGCCGTTGCCGCACCGCAACCGGCAAGCAACGTGGTCGCCGGAGGTCCAGCAACTGACGACGAACTTCCGTTCTGAGGGTGCCGTGACAACGGACGAAGAATTGGAGGATTGGCTTGGCCTGGAAGGGTATGTTGCTGGCGAGATGATGACCTTTACTGGTCGCCAGGTCAAGCCATTGGCGATTACTGCTGACATGATTCATATTCTGGACATCGCTCATGCGTTGTCCAGAATCAATCGCTTCAACGGACATCTGGCTGGAACCATGTCGGTTGCAGAACACAGCGTCAATGTGTCTCGTCATGTCGAAGAACCATTCAAGTTGACGGCTCTCATGCATGACGCTGCCGAAACGTACCTGGGGGACATCATTCGTCCGTTGAAGATGTTGCCTCAAATGGCCTTCTACAAGATAGCCGAGGCACGCATCTTCACCGTCATGGCCGACAAGTTCGGCCTCATCGATCCGATGCCGCGAGAAGTCAAACTTGCGGACAACCAAGTTCTTGAAGTGGAACTGGCTAGTCGCTTTGATCCGACGCTTGGCTTGATGGAGAACGACGCTGAACTTCTATTCCTACAGAGATACTTGGAGTTGACGACATGACTGACATCGACATCATCATTGCCCGCAATTCAGCCTTCTACGGGATCACGATGGAAGAAGGTCGTGCTCGTTACGACAAGATTCAAGCTCAGGGCGATGATCCAACCAAGCCCATCTGTGTCGGCTGCGCCCGTACACCAGAGGAAACTCCGGTGTATGTGGACTTCGGTGGCGCGGCACAGCAGACGGCGACCGAGTACGTCTTGGAGAATGAAGGCACGCTCAACACAACGAACGGGCACTATCTCTGCGACGAGTGCTACATCAGGAACGGTCAGCCAACGGGAGACCGTGGACGAAGGTGGGTGTGTCCGTGACTTGGGATGCTCATGCCGTCATTCATCGGCCTGGACCAACTGATACTTGTATCGAGTGTGAAATCAACGCTCGATACAAGCAACAGGTCCTGACCGTTCTTGTCGAGACCGGCGACCCATTCAGTCCAAGGATCACTGCACTCTCAGAGCAGAACCGACAAGAGTGGATCACCTTCGACAATCGCGACGCCGCCGCCGAACCGACCGTTCGGCACGACAAACCAAAGAAGTTCGATCACTTCGTTGAGGCTCATCACGGCGAGACCGTGACAATTCACCAGATCATGGACGAAGTAGGGTGCGCGCAGGGAACTGCGTATAACTACATCAGAGAAATGGCCTTGGCGTTCCGTCGTGTCGGAACATCCACCTACCTAGTGCTCGACCGGAGTCGCGTGAGAGAGGAAATCTTGACCGGATCAGCCCCTGAAATTGAAATAACTCCCAAAAATGTAAGTCGGCCCTAGAAAAGAGGATGAATGAATCCCAGTGATCGTGGTACCTGGGCTGAGATGATAGTAGCTGCTGATTTGTTGGCACTTGGATATCATCCATTCAGAGCAATTAGTCCTGGTGCGCCTTGTGATTTCTTGATTCTTGCTGACGAAATTGTTTTGCGAATTGAAGTTCGGACAATTAGTACAAGAACAATTGGATCACGACATATGACCAACTGGCATAATTCTAATCGTGCAGATCACGGTGCTTATGTAGATCGACAAGGTTGTGTAGCATATTCACCACCCTTGGCTGGTTGTAGTCATCAAGCTGTTCGATCTGGTGGAACCGGCATCACAATTGAGAGAACCATGGGGTTATCACCTATAGCTGAAATGTCCTACGATGCCTCTACGTTGCCCCAGGATCGCCCCGACGCCGCCGCGGTACCATGTAGCACCGACCCCGCTTCCGCGGTCCTCGCGCCGCCCGTGAGACCGCCGAGCAAACCGTGATGGAATTTGACTTCGATTCGTTCTTTGCCGACTTCCATGCCTATCGACACCGCCAAGGTCACAGTATCGAAGATGTTGCCAAACTCACCGGCAGAGCCGTAATGAACTTACGTGAACTCTTTCGCCGGGAACGTCCAGACACCACCCGTGTTGGCTTCATGACGATCCTGATACTGGCCGACTACGCCGATCTTGCTTTGGACGACTACCGAAAGGTTACGACAACCGATGCTTACGAAACAAGAATCCGAAACTCCAAACTGGAACGAAGTCGAACTGCGGGCGGTTATCCGGTTCTCCGATCCACACGTGCCGGGTGATCTTTGCGTCCAAGGATGCAACCACCCTGACAATGTACCTTGGCAGCACGACAGAATCTTTCATCCAGCGGGAAGGCCGTGTCTCCAATGAAGCTCATGGTGACAGGTGGTCGCGATTACGCAGATGACACCATGCTGCGGAACACCCTGGATGAGATTCATCACCAGACTCCCGTGACAGTGTTGATTCACGGTGCTAACAAGAAGGGTGCCGATCGGCTTGCAAAGTTGTGGGCCGAAACCAACAAGATCGAATGCAAACCCTTCCCAGCCGATTGGAAGAAATTCCACAAAGCAGCAGGACCGATTCGCAATCAAGAGATGGTCGATGATGGTCCGCACCTTGTTGTTGCTTTCCCTGGAGCCAATGGGACCGCCGACGCCGTGATGCGAGCCAGACGCCGTGGAATCCCAGTAATGATGGTGACATGATGACCCTGGATGAGCTTGGCAAGCTTCTCGACGCGCACGCGTTCGTAGAAGAGATGTCCGGTCGCTTGATGATGATTGATCGACCGGATCGCTGGTATGACGATCCGCACTGGCGCTGCATCAACGATCACGTCAATCCTGAACCAGTACAAGGATACCTACCTGGAACCTACGTGTGGAGCTTCCAGCTCTGTCCAGAATGTGGCGATCTTGTTCGCCTCACTTTTCCCGAAGATGTACCCGGTCCACTCAAGCCACCGGAGGATGTGTTATGAGTACAGCATCAAGAATCGCCGCCGTCGTCGCTGACATTCGCGCCAACCGTTACCAGCGTGCCGACAAGAGATACGGCTGGCCGCACACTCAAGGACCGGCTAAGGAATTCATGAAGTGCCCCGTCATCGATTCGACGGAACTGTACAAGGGGGTCATTCAGCTACCGCAGTACAACGCCTATGAAGATTATCCTTGCATCATTCCGCCGTGGAACGAAGCCTTCATCGGTTATGAGAACAGACACGGCAACATCATCTGCTCCATGGGTCGCAGCATCCCCAAGGAAGATTGGCAGCCAGGGTGGGAGACCGATGTCGAGGTTGACTGGAAACGTGTCGAACACGTATTCTCTTCTCTGATCTTCATTGGCGGAACATCGCCCATGGTCGGCGGAACCATGCCGACAACAGGACCCATCGTCATCTTCAAATATGCGATCTACGAAGATGGAACACCAGCCGATCTTCACTGGGAGATGCTGTCGGAAAGAGGAACCGAGAAGAACTGGGACGACACGACTCTGGTGATCCTCAGCACCCTCAACTTCATGAACTGTCGCAACGTCGAACTGGTGGAGCCGATCCGCGAGCGAGCCGAACGACGCCGGATCGAACGGACTGGTGTCCGTGTCTCTGTGATGAATGTCTACCCAGCAGGCAAGTCATCCGCTTCTCGCGGCGAGAAGGGCGAACCGATCGGCGTGCCACTCTCCAGCGTCCGCGGTCACTTTGCTCGCTACGGAGACAAGTACGGTCGTGGCAAGCTCTTTGGTAAGTACGAAGGCCGATTCTGGATTCCGCAGTATGCGAGAGGTTCTGCCGAATTCGGAGAAATCCAGCAAGAAATCAACATCAAGCCATGAGCCGAATTGTCAAAGACCCATCGCCGCGCAAGCCTGTGCCGCGCATCAAAGACGAAATCGACTATTTCAAGCATCAAGTCGAAGGTATTCGTCGGATGCTACGGATGACGAGCTGCTTGCTTGCAGATGACATGGGTCTTGGGAAATGTATCCAGTCGTTGACGGTAGCAGCGTGCGCGCTCGACACGCCGCAATGCCGCCGAGTGCTGATCATCGTACCGGCCAGCTTGAAGTACAACTGGCAAGATGAAATTGCCGAATACGGACGAAACTACTCCTGTGTTGTGTTGACCGGCGATCGCGAACAGCGCGACAAGATGCTCGTTACCTTTGATTCTGACGTAATGATCATCAACTACGAGCAAGTCAACATCCACGTGGACATCTTGAACACGATGGGCTTCGACTTGATCATCTACGACGAGGCACACTACATCAAGAATCGCAAGAGCCAACGCACCAAGGCGTGCATGAAGCTAGTTTCCAAGCGACACTTCCTTCTCACCGGCTCGCCGGTACTCAACCAGGTCGATGACCTCTGGACGCTACTCCATCGGATCGCGCCGACTGTCTTTCCGAACTACTTCACCTTCATTAATCGCTACGCCGTTTATGGTGGCTACCAGAACAAACAGATTGTCGGCATCAAGAACGAAAAGGAACTACGAGAGAAGATCGCCCCCTACGTGATCCGTCGCGAAAAGACGGAACTAGGGCTGATCGGCAAGCTCCCACTTATCCAAGAGAAGCTCGACATGCATCCAGAGCAACGCAAGCTCTACGATCAAGTTGCCGACGAATTGGAATTGCCGAATCCCGACGACATGGCGAATCCATTCAAGATTCAGAACAGTCTCGTCAAGCTTCTCAGGCTCAAGGAAATCTGTGGCACCCCGGCCACGTTGGGCTATCCCGACGACAGTCCCAAGTTAGATCGCGCTGTGGAGATATGTAAGCAGTTCCATTCCAAAGGCAAATCGGTTGTGGTGTTCACCCAGTTCAGGATGGTGCAACTCAAGTTCGCTGAACGACTCGCATCGAAGGGTATTCCCTTTGAGATGCTCCATGGTGACATCAAGCCACAGGATCGTCAGGAAGTTGTCAACCGCTGGTCGGACAACACAGCTAGAAAGCATCCTTCGATTCTGATATCGATGTGGCAGGTTGGCGGCATCGGTCTCAACTTCGTAGCGGCAAGTACTTGCATCGCTCTCGACAAACTGTGGGTGCCCAAGCTGAATGAGCAGGGTTACGACAGGCTAGATCGTATCGGCCAGACCGAGCCAGTTCAGATCATTGAACTGATCATGCGCGGCACGATCGAAACCAGGATTGAACAAGTACTCAAACGCAAGCAGGGTATCTTCGGTGCCGTGCTGGATATCGACAACAGCGACTGGAAGCGGAAGCTGATCGAAGCCGTAAAGTACGACAAGGAGGAAGAATGACAGAACCTATGCGAGACCCAAGGAACATGATCCTGTGGATTGATCTGGAGACCACAGGTCTCAGTGCAAGAGAACCGACCAGCGTGTTGCTGGAATGCGCCGCGGTTCTCACAGACGCGTCCCTTGAAATTGTGGATTCAATCAGTCGTGTCCTGCATTTCAATGATGACACGATGCGACTGTTGCTCGATCCTTACGTGCAGGATATGCACACAGACAACGGGCTATGGGATGCTTGCAAGGAAGCGCAGGATATGCCCGCCGACTTGCAGTTCGACATCCGAACGATGCTTCACGACAACGGCGTCGGCCCTCAGGAAGCTGTGCTTGGCGGCTCAACGATCAACTACGACCGGGAATGGCTGGAAGTCCACATGCCCGCTCTGTTCGACTACCTGCACTATCGCAACGTCGATGTCAGTACCCTCAAGACGCTGACGAAGATGTGGCGACCGGATATCAGCGGGATTCTCCCGGCTTCCGATGGAAACCACCGGGCGACATCGGATATCATCGGAACGATTGAGCTAGCAAAGCTCTTTCGTGCTCACATCTTCGATCCAACAGGAAGGTTCTATCCGTGACAGACACAGCCCCTTCGGTGGCCCCAGCCCCGAACATTCCCAAGCTCTACTCAACCAAGGAGATTGCCGAAATCTTCGGCGTGACCGCTGAAACGGTTCGCAGTTGGATCACCACCGGCAAGCTCAAAGGCACTCAGGTTGGTGGACACCAGTACCGAGTCAAGCGCGATGACCTTGTGGACTTCGCCCAATCACACTACGGAGTGAAGTTCGATGCATGAGCGAGAAGGACGATTCCAAATCCACGGCCGAGACAGAAGGGTAACCATGGACAGCAGCGATGACGAGGTTGTCGAAGAACTCAAGGAGTGGAAACGACAAACCAAAGCCGAATTCAGGGCAGCGACACCGCGATGGGTGCGGTGGTTTGGCAGCATCTTCCTGGGTACTGTCTTCGCGGTCCTCATGTCGATCATGATTCTGTTCATCCACTGGATGTGGACGGTGTTCTGGTGATCTGGGTCGCATTCCGAATCACCTTGGGTATTTGCAGCGAACCACTTGTTGCTGCCTGTACGCGCAAACGCTGCAAGGAAGCTCTCGACAGGGAGTTTCCGTATCCAGACCCAACCTGGACCAAACCCAAGGACGACGGCAGCGTCATGCGCTGGGACGGCAATCCCTTCCAGGGCTACAAGATCAAGAAGGTGAAACTGTCGTGACAACTCAGTTCCGAGGCGGCTACGCCAAGAAGCACGTCAAGAACCGCAAGGAGTACCACGGTGCAAAGGTGCGCGGTGACGGACATGACCAGGATCGCATCAACAGAGCCAAATCCAAGCGACAAGCAAAGGGTTGGAAAAGACGATGACACGCAAGACCACAGGCAGGCGTTACCGATGCGACAACACCGCCTGCAAGAATTTCAAGCTGACCTGGATCACTCCCGCTGATCAGACTACCCAGCGATGTGTCTGTGACGAGTCGCCCACGTTCCTGGATTACGTGGAGGAAGAAGTATGAAGAAAGCAATCTTCGAAGTCGCCGCTCTTGCTGATGCCGTACAGAAAGCCAACCGGATCGCACCGACCAAAGGTGCCGCGCATGACCGCGCCGCAGGAATCATTGTCGAAGTCAATCCGAACGAGCTTCACCCAGTCATCGTTCGCAGTACCGACCTGGATGTGACGTACAGACAGGTCGTCAACGTGCTGGAAATGGGCGACGAAGCCGTGACTTGGCGCATCCCGTCGCAACTGTTCAACGGCGTGATGAGCACTCTTCCGATCGGCCCTTCATCTACTGTTCGCTTGGCTGAGAACGGGGACGGATTCGTCTATTTCCTCTGCGGAAAGACGAAGGCGAAATTGCGATTGATCACGGGGGACTATCCCGTGTGGACCCCGTTCAACGCGGATTCCCTTGCCACTGTGCCCGGTCTCGCACGACGTTTGACGCAGGTAGCGTGGGCTACGGACAGCAAAACCGTTGGGGTCCTTGGCGGCGTCCATATCGACGGTGAGTATCTGTACGGATGCGACAGATCGAACCTCGCCATGGTGCCTTGCAAGGTACCAGTTGACCGTCCGATCACTGCTCCGTTAAGTGATGTCGCTACCTTGATCAAGAACACCAGCGAGGTTGCCATGCGCGCCGGTGTCGATCGCGTCGAACTGATGCCGGATACGTGGACGCAAACCACGTGCATCTTGTATGCCGATCCCTACCCGAATGTCCGTCAGCTTCTCAAGGACAACCAGACCGGCGAAGTCATGGTAGAGAACGAGAAGATCACCGCGGCGCTCGACAAGATGCTGGTGCTCGTCAAGGCCGAACGGTACCCGACAACGACTATCAAGATCAGTGACGGCGTGATGATCTTGGAGATGGAAGTCCCCGACGTTGGCAAGATTCAGGATTCGCTCGATGTCGTCGGCGGCGAGTCCTCCGGAGAATTCGTAATCACCTTCTCTCCCGATTCACTCAAGAGCGCACTCATGGCGTCGGGTCGTGAGAAGATCACAGTCAAGTACGGGCCGACGAACCTGTCGCCCATGGTGGTGACAGACGACAACGACTTCATGGCGCTGATGATGCCGAGAAGCAAATGACCAGCCAAATCCCCGTACCGACCAAGTTCCTTGGTCAGGATGCAAAGCATCCGGCTAAGTTCAGCGCGGGCTTCATCGATATCTTTCGTGAACTGTTGATCGAGCAACTACGGAAGCCATGGAAATTCCCTGAGCCGTTGGTGCTGGACCCATTCGCTGGGGTAGGAACTATTCATGAATTGCGACCAGAGTTTGTCACCTTCGGAATGGAGATTGAACCGGAGTGGGCAGATTGTTCGCCCTTCACTTACTGCGGCGACAGCACTCAGATGCCTAACTACTGGCAGGACATGTTCCAGGCCGTCGTCACTTCGCCCTGTTTGGAACAATCTGAACTGGTACTCACTCACGACCTTCGCTGGGTTCCCGCAGGCGATGTACAGGCTGGTGATGAATTACTTGCATTCGATGAGTTCTCACCAGGCGAAAAGGTCGGTGGACGACCCATGCGACGGAGATACCGAGTCGCCACAGTCACGCAATCTTACGCTGCGAAAAAGGAATGTGTAGCGGTTTGTCTTGATAATGGTCAGCGAGTCATTTGCACTACAGATCATCCGTGGCTGGCGAATCGATACAGCCACAAAACAGAAGCATTCCGATGGGTAGAAGCGAAAGATTTACTCGCTTTTCCCTACGTGTCTCGTCAGTTCACGCCTTGGCAGCAAGAACAATCATTCGATGCTGGTTGGCTGTCAGGCATGTTCGACGGCGAAGGATCGATCTACTTCGGTACACATGGCGCACCAAAGCTCAGCATGTCACAAAAGGTCGGTCCACTCTCGGATCGGTTTGTTTCTGGAATGACTGAGTTAGACATCAAAGTTGCGTCTTACGAGAAGTCGAAAAGTTCAGACGTGATGACTCATATGGTTACTGGTGGAGTGCCGGATATTCTTTCAACCTTGGGTCGGTTGCGTCCAGATCGATTAATTGCAAACTTCATGAATGGCAACCAAATTGAGAATTGTACAGTTCAGCCAGAACGAGTTAAAGTCGTAGCTGTGATTCCGGTTGGAATGCAGAATATCCAAGGGATCACCACTTCAACTGGTACCTACATTGGTGCGGGATTCTTGCATCACAACACATATGGCAACAGAATGGCTGACCATCACACGCCGGGAGACTGTTCTGAGTGTGGAGGTCTAGGGTACTTCGAAGCTGATGTCACGACAATTGGAGACCACCTTCCAAACATCAGACACGCTCAGTGCCCGAAGTGTTTAGGCACCAAGAAAGAGTCCAGCAAGCGAATGACTTATCGACACGTTCTTGGTCGGGAACTGAATCCCGGCAACACCGGCATGTACCAGTTCACTCAGAACGAGTATAAGCAGCTTCACTATGCTGTCTACGAAGAGTGTCATCGCATTCTGGAACCTGGTGGCATCATGATCGTCAACGTCAGCGACCACATCCGCAAAGGTCAACGGCAACCCGTGTGCCAGTGGCACAAAGGCGCGATGAGAAATGCAGGTTTCACTCACGTTCGCACCCAGGAAGTCAACACAAACAGAATGGGCTTCGGCGCGAACTCGGATGTTCGGGTGGATACAGAAGAATTCCAAATCTATCGAAAGGCATGACCATGACCAGAAGTAGACGCCGCGGCGCAACATCAACCAAGCCCGCCGAGAATCTGACGCCACCACCAGAGGGACCGGCTCCCGGTTCGGGACATCCGGCGCGGATCGGGATGGGCAACAGTGAAATCTTGACGCCTCAATCCGACGATCAGTTCTTCGTGTGGAGCTACGTCGTGGATCATCACCTGATCGGATTCTTGACCCGCAGGCAGAATGGTCTGACCTACACGACGCTGATCACTGTGCCGAGCCTTGACTTGCAGGGTGCAGAGCCGTTCGATCACAAGTTGCACGAAGTTGCCGAAAGGTTGCGTGCGGCATGAAGGGTGTTTACAAGGTCCTGTACATCATGGACATCAATCCTGAGCCATGGACACCCGGCAGTCCGTCGATCGGTTTCAAGGGCAAGCAGCGTTATCCGAAGATCGCCAAGGATCAGCGCCTCATCGACTACCAGGAAGGCATCAAGACTTCCGTTCAGCAGGCATATCCCGATCTACTGCCATTCCCCGAAGGTATCGATCTTCACCTGGTGTTCAAGTTCTGGCGTATGGAAGATGAGTACACCGCAGCTTCGGGTCGCACCGCTCACCGCAACGTGGCCGACGCCACGAACCTGACGAAAGCTCTGGAGGATGCACTCCAAGGTGTTCTGTACAAGAACGACCGGCAGGTCAAGCACTCCGAAGGTGAAATCGTCATGGAGGGAAAAGACATTCACCCTCGCATTCTGATCATGTGTGCCGAGCGAGTCCGCGATCCATACTGGCAGGAACTTGCCAACAGCTACGAGGTCGCGTCACGACCGATGCCACCAGGCAACGTCTACCACACGAACAGGCTCTTCTCATGAGCGATCAACAAGACGCAGGTCCAGGTCATCCCTTTGCTGAATTCCAAGCAGAAGGTCTCCTGTGGCTGGTCAACCGCGTCGTGTTCCACCCGCGAGGCTACGCCTTGGCCTTCCATGTTGACGACGATATGAACGTCATTGGCTGGTCGCTCCAGGGCGACGGGACCGAGACATGGGACTTCCGTTTGCCACCAACAACGGAAGATGAATTGTTCAATCGAGTGAAAGCGATTCTGCCATGACGGTCTACGAATCCCAGATTTGGCACGGTGACTCGCGAGAACTGGTCCGCAACATCGATCAGCCGGTCAGTCTCATCATCACCGACCCGCCCTACGGGATGAGTTACGAATCGAACTTCGCTGAAACTGCTCAGGGGAAGCGATTCGTGCGAGCCGTAGAAGGCGACGACGATCTTGCAGGAGCATTGCAGCTATTCGATGACGTGATGCAGCCGCTAGTGCGTAAGACAATGCCTGATGCTGATATGTACGTGTTCTGTCGATGGAACATGATCCAACTTTGGGTCGACGCTGTCAACAAGCTCCCCGAATTTGATGTCAAAGCCTTCCTCGTTTGGGACAAGGGCTACCTCGGAATGGGCGATGTCGAGGCGTGCTGGCCGTTCAGCTTCGAAGTTGTCCTCTACGCCAAGAAGGGTAGACGGATGCTCCAGGGTCGCCGCAACAGTGTCTTGTCGTTCAACCGGGTCGCCCAGCAACAAATGATCCATCCGACCGAGAAGCCCGTCGAGTTACTGCAAGAACTAATCAAGGTCTCCAGTAATCCCGGTGATCTTGTCGTGGACCCCTTTTCCGGCTCCGGTTCGACCGCTG
>Ga0180061_1000073_pt1 | contig 16744 bp, 10 predicted proteins | sample EasRivT27_16_10D_FD_121769 | JGI IMG/M metagenome (GOLD analysis project Ga0180061, IMG submission 121769) | Soil microbial communities from meander-bound floodplain in the East River, Colorado, USA - East River metaG ERMLIBT27_16_10D | ecosystem: Environmental > Terrestrial > Soil > Floodplain ...
TACTCCATGACGAGAATCTGCTCCTTTGTTTATGTGAGCTGGATCACGGGGTTTATTCCATGACCACAATAGGAACCATTGTATATGTGAGCTGGATCACGGGTTTTATTTAATTTATATGCATAACAGGATTAAATGGATTTTAATTTTGGTTATCATTTCACTCTCCAGGCCGGCCTGGAGCCAGATCTTCGTTCCGACGATGTTCTGGAAAACAAAGATGACTCCCGCAGCCTTTCCCTTCACGACTCCGGCCAATTACACACTCAGCGACAACGAAAACTTCGCGGTAAACGGCTGGCTTACTCTGCTACCCCTGGACAATATTGATAATTTACAAGCTGAATTTGACTCTGGTTTGAATTTGGGGACGGAGTGGAATGCTACATATGGGGTTACAATGTACCCATGGCCACAAGAGTATGCAGCCAGTTGGACTCCCAACTACGCCAATATCACTGCTTACTATAAATTTAATAACTCACTTGCTCCAAGTATAGGTGCCAACACTCCTACTAATACTGGTACTACAAATGATCCTAATGGCAGATTAAATCAAGCACGGAGTTTTGTTCCTAACCAGACTCTTTTTTTTGGGACAGGTGGTTTTGCTGGTATGGGGACTGCAGATTGGTCTATTTCTGGCTGGTTTAAACTAACTACACTTCCAGGAACCGCTTATGCGTTGATGTCGACCAGAAACGATGGGAGCTGCGGCCACAATTGGTGGACTCTCTTTGCTAGGTCGACTGGATTAGGTCTTGAAATTTGTTCTCCTAATCAGGCATTAAATGGAACTATCCCTCTTACGGCAAATACTTGGTACTTCTTTACAATTACAAGATCTGGCACAAATCTGACCCATTATTTGAATGGGGAAATTGATGTTACCCGGACTCTTCCGGCTAACTTTAGTTTCGCCAATGGAGATGGATTTTATATGGGGTCCCAGACCAATGCCAATTGGTTTCTAAATGGCTCCCTTGATGAAATGACTTTTTGGAATGTTGCTTTAACTGCAGATAAAGTGAAAGCTCTTTATAATAATGGCAATGTTCCTCAAGAACTATCTTCTACATGGACTCCGAAATGGTCCAATCTGGTGGGCTATTGGAAAATGAATGGTGACTGGACTGACTCAAGTGGAAATGGTCGCAATGGCACGGCTCAAGGTGGACCGCTTTTTAATATAGATTCTCAAGTGGGTTCTTTTGCAGGAGATTTTTCGGCCAGTACTAGTGCTCTTATAAAAATTCCAAACTACAATACAATTGCCAATAGACCCACCTCGCAAATGACGATATCCGCTTGGGTTTATTCAATTGCCAATGCTAGTGCGTGGGATGTAATTGCTGCTGCTTGGGGAGCAGATGGCCCATTTCATATTGCCATAAATCCTACCAATAATTTGAGTTTATATATACGCGAGATTGATGGGGCAACTCCAAGTATTGCTGAAACTGGTACGCTCTTTCCTTTGAATCGCTGGGTTCATGTGGCCGCTGTTGCCGATGGAACCAATCTTCGATTATACAGAGATGGACGAGCAGTAGGAACTCCTGTCCCTTATGATGGTACTTTGATATCATCAGTCAACTGTCTTGCGTTAGGAAATAAATTGGAGACTGACTGCACTACGTCTTCCGTAATGGGATATCGGAATAAAATAGATGATCTGGCATTTTGGAATATTGGTCTTACTGCAGAAGAAATCAGAACTATTTATGATGCTCAAGCCCCTTATTATTCTGGTGAACTTCATCCATCCTGGATGCCAAAATACAGCAATCTGCTTGCTCACTATAATATGGATAAGGGTTTTCACTCCCAGGATACCAATTATCAGATGACGGCTACACTTGGTACACCTCTGCCTGTTTCTACAAGTAAAGTTGGTTCTGGCGCTCTTTATTTGGATGGTACTGCTGTGCTAGGCAATAGTACGCTAGGAGCTGCCTTGACCAACCAAAGTTTCTCTTTTTCTCTTTGGTCAAATAGAAGCGTAAATGGTGCTGGGGACTATATGTTAGGGGGTGGGGGAACGTTTGGAACCAACGTGTCGCTGCACATTGGGTATCGTACCTCTAATGCTTTCACTTTTGCATTCTATGCTAATGATTTGGATACTGTAGGTTATTATGCTGATGCCGGAGAATGGGTGCATTGGGCAGGAACATATAATGCTACCAACAATAGACAAGTAATCTATAGAAATGGGGTTCTGGAAAACTCCAGAACCGCACCCGCAGATTATCAAGGCGGTGGTTATTTTTGTATTGGTGGTGTGCAGTCTGGAACTACTTCCAATTGTACTAATACAGGTGGTGGGTATCAGGGTAATTTGGATGAAATTGGTATCTGGCAGGCGGAACTTACTGCTGCTGAAGTTCAAGCAATTTATGAACGCCAGAAATCTCAGTTTCAAGGAGAGTTTAGATCAAGAGTCATGGGTACTGCAGGTACTACGCCTGCTTGGACTTCACAAGCTTGGACTACACCTATACCTTTTTATAAGGAAATGCCTGATGGGGGTACGAGTGAAACTACCGCCAATTATCCATCCATAATCGCCAATTTAGAAACAAGCTTATTACGTCTTTGGCATATGAATGAAGCTTCCGGAACTACTCTTGCCAATACCTCGGGTACTGGGGCGGATAATTTGACCGTCACTTCGGGAACTGTCGGAGAGCCTGGGGTATTTAAAAATGCGGTAGAAGTGAATGGAACTACCGCTTATGCGATTTCTAGTAATATTACAACCAGTACAAGTGTAGCTACTATATCTGCCTGGGTTTATGTGACTGCCTATCCTGCTTCTGGTAAAGGCCATCTTGTAGGAATGGGCAACGGTAATGGTGGTGGTAGTTATGATAAGAATTTAGGGATAGATTCGACTGGGAAACTTTATTTTTACACTTTTTCAGGGGTTGTTCATGAAACTAGTGCTCCTACTATTAGTATCCCCCTCAATACATGGACTCATATTGCTGGCACGGTGGATGCCACGACTATCAGGGCCTATATGAATGGAGTGGAGGTCGGTAATACGGGGAGCGGCGGATCTTCCCAGGCTACTAACTCAGTTCTTGTAGGGGGATATAATGCTTGGGCTGCTATTGCTGTCAACCGTATTGTGGATGAAGTGGCCCTTTGGAGTCGCGCTCTTACAGCAACTGAAATTTCGCAGCTCTATCGTCGAGGTATTAATCGTGTGAAGTTCCAAGTGCGTTCATGTACGGATAGTGCATGTAATGGTGAGAACTGGCGAGGTCCAGACAATACAGTTAATACCTATTACTCCGAATTATTTAATATGAGTACCCAAGCTCCAGCACCTTCTGGAACGGTCTTGGCAACCTCACCTGTAATAACTCATGCTAATTTTCCGCCTGCTCTAACTGCACGTCCCTTTTACCAATATCGTACAATTTTTGAGAGTGATGAGGTCAATTCTGCTGTAAATTTGAAAACGGCAACAGTCAGCACAAACCCTGCAACCATCTATCCATCCAACGACAAGTATGCCACCACCATGTTTACACCTGAAAGTTTCGTCTTTAAACACCTGTATTCTTTTACAACGGTTGAAGACAATGTCCCCTGCGTAAACACTTATCAAATCAGTAGGGATGGTACGACCTTTTACTACTTCAATGGCGCTACCTGGGTGGTCGGGGATACCACCACGATCACGCAGAGAAATTCCGCGCCCACGATCTCAAGCAATCTTCCCTCTTTTAACTCGCAAATCAACAACAGTGGTGCTGGTGGGACAGGAAATTTCTATTTGCGTGCTTTTCTCAATGGCAATGGCAGCAGGGCCTGCTATATCGACAACATCGCTATCCAATACGACTAAGCAGGAGATTTTTTATTCCAATTGCCCTTTTATTCAAAGTTTTTCAAAAAGGAAAAAAACTTAAACCTTTTAATTTATTAATTGTCTAAAAACTCTAGGAATCATAGTTTTTCAACCTAAATTGGATTTCCTAGAGGAATCCCAAAATAATCATCTTAAAATATACATTTACATGATGTATATTAAATGGTACAGTAAATGAAGAAAGCTAAAATCTTACTTGATAGAATTTTGGATATTTCCGAACGCTACCGGGTCGAACTTAAAGTTTTTGAAGTTGATCCAAACGAAAAGTATCCCGAGGGAATTAAGGCCCGCTTTGTATTGGTGGATGTGGTTAAAAAAGTGCCCCGATTAGTCATAGATAATCATGCTCCCTTTGGCTTTCACCTTCATAATGGTCTCCCAGAAGAAAAAGAAAGGAGGATCACTTTGAATATTAGTGATTACCTGCAGGCCTTGGATAAATTTCGGGATTTGGTAAAGGAGATTTTAGATAATGAAATATAGGGCATTAAAAATTAAATTTGGATCCATGGACGATTTTATGGCCAGAAGTAGAAGGGATCTAAAAGAAGTTCTTAAGAATCGAAAACCAATTGCCACTTCCAAGGATACTTTGACTTGGGCATCGGTAGAGTCCTATCAACAATTTATGAGTGATCAGAAATACACCATTTTGGCGGCCATCCATAAATATGAACCCCAGTCAGTATATCAACTTGCTAAAATGCTTAATCGGGCACAACAAAATGTTGCCCGAGACTGTGATTTGTTAGCTGGGCATGGCCTTATAAAATTTTATGAATCCAAAGATGGTAGGAAAACTAAAGCACCAAGACTTATTTTTAATTACAATTCGATTGAAATACATTTGCCAATCGTCACTTACAGGATTGAATTTAAGGATGAGGCAGCCTAGTTTTTTGCCGGGCTTTCGCGAAGTGTGGTCACAGGTATTTTTTCCGGAAGTATTCAAAAAGGTACGATTGATCGTATTTTGCGTCTGGTTGAAGTTGCAAGATTGGTGGCGGAGATTGGAGTAAAGGGAGCCGCTTGAATCATTTTATTCATTCAGGAAGAAAATAATTTTTTCAAAAATGAAAAAAGCGGAATCAATTTAATTTATTGGTTGTCTCAAAAAATTAGAAATTCTAATATTCAAGTCGCAACAGCTGTAAAAAAGGTTGTAGTTTATAGAAATGTAATTTCTAACAATTATGAAAGTAATTTATCTCGCATAGAGGATTGATTTCTTAGTCGGAAATAGGGTCAGGTCAGTAGGCCGTAGGTCCATTCCTGATACATAGGTAACAGATTTTTTCGCAGACTTAGGTTACATTATAAATAAGTATTGAATTATGCATGGAAAAATTCATTGTATTTTGCAATATTAACAGGTAAGGTTATAGATGGCGGGCACGAAAGAGTCATTAGATAAGATTGTTAAAGATTTGAAAAGGGGTGCCTTTGATTTTGATTTCCATGCGCTTAAAAGAATGGAGGAAAAGGAAATCACCTCGGCCGATATTGAATGTCTTATTTCCGAGGGGCTAAAAAATTATGAATATCGAAAAGATCATGATTCCTGGAATTTTTTTGGGCATGGATTGGATAACGAGGAATTAACCATTGCGGTAAGGTATGAAAACGGAACGACAATAGTTACCGTTTTTTAGAGGTGAAGATTATGAAAAATGTGATTGAAGGCTATGGAGGATTGGATTATATCCGCCTTACGATTAAAAGCAAAACTATTCCCCATGCCAGACTTAAGGAACTTGAAAAGGAAATGGCCAAGGCCATTATTCAAATCAAGCCTTTGAGGGGAAAAGAGGTGAAGTTTTTAAGAAAAATCCTGGGGCTTTCCTTGGGGAAGCTTGTGGTTGAAATGGAGGGAATGGTTGATCAATCGACTGTTTCCAGATGGGAGCAAAAAGGTATTGATCGGCTTTCTCCGGCCAATGAATCGCTAATGCGTTCTTTTTTCGCCTATGAATTTGATGTCAAGCTTAGGGCCACCCCGGAAATTTTGATTCCAAGGGAGAGCGAAGATTTGGTGGAAATCAAGGCGGCGTAATTAGGGGATTGTTTTTTATGCAAGCGGAAGTTTTACTGTCCCAGTAGGTAAAACGTCTATAAGACCTCTTTAAATGCCGATTGATCCAAAAATGCCAACAAACATCCCAAAAAAGTCGCATAAATTTGGCCATTTTATCTACTCCCCCCTTTATCTGAAGATTGACTTGGATGTTAGTATAGTGTACTATAGTGCATAAGATGGGACAGTTTAAATTCATTGTTTGGTTGGCTTATTGGTATACTCAAAACGAGTCCTTTGAATTTGAATGGGACAAGGGAAATTCAACCAAAAGCTCCAGCAAACATGGAGTGGATACCGCGGAAGTGGAATCGGTTTTCACCCTCGGTTTTGCAGTCCCAATTGGAAGACAGATTTCACCTGTCGTTGATGAAGAAAGACTTTGTATTGTTGGCCCCTCATTTGAGGGAAGGATGATTTCAGTGGTCTTCACCCTTCGTGAAGGAAGAGTGAGGCCAATCAGCTCTCGCCAGGCCAATAAAAAGGAGAAGAAAATTTATGAAGAAATTCGCGAAACGCTTAAAGGCCTATGACAAAATTGAATTTGACTCCAAGGAAATCCTGGAAGGGATGAGCCGTTTAAAAGGTGCCAGACGCAAACCCACAAGCATTGCCCTGGAAGAGGCCCTTTTAAAAGAACTTAAGGCAATCGCCCACAAACGGGGAGTTCCTTATCAAGTTCTTATGAGGCTCCTAATTGCCGATGGGGTGAAAAGATTAAAAGAAGCCGCATGACAAAAAGTTAGGGAATATCTTAAAGAAGGGTGATTTTTCTCCGGCGAGGAGGGGAGCGGACCCCGATGGAAGTTAAAAATTGGCGAGCGCTTGGGATAAATTTCAAGAAAAATGCCGGGAGAAAACCAAATGAGTTTAAAATTTTTAAACATTGTTTTTCAGGAAATGAACGACCTTTTCGCAGAAATTGATAAAGCAATTAAGTCTGGCCATGGTATGGATAGAAGGAAAAAAAATATTTTGACCTTTGACTCCGTTAAAACCTTCAACACTTTCATGACCGTTAATCGGGTTCAAATTATTAGGGCGATTTCACAATTCAAACCCGAATCAATTTATCAGTTGGCCACTTTTTTAGGGAGGGAGCCTCAACATGTTTTAAAAGATTGCCGGTTTCTTGAATCCTCCAAATTTATCAAACTTGAAAAAACCAAGAATGTTCGTAATTCCTTGAGACCTGTTTTAGTTTTTGATTACGATGTGATTAAAACGAATTCTCCTATAATTCCACCATATGCGATTAGTGAAAAAGCAGAAAAATTACTATTAAATGCCCATGCAGGTTAAAGATATAAAATAATATTGGAGCAAACTGGTTTTTTGAAAAAGTCTTACTTTCATTTTTTCAAATAAATTCTAAAATGTTTTCCCCTAAAATACCAAATCCAATTGGTCGGACACCGGATATTAAATTATTTACACTCCCTTGTTTTTATTGAGAAAATTTCAAAAAAAACAGGAGGTTTTTATTTTGTTAAAATACTTTATTTTAGTATTTCTACTTTCCTGTATGCCCCAGGGAGGAAATGTATCTCTAGGCCCAGGTTCCCAAGGAGCAATCGGACATGGACCAGAAATAGATACAATTTCGGTGGTGGGTGCTCAATTAATAATCAATGGCCGAAATTTTACTGGAATCACCTATGTTACTTTAAAGGATCCAACTTCTGGGACTGCAAAACCCTTTGCTGTAAAAATCGCAAACCTCACCCAGCTCATTTCAGATTCAATCGACACCATGTCGGTACCAGTAAATAAAACCCTAGAACTTATTTTAGCAAATGCTTACGGGCAAACTACCTATCCAGTTACCTTCACGCTTCAACCCAATGCTGTGGCAACGGCCAATATTCAAGACAATGCGGTTACTGCAGTTAAAATTCCCAATAAGGGAATTCCCGTTGCAAAATTTAATCCGTCGCCTTACACCCCAAATCATGGAGATGTACTGGCTTGGGATGCTACCCCTCCGGGTAAATTTATTTTTATTCCATTTTCCGGAGGAGGGGGCGGCGGCGGTGGAATATCTTCAATTATTAGAGGAGAGGGTATAGCCTCTCCAGGTACAAACATCACTGCCCCAGGTGGGACGATTGCCGTGGACCGAGGTGAAACGGGGGATCCTTTGGATTTCAAAATTCCCTATTTTAATAATAATAACAAAATTGTTTTGGATTCAAGCTCATCCACATCGGGCAAGATTACTGGGCTTAACTTTATGGATGGGGCCAGTATTTTTGATATTTATAATGACAGTGGTTTTTTGGATATTGTGGATCCTGCTAATGTTGGAACTCCACTCTTTAGTTTAGATAATTCAGGAAAACTAAAGCTTGCAGGAAGTACGGTATGTACCCAGGCAACTGGATGTAGTGGAGCTCCAGGTTCCTCTGTTACAAAAGTAACTGCAACTGCGCCTTTGGGTTTTACAGGTACATCGGTTGTAGATATTAACGCCGGATTGGTAAATACCCCCAATAATCTGGTGAAGCTTGATGCAACCGGAGCAATTCCTGCCACTGTAAAAGGAGTGGTTAACTCCATAACTGCTGGGCCCGCAATTTCGGTAACACCAGCTTCCACCGGAGCGGTAACAGTTGGTGTGGTGTTTGGCGCGGGAAATGCTCAGAGACATCAGACTTATCTGGATACTTTGGGAACGCTAAGTCCCAACGACAATTATATGATCATCGGTAATGGATCCAGCACCAACTGGGAAGTCCAGGGTGGGGATGCTCTTTTGACCAGCATCGGTGCTCAAAAAACCAACTCCAATTTAACCAATTTAGGAACCCTCCTTCCGCTTTCAGGAAACATTATCGTTGGGACCGGGGCACTTTGGAATACTAGCACCATTCCAAATTGCGCCAGTGGAAATTTTAATTTTTCAAACGGCACAAGCTTTTCTTGTTCCGATAGTACTTCGCCAATTTCTGCGGGAACCATTACAACTTTTAATCAGGTGGCACTTCAAATAAAAGAGCCAAGTCCTGGAACTCCAACCGGTGAAATACATTTTTTCGGCTCCAACGATTCAAATTATGTTGGATTAAGAGCTGCCGGTGCAACCATCGCCAATACCGTTTGGACACTTCCAGCTGCCGATGGAATTTCTGGGGATGTTCTATCCACCAATGGGAGCGGAAAACTTTCTTGGGTGAACTTAGGCTCGGGTAATAATGTTTCTGGTATTGCGCCCTCAACGGATATGGCCATTGCTAGATGGAGTGGGATTACTGGAAAAATAATTCAAAATTCTGGGGTCATAATTTCAGACAACAACCAAATTACAAATGTTTCCTCTATACAAGTAAGGGGAAATACTACAACACCAGAGCATGGCTATATATCTATACAGGAAAATTCTCCTGGAGGTGGGCCTGATGCAGGTAATTTATATTTTGAGGGCCCAGGCAGGAATAATGGCTGGAATATAAAAAATAACCGAACCAATAACCGTTTGGAATATTATTTTATGCCAGGTTTTGGGGCCTGGACTCATAGAGTTTCCTTCGACGGGACAAATAATAGGGTAGGGATTGGAGTTTTAGCGCCTACCACCACACTCGATGTCGGTGGAACCGCCAATATTTCCGGTAATACAACAGTTGGTGGAACCCTAGGAATTACCGGAAATACAACAATTGGTGGAACATTAGGAATTACGGGAGTAACCACATTTAATGTTGGGGCCCTATCATCGACGTTTCCCACTGACAGGGGAACCACCGGATACGCTTTGACGACTAATGCTGCTGGAGCACTTTCCTGGTCTAGCGTCGGTGGTGCAAGTGATGTATCCGGTCCAGGCTCCTCAACAGTAGGAAACTTGGCCTCTTTTAACGATACCAACGGAAAGGTGATTAAAGATTCCGGAATTAAATCCGCAGATGTTGTAACTAATTTGGCAGCATCTAGTTTGAATGCCGTCGCCACATTTTACGATACCTCCGGAAAAATAATTCAAAACTCCCTTGTGTCGATTGATAGCTCCGGTAATGTTTCGGGAGTTGCCAATTTTACTTCCACTGGATCTCTTTCAAATACCGGAACCCTCACCAATTCAGGGAATGTAACTTTTGATACTGATACATTATTTGTGAATTCGGCAGGAAACAGGGTAGGTATGGGAACCAACTCGCCAAATTCATCTTCTATATTGGATTTAACTTCTACAACAATGGGTTTACTTCTTCCTCGTATGACGACCGCCCAAAGAAATGCCATTGTTTCTCCAGTAGACGGATTAATGATTTACAATTCGACTACCAAATCTTTTGATGGATACAGTAATAGTGCTTGGAAACCGGTTGTATCCCCTTCGTTAAATACCCAGACCGGAACTACTTATTCTTTGGCGGGAACGGATTGCGGTAGCACTGTAACTCTTAATAATGGTGCGGCCATAGCTGTATCGATGCCTAATCTTTTAGATGGATGTCGTATTGATCTTATTCAGCTAGGTGTAGGGGTGGTAACCGTTTCGGGTACAGGGGGCATGATTTTACAAAACTCCTTTAATCTATTTAGAACCAGGGCCCAGTATTCAGTCATAACAGTAACTCAATTAACTTCAATTTTATCTATAGTTTCTGGAGATGTGAATTGAGAATTTTCGTTTCTCTACTCCTAATTTGCAGTCTTGCTTTTGGTGGAAATCATTTTTCCCCCAAAGGTCCGACGGCGATTTGGGACAGCTCAACTGCTGCGGGAATTTTAAATGGTTCTGGTACATGGGATATTAATAATATTCTTTTTAATTACGACACAGGTGGAATTAGAAATTCTGCTTTTTGCCAGGGTTGTAATGTTTCTTTTGGCGGCGCCTCCGGTGGAACTGCCGGAGTGGTTACGGTTAATGGTATCCAAAAAATAAATAGTTTTACTTTTAATCCGGTACCCTTAGGAAATTTTACCCTCACAGGTGGTGAAATCTCCTGTGTAAATTTCTCACCTTGTACTTACACCGCAAATTATTCTGGAACAATTGGAAGCGTAATATCTGGAACCAAAGATTTGATAAAGCAGGGAGCTCAAACTCTAACTTTATCTGGAATAAATACTTATACTGGGAATACCAACGTTAATGCAGGAACTCTTGAGGCAACAACTAATGTTGAGGCCATTCCCGGGAATCTTATTATTGCAGCAGGTGCCACAGGTCATTTAAATGTCACGGGAACAAAAACTTTTCCAAATACTGTTTCTGGTTCAGGAACCTTAAAGGTAACTGCCGGAGGTACGGTTGGTACGGTAACCACTTTGAGCGGAAATCTTTCAGGACTAATAGGCCTATTTGATATTTATCCATCCGCAGGCGGAGGTGGAAAGATTAATCTTACTAATACCACTCAGGTGAATACTCCACCTATTGGTTCTACGATTAAACTAAATAACGGTGCGACCATTTTTTTGGATAAGGCCCTAAATTATGAAAGTAATTTTTCTTTATATGGCGGGACTACAGGAGAGGCCCTCGGACAGCTGCGAGTTGAAAATGCAACGGTAACAGGTCCTGTAACCCTTTTCGCAAATTCCACTATTGGTTCAAATGTGAACCCGGGAATTATAAGTGGAGGAATCAGCGGTGTCGGATTTGGAATTACCAAACAGGGACCGGGAAAAATTACTCTTAATACTAGTAGTAATACCTATACAGGTGCCACCACTGTCGATGGGGGCAATTTGACTTTAGGTCCGGGAGGAACTTTAGTCAGCTCAGGCATCACCGTAAATAACGGTGGAACTATGGAATTTAGCGCTTCTACCAATTCCAATAATATTGGCAGTGGAAGCATGCCGATCACAGTCAATACTGGAGGATTACTTTCGGTAACAACGGCCCATTCAATGGGATATACAGCGCTAAATAACTACGCAAACGTAACCATCAATGGAGGGACTTTTAACCTCACCGCAAATCAATATATTGGTACCCTTTCTCTTACCAATGGTACAGTTAGCGGCACTGGCGCCGTTCAGTTTTTCTTTACCGTTCCCACTGCTATAAACACAATTTCCGATTCCACTATTTCATCCCCAATGAATATAAACGCTGCTGCCCAAACAATTAATGTGGGAGCAGGGGCCACGCTTTTGGTTTCTGGAAATATAGGATTTAATTCTGGAGCATCTGGAGCGATTACAAAAACCGGAACAGGGATACTTCTTTTTTCGGGAAATAATACTTACACAGCAAATACTACAGTTTCGGCCGGAACTTTACAGCTCGGTGATGGGGTCAAAACAAATAATATTATACCTGCTACAAATTTAATTACCGACAACTCAGTTCTTATTTACAACACACCTTCTGATATTTCACACTCGGGAGTGATTTCGGGGAGTGGTACTTTTACCAAGCAAGGGACGGGAATTCTAACTCTCAATGGGAACAATACCTACACCGGGAATACCACCATCAGCGGCGGCGGCACACTACAGATTGGTGGTGCAGGCAGTTTAGGTTCGGGTTCCTATGCTGGGGCAATCAGCAATTCTGGGACATTTCAATATTCGTCAAGCTCTGCCCAGACCTTGTCTGGGGTGATCAGCGGGGCGGGAACATTTACCAAAGACACGAGCACCACGAGCACGTTAACCCTTACAGGCGCCAACACCTATACCGGAATTACTAACGTAAATGCAGGAACTCTTCAGATCTCCAACGGAACAACTGGAACACTAGGAAATAACAGCAACACGTCCGTGGCATCTGGGGCGACGCTTATCTTCAATCAGAGTTCGCCCACCATCTATACTTATGCAGGGAACTTAACCGGTTCAGGGACTGTTCTTAAAAACAATACCAGCACTGAAGTCCGCTTGTCGGGCGACAACTCCGCGTTCGCTGGTGTTGTCAACACCACGAACGGAGTCCTCCGCGTAGTCAACTCAAACTCGGGCAGCGCTCTTGCATCTTGGAATTTCTCCACTGGGGCAGGTCTCGCCCTCAACGTCGCGAACACAAGCTATTCCTTTGGGTCCATTAGTGGCGACGGCTCAATATTTGCCGGGGGCGGCGTGCTTGGTACCACTCTGATCGAAGGCGCGCTCAACACCGACACCACCTTTTCTGGCCCCATCGACCCTGCGGCCACCACTATGGCCGTCACCAAGGTGGGAACCGGCATTTGGACGTTGAGCGGCGCCAACACCTATAGGGGAGTAACCAACGTGGACGCAGGAACTCTCAAGCTCACCAATACGAATACTTCTCCCACCTACAATATCGCAAGCGGTGCAGTGCTTGAACTAAACGCTTCCGGTGCTGATCGTGATGGAGGCTCAAGTCAAACCTTCAATGGATTAGGCACACTCAGAAAGACCGGCCCCAATGGTATTAATTGGGGGGCTAACATTGGAACTTTTGCTTTAGGTACGGGCGCCTTGATTGATGTTCAAGGGGGAACGTTTACTGGGGGGAATAGTGCTAATGAAGTGTGGACCAGCAATCTTTCTGATTTGAATGTGGTCGCCGGCGCGACCTTTGATGGAGTCGAGGCCAATGTAAGGGTAGACGCACTGACTGGAGCAGGCACCATTAGCACGGGTCATCCTCATGCAACTTATGCCAACTTTACTTTTGGTGTGGATAATGGCGACGGTACATTTAGTGGTGTGCTGGTAAATTTTGCAGCTACACCCGGGAATTTTGTCAAAGCTGGGAATGGCACGCAAATTTTAACAGGTGCCAATACCTACACCGGCACCACCTCCATAAATGGCGGCACCCTCCAGATCAGTGGTGCAGGCAGTTTGGGGCCTGGTACTTATGCCGGCGCGATTAGCATCGCCAGCGGCAAGACGCTTCAGTATTCCTCAAGCACCAATCAGACTTTAAGCGGAGTAATTTCTGGAGCAGGCAATATCCTCAAAGACACCAGCACAAGCACGCTGTCAGTTACGGCCAACAATACAACACATACCGGATCAGTGACCGTGAATAAGGGAACATTTTCCTGCAGTTACCCTAGTGGTGTGGGTTCCTCCATAACCGTTGCCAGTGGGGCGACTTTATCCTTGGGAGATAACGGCTCCGGGCTCAATGCTTGGTCCGCGCCTCTAACTTTTTCCGGGCCTGATTCGGGTACCAATGCCCTGATCACTTTAAACTCTTTGAGTAGTCTTGCCGATCACACTTGGTCCGGAACCATCGCTCTCAATACCCCAACCACATTTAATACCGCTCACAATGTGAGACCAAATTACTTCACAGGAGTTATCTCTGGAGCCAGTCCTCTTACCGTCAGTTCCTCCGGGGGCGCAGAGATCACCTTCAGTGGAAATAACAACTACTCCGGTGGAACGACCGTCAGTACGGGATCTTTTAGGACCACGGTTAATACAGGGGCCGGCACAGGCACGATAACCTTGGGAGATGCCAATACTGGAACCAGAGCTATATCATGGTTTTTTCAAGGGGGAGGAACTCCAGCAAATAATGTTGTAGTATCAAGTCAGGGTACTGGATCGGTAACCATTGGAACTAACAGCGGTGGTACCTATACCACTCCAACTGGGGCCATAACTTTAAATCGCGCCACCTCTTTTTCAGATGGAACAGGAGATAGAACAACTTTTAACGGAAAAATTTCAGGAAATCCCGGGACCATTACCATATCAGCAGGTAGGGTGACTTTTGGAAACGCTGGCAATGATTTTGTTGGCAATCTTTCGATTGCAGATGGAGCTATTTACCAAAACGATTCCCCAACTGCCCTCCCGGTTACCACTGATGTAAATCTAAATGGAAATGGAACCTTTCGATTAAATAACGGATCAACCCACGCAATAGATGGACTAAACGGGGGAGGCACCGACGGTGTAAGCGTAATTACTACCAACGCTGCGACCTTGTCTCTTGGAAATAATAATGGAAGTGGAACTTTTAGTGGGGTTATTTCCAATGGTGGCGCCACACTGACCTTGGTTAAAAACGGGACGGGCACTGCGTTCCTCTATGGTGCAAACACCTACACGGGAACTACGACCATTAATAGCGGCACAATTAGGATATACGGGCCCTCAAACCTGGGTAGCACCTCCATGCTTTACATCGGAAGTGGCGCCACTTTATTTCTGTACACAAGTGGCAGTGGTCAAAACTATACTACCCCTGTGACCTTTTCGGCCTCCACAGGTAATCTTACTTTCAGCCAGATTGATTATGCACGCGACAACACCTGGTCAGGAAATATCACCCTCACCGGGAATGCCAACATCACCGGAAGCAAATGCGATGGAGTTGCTCGCCTGACCGGGACCATCTCAGGAGCAGGAAGACTTACCTTGGGCTATGGCGGAGGGTGCAATGAGGCCTTTGTAGTGTCGGGGAACAATAGCTACACCGGGGGCACGACGATTACCGACGGCAGGGTCAACTGTGGCCACGCTAATGCCCTCGGTACAGTCGGTTCCATCACTGTGAACGCAGGCGCGACGTTGAACAAAGGCGGCACTGGCTGCGGTGGCGCCCGAATAACCTGCAATGGCACATGTAACCCTTAAACCGAGCACTCACTTACTCAACCAAAAAATTTCCGAGTATTTATGTATAGAAATTAAATTTGGTATCTGGAAGTATCTTCCTCTTTTTTAATCCAAATATTTTTTCTGAGAAAATAAGATATTAGGGAGCATAAAGCTTGTTCAAATATTTTATTTTTTTGACTATAATTTCCTGCGTCCCCCAGGGTGGAAATATCACCGTGGGGCCTGGTACCCAAGGAGCTTTTGCCCCGGCCCCCGATATTACCCATCTTACAATTTTGGGTTCTCAATTAATTTTGGATGGTTCAAATTTTGATGGTGTCACCCATTTAAGTTTAAAAGATCTTTCAAATGGATCGGTAAAACCTTTTAATGTAATCAGCGCAACTTTTTCCCAACTAATATCTGAATCACTTGATGCCGCTTCCATTCCCATGAATAAGGCCTTGGAGTTAATTCTCTCCAATGCCTACGGGCAGAGTACTTTTCCGGTCACATTTTCATTACAGCCGAATTCCGTTGATAGAACTCATATTAAAAATGCAGAGGTGACCTTAAATAAACTTAACCCTGGACTAAACCCATTACCCGGAGACGTTATAAAATGGGATGGTACTAAATTTATTATGTCCGCAGATACAGGAGGTGGCGGGGGTGGTGGGGGTAGTATTTCTCTTGGTTTAGGTTCGGGATTAACAGGATCTTCCAATCCAATTATCGATTCTGGGATGATAGCGGTTGATACCGGAATAACTGGGGATCCAACTAACTTAAAAATTCCTTTTTTTAATTCCACCAACCAATTAGAGCTTGCCGAAAGCGCAGAAATTTTATTTTCCCATCCTACCGACGGAAATTATTCCCTTTTTAATAACTTCGGGGCCCTTACCATTCAAAAAGATAATGTAACTCCTGCTTATTTTATAGTTAATAAAACAGGAACGGTGGATGTTCCCATTGCCTTAAGAGTGGCCGGAAAATCAGTTTGTCTCGGTGATGGAGCTGGCTGTCCCGGGGCTTTTGGTAGCTCGGTAACAAATATTACCGTCACTCCACCTCTCACGGGCGGAGGATCAGGTCCAACCGTTAACATTTCTCCAGGAGCGGTGAATACTGCAAATAACCTGCTGAAGCTAGATGGAACAGGCGCAATTCCCATTGGGATAAAAGGCGTGGTTAATTCCATAACTGCGGGGAGTGCAATTTCAGTAACACCAGCATCAATTGGAGCAGTAACAGTTGGGGTAGTTTTTGGCTCTGGAAATGCTCAGAGA
>Ga0180061_1000074_pt1 | contig 16428 bp, 15 predicted proteins | sample EasRivT27_16_10D_FD_121769 | JGI IMG/M metagenome (GOLD analysis project Ga0180061, IMG submission 121769) | Soil microbial communities from meander-bound floodplain in the East River, Colorado, USA - East River metaG ERMLIBT27_16_10D | ecosystem: Environmental > Terrestrial > Soil > Floodplain ...
AATCCTGTAAAATAAATATGGATTTAAAAATTTTATTCAATCCAAAAACCCGAAATTTTGAAGTTTTGGAAAAGGTAAGCTTTAGTTCCGCAATATTAGAAACCGGAGAGGCCTGGATTAATTCCAGCTTATCAAGAGTAAATCCTTTTTCTTTAAATTTAGCAGCATCCCTTGTGGTATCTATCAAATCAACCACCACTCCTCCTTTGTAATGGCGAAGTTTTTTTGTATCCAACCAGGTTGGAGGAATAGAATTAGGAGTTATATTGAGCATGCAATCTTCACGGTTGAGCAGGGTTTGATTAATATGTGAAGTAATAACCTCGATGGCCTGTGAAACTTCAAAGGATTTTTCCTGCTTTTTCCCTAAACCTCCAAGTTTAACAATAACTAAGGACATGGCTGTTAACATAGCAGTGGCCATGATGACTTGGATCATGGTGGCACCATTGATTGAAGAGAAAATGGATTTAAGTGTTTTCATTTTTATTAATAACATAATACTTCATAAATATTTGAATAAACCGTAACTACTGATCCACCACAATAGCAATAAACTCCCCAGGTCTCATAATCCTGATAAGTGCAGTAAGAACAAACATCCGGATTAGTGGCCCAGTTTCCTCCGGTGCCGCCTAAGGTACAGCAGTTGTCCGTGCAAAGACCATGGCTTCCACCACAAATCTGATATCCGTTGGCTTTTACCCTGTATCTATTCCATCCACCCGGACAGGCGTTTCTGGCGAAAAAACAAAATTTATTTCCTCCATAATCCATTAACGAACCACCTGCACTGATACAATCGGTGTAAGTATGGTTTCCGTTATAAGTTCTTCCGGGACAATTTACGGAGGGACCTCTGGTATTTGGATCACAACAACCATTTGGAGCTGTACAACTTGGAGAAGCATTATAGGGTGGCGTTTGGCCAGTACTGCAAACCGGGTTGTTATAATTTCCTGTGGTGCAAGTTTGATGAAGGCTTGAGGCCGGAGTAGGTTTGTCACAGCAATAATGAGTGCTTGCAGGTGGAATAGGAGGAGTGGTTTTGGTGCAAGAAAGGGTTCGGGTTTGTTCACAAAATCCGGAAGCGGGATCTTTTGAGCAGGAAGTCCAGGCTGAATAGCTGTAGGCTATTTTTGCTGAAGTGCCATAGCATGGAATCTGACAATCTGATGTGGTTTGATAAATCTGGTCAGTACAATAACTTCCTCCAGGGTTGCAATTGGCGCAGCAACTTGCTTTTACTGAACCACCAGAAGTGTCTTGAATAAATTTCCAACCGTTTGGTCCACAACTTACAGCACTATCCACCAGGGTTTTGCATATGGGATTTCCAGTGTTATCCACACCGGCCATATACTGAATGTTTCCGGGAGTGGTCGAACATTGCAATCTTTTACATTTAAAACCTGTATTATCGTACACGGCAACTTGATCACTGGCGCATTTGTTTATGCATTGAAGCTGATCACCTACTAAGATTCCTACTTTTCCAGCAGGACATTCAAAGGGTCTAAAGCAAGTGGTGGTATAACGATAGGAACCGGGAGTTCCGGTTAAAACTACTTTAGTGATATAAAATTTATCTGGGCAATTCATTAAAGATGTTACGGTTGGGTCAAGGATACATTGGGGATCATTAATATTTCCATTATATTTGGTCCCTGGCCCGCAACTTTTCTCAACTGCATTGGCTATTGCCAGTTTGGAAGGGCCTTCCGGAAATTGAGAGTGACAAGCAATAAATTTGGATCCATCCAACTTAATGGGTAAAAAAAGTGATCGGGTAATTTTAAGGCCGCCTAAGGCGGTGAATTCTCCAACTTTGGAAAAGTAAAATTTTAGTTCAACCACATTGGAAACTGGATTGGTGTTGATCAATTCCATACGATCAATTGCGAATCCTCTTCTAGCGTATTTACTTTTTTCTGTTACAAAATTCGTTTTAACCGCAACACTTCCAGATTTTTGGATTGAAATAGTATTTAAATTATTCCAAGTAGGGGGATCAGAATTTATCACAAAATTGGCGGTACAATTTTCCTGATCTCTTAATAAATCTGCAACCTCTAAAAGGAAGGAATTTATTTCGGTCATTGTGTCCGCTGTTTTTTGAATTTTTGCACCTTGAATGAGAAATTGTGAAACGCCTAATGCAAGCAATGCGGAGATTCCTGCCGCAATCATCATCTCTAAGAGAGTAAGCCCCTTGATTCCTATTTTTTTAAATACATTCAACTTTTAAACTTCCTGCGCTGGTTGTAACTAATTTTGGTCTTCCCGTTGGGCACGTATTGGTGGCATCGACTAGTTTTCTGCAAATTTTTCCTGTCGCATCGATTCCTGCCAAATATTCCACAAATCCGAGTGCTTGATTGCAATTAAGATCAATACATTTTAATTGGCCGTTTTGATAAATGCCTATTTTATCTGGTGTATTGCATAGGGGGTAACAGTTTATTTTTTCATCTAAAATAAGGCCAACCTGACCGGTGGCACATGAATATAGTTTTTTACAAGTTTTTACATATTTTATTTTTCCACTAACAAGTTGAATATCTGCCCTTTGCAGATATTCACCTGTCGGACATTCCAGATCATTTAATTGTGCTGGATCTATTTCGCAAGTAGGATTATCTAGGTCTGTTGGTAAGAGTTTATATATAAACCCCATGGCCTCACAAGCTTCTTTGACAGTTGAATTTATAACTGTTCTTGATGAATTAGATACATCACTGAAACATTTCGTAAAGTTTCCACTTGCATCGAATTCAAATTGTAAGAAAACAGATTTGCTGATTGGTTTATCTTTCATTTGACCAATCAGTTGAAGGAAGTTGATCTTTAACTCATAACTTACAGGGGATCGCCCTATTACTTGAAATGAAGTAAGTTCAAACCCTAGCTGTTTGTTGATGGTATTGTTTTGATCTTTAGAAAGGAAAATATTTTCGGTGCCGGTTGGCCCAACAAAATATATCTTATCTGAATCTTTTAATCTTGGAGGATTTGAATTAGGTTCAAAATTTTTAAGGCAATTAACTTCATTTCTAAGAAGAATTTCCACCCCTAATACAGCATTATCAATATTTATATTTTCCCTCATCTGTTGACTGGATTTGGAATAATCAACCATAATTTGGCTGACGGTATAAACCATTAATCCCATGGTCAATGTGGCGGCCATAACCTCAATTAGGGTGAAGCCAGAAAAACCTTTAGCCTTTTTCATTTAATACCCAAATAAATCAAAAACCCAATAAGGGGAATTTGATAGGTTAAAAAAATTGGGACTTCGTTATAATTCTTTTTCGTTACAAAATAATATTCTAAGGCCGCAATAAGGGTCAAGGGAATTATAATTAAGCTTGGTAGTTGCAGAAAATTATTAAACCAAAAAAAACTGCAAGGAATTACCAATAAAAAAAAGAATCCGATAATTTTTTTGGAATTTTCTAATCCAAAAATGGTAGGCAAGGTTTTAATTCCCTGAGATTTATCTCCTTCAAAATCTTTAATATCTATAAAATTTAGTATCAAGGTTTTTCCTAAGAGGAAAAAAAAGATTAAATTGAGGGCTAAATCGACTTTTTCAATTATAAAATAATACCCGGTATAAAAAATAATCAAACTATTAAATCCCAGGATCGTCTTCGAAAAAAAAGGAACTCTTTTTAGTCTTAACGGGTAACAAGAATAGATAAAATATCCGCCAATAAATAACATAATTAAAAAAGCGACCTGAATATTTACTGAAATAGAAAAAACAACTGATAGTACTAACGAAATCCAAGCTACAGTCAAATAATCCGAGCGATTTACTTTGTTGCTTGCCAAAGGTCGATTAGGGTTTGAAATTGAATCAATTTCCACATCAAAAATATTATTGGTTATAAGAGAAAATAAACAGGCAAAAAAAATGGAAAGAGAAAGAAATATCCAATTAAATGGGGAAAAATGATCTTTTAAAAAAGGTATCGTGGTTTGTTCTCTTGCCAAAGCGGCCCCTAAAAAGAAAATTAATTGGTAATGGGCCATTCGCAAATAACGCAGGTCCTTTAGAACTTCCCAAAATAAGTTTCGGTTGTAAAAAAAGAACAAAAGAATCAGGTTGGGAAAAATTCCCAATAAAAATAAATTTCGAATAAGAGAGGGATGATGATTCATAGAAAACCCAAAAATTTCCAAAAATCCCTGGACAAAAAATGGTGCCATCCCAAAAAGGAAAATCAGGGTATAACTACTTAAGGCCAGAATTAGAGGCCAAAGGCCGGTTATTTTTTTAATAACCTTGGCGTAATAGAATGAACCTACCATAACTAGTAACACTTCTATCCGTATTCCGACTGTGGCCCCACCTTTTTCCAAGGGACCCCAAAAGGTAAAATACCTAAACCAAATATCCTGGTGATAGCCTGGTACCAGATAAGTCATATCCATTCCCTGGCCCCCGCTCAAAAGAATATCCACCAAGGGAGGCAAAAGAATTATTGAAAATCCTACCGTAACCAAGCGAGTTAGACTTGGAATTGATACCTTAGTGATAATATGAAAAAGAATAATAAAAGCTGTCCATAGCCAGATAAAACTGATGTCAAAGTGGGAAAAACAATTCCAGTTAAAACAGGCCTTATCGGAATATAATTCCCAAAAATTTCTAAGAAGCAGGAAGAAAAAAAAATAGCCAAAAAAATAATAAAGCGGTTTTTTAGGGCTTTCCAAATCTTCAATGATTAGGCCGATTTTTTCCATAGATTTTCTTTGTAAGGAACTATTTGCCTTTTTTAAAAATTGCGGTCGCTAAAACAAATATAATAAAAACGGCAAGCGCGATGAACCAAGGTTGCTTAAAAAAGGAATACTCCTCGTCTTCGATTTTTAAGTCGATCTTTTCTACAGCTTTGGACTGGATATTTTTCTCAGTTTTGGATTCGATTGTCTTTTCGATTTCTTTTTGGTCTGCTGGTTTTTTAAAACCACTTTGAGCTCTCATCCATTCTTGCATGGAGAAGGGCTTCCATTTTTTTGTTCTAATACCATCCAAAATATCTCTAAACTGTTTTTCAGTCGCCTCCAAAGATTTATCAGGGTCTCGCATCATTTTTTTTAGATCGTCTACGGGAACTGCTTTTAAACGGAGGGAAATTTCCTGAGGAATTTCTTTGGGGAAATCGGAAGTAGGGAGGTTATATGTATCGGCATATTCTTTTACATAGGTTTCCCAAAGCCCTTGATTCAATTCGACTAACTTTTTGTAAAATTCTTCCTCCGATAATGAATCTAGAATTTTTGTTTCTTTTATGAATGCATCATTATCCTTAATTTTGGGATAAATGGATACCGAGTTCAAAAAAAATATTATAAAAAAAATAAAAATTTTCACCGGACACCCCTTTATGGTGTAAGAAAAAAAATTAACTTTATCATTATAATATTCCAAAGGTAAAAATGGCCAATTTTTCATCTTCCTTTTCTAGTTTTAATCCGGAATAGTTTTTTAGTTGATTTAATATTTTAATCTCATCCCTTAAAACCATTTCTTTATGGAAAACTATATGAGTAATACCTAAGGTTTGAAGTCCCAAAAAGGCCCTTTTATTTGGAATTTTATCAATAATGGTCTGTAAATCAATTCGGCTTTTAGGCCAATAGCCATGTACTCCATTAACTATATTTTGTAGGTGCTGAGTTTGCCAATACATATAAATTAATTCCCGGTTATAGGGAAATAAGATATCTTGAGATCGGTTAAATTCAATCCCTAATTTTGCAGGAAGGTCTAGTATAACTTTATCTTTTTTACCTTTAAAAAACTCAAGAAGGGTAACAGGTGGTGACATTAGATTTTTGGCAGAGAATTTTTGCATTGGAAAAGGGCAGTTTTCCAAAATATGAAGAAAAATAATTATTATTAGAAAAAAATTAATGCCTTTTGTCTTGGGACTAAATTTGGGTTGACTAAGTAAAAGTGTGGCAAATATAGATAACGCAAGTGTGGTAAAGAAAAATGCTCTCAAGGGCACCCGAAAAAAAATAAATAGGGGAATTTTTTCGTAAAACCAAAATAATGGGGAAGGCATTACTAAATTTTTCCCAAATTCCCAAACGGGACCCAATGAAAAAATCAAACCAAATATTCCCATCCAGAAAATAAAGGAATTGGATTTTCCATGTCGAATTATACCCAAAATACCCAAGGTCCAAAATAGGATGCCCAAAAAGGCATGTCTCCTAATAAAGCTCCAAAACAAGGGATTTTGAATATCTTGAACTCGTCCGCCATATAGAAGATTGTCTTTTAACGGAGCAAAAAGATCCTTCCATTTTAAAGAGCAGTCTTTAATGACGGTTATCGGATCGAATGGATTTATAATTTCAAGTTTTAAATAACAATAAAGATGAAAAGCGACAACGGGTAGGGATATAAGAAAAAATAAAATGAACCCTTTTAAGAGGGTTTTTTTATGATTTAATTCTCCTTTTAAAAAAGGCAAAAGAAAAAAAAACTGGAAAAAAAATATATATACCGAAAAGTAAATTTCCATGGCCCCCATGATCATAGCTATATAAAAATACCGATTTTCTTTGGATTCTTTGAAAATAAATAAAAAGGCCATCATTAAAGATGGAAAGAGAAAAAAAATCTCATGGGGGTCGTCGATGTTTGCAAATGTGAAATTGGAACAAGAAAAAAAAAAACCGCCAATCAAAGAAGGAAAAAAATTTCCTTTTAGTACCCTTCCCAGGAAATAGACCCCCCAAGCAGATAAGCTAAAAAGAATGGAAATAAAAAAATAATAAGTCCAAATATCATCCAATACAATTTTTTTAATAATTAGAAACCCAAAAGCTAATAGTGGGGCTCCCTGGCCAAAAGCAAAGATATTTTTCATTGGATAAAAAAAAGTGGTTAGTCCTTCCCCTCGGATCATTTGAGAAATTAAATGGGAGTAAGTATTGGAGATTGCCAACGCAAGCCAGGTGGTACTATTTCCTGGAATAGATTGGCTTAAAGGAAATTGAATAAAAAGGCAGAGAAAAAATAATAGGAAAAAAAGTAAAGCTTTAATATTTTGGCTGGAGGTATTATTTAGGTCAATTCCTAATGGCTTTAGTCTACTTATTTTTTCATTTTTACTTTTGGAGTTCAATTACTTTTCTTCTGGTTTTGATTTAAAAATTATTAATGATACTCTCAGGATTAATAGAGATTTTCTATATGATTTTTATCCCGAAATAGGATTTTTTTGAAAGATAAAAAAATAATCCCGATTATTCTCGTCAATTTAATTTTTGTTTTTTTAATTATTTTTTGGTTTAAACTCTTTTCCCCAAACTATTTTCCTAAAACCAATTCCAAATTAGATAATTCAATAGGCAAAGCAATCGAATATATTGCTGGAATCCAAAATTCTGATGGTTCCTGGAATTATTTTCGGTCCATTGACCAGGATTTTAAGAGGAAAGCACCTGAAAATAATATTTTTTCCACTATGATGATTTTATTTAATTTAAATATGACTAAACCAGATAAATTCCTAAATGAAGGAAATATGAGACAAAAGGCAAAGGAATTCTTGTCAACAGAAATGGAAGAGGGACAATTTTGGCCATTTGACGGTAAAAATCGTCATAACAAGGGAAAATTTGGGGGAATTTTTAATAAAAATTTTAAACTCGTTCCGGATGTTGATACGACTTCCGTAGGGAATTTGGTGCTTAATCCTTCCAGAGATGAATATACTAATATCAATTTCCAATTTGAATTATACAAGAGTCCCCATGGATTATTTCAAACTTATTTGGCCAATTTCTATGGAAAAGAAGGATATTTTCCTGAGCCGAAAAATTATATTTCATTAGGGGTGAATTTAAACATCTTATCATTCTTTTCCGCCATGGGGGTCGATACCACCTCTTTTGTGAAATCAATTTTAAAAACCATCGAAAAATCAGACTTTTTAAAAAATGAGATTTACTATCCTTCCCTCCATATTTTATCATTTTTTGCATCCAATGCAGTAGAACTAGGAAATTCCAAGGCTATAAAAATTATGGATTCATTGATGAAAGATTGGGAGAATAAATACAATTTGAAAAAGGTCAATAGTTACAAAAATCTAAATAATATGGATCTAGCCACATATATAAAAGTACAAGTTCATTTTTGCCAATTAAAAAATAAAAAATGTAATTTTTTACAAAATCCCATTGAGGAATTGTTGAGAAGGCAGAAGCCTGATGGGAGTTGGGAAGTCTCCCCTTTACACTTATTTAGAATCACTGTTAAGGATCAGAGGGATTATTATAGGAAATTTGGATCGGGAAATCCTAATTTAAATAGATCAAATAAAACCTACAATGTTGTCCCACAGGATATCATATATTTTTATGGATCCGATTCTGTTACCACTTCCTTTTGTTTAAGAGCGTTAAATGAGTATAAAAAACTGTTCCCACAAATTTAACTACCTAAAGGCAGATTGAGGTTGAATCCCTATGTTTATTAGTGCAGGTTTTATTTTTTTGGAGTTTTTCCTCAGTAAACTATTGCGTAAAAATTATTATTTAATCCAAGATTTTTTCTGCAATATAGGGACAAGTATTTTTTTTGTTCTAATTTCTCTGGTAAATTTTAGTTATAACGCTTTTTTTTATAATTTAACCCTTAAACATTTCTCATTTTTAACATGGGATTCCAAAAATCTGGCTGTTCAAGTTTTGGCATTAATTATTTGGGAGTTTTGTTATTACTTTCAACACCGAACTCTTCATTCTGTTAAATTCATGTGGAAGGGGCATCATACCCACCACTCCAGTCAAGAATTTAATTTAACAACAACATTTCGACGATCGAGCACTGATTTTATTTATAATTGGATTTTTTTCATTCCCATGGCACTTTTGGGTTTTCCTCTTTTGTCTTTTATATTGGCTGCTAATTTTTCAGTAGCCTGGGGTTTCTTCACCCATACCAGATTTTTTCCACGTATTAAGTTTTTTGAAGAAATTTTCGTAGGGCCATCGTCACACCGTGTTCATCATGGGGCCAATTATCCCTATTTTAATAAAAATTTTGGTAGTGTATTAATTATTTGGGATAGGATTTTTGGAACCTACCAAAAAGAACTATCTGATGTGCCTGTGAAATTTGGTGTTCCCGGTCCAATAAATACATTCAATCCAATAAGAGTGAATTTAATACCCTATTTTAAAACTCTAAAAACGAAAACCCAAAATCAAAATTTTTCTTTTTATTATATTTTGCCACAAATGATTTTTCTAATTTGGGCAATTTTTAAGTTAAGAATTGTCTATATGGAACGTCCCAAAGAGGCAATTATCGGTGTATTTTTTTTTATTTTTGCTCTTTTTAATTTTGGTGAAATTTTGGATGGAAAGGATAATATAATTTTAGGGGAGTTAATTAAAATAGTTTTATTTCCAATTTTAATTAGCTTTGGTTTTTTTCCAACTTTAAATTATTGGGAAAATATTTTTGTGATTTGTTATCATAGTTATGCTATTTTAGTGTTAATGAAATGGTGTTCCCAAAGATCTAATTTTTTTGATACTATTTTTAAATGGTGAGCTTAAGTGTAATAATCCCCATTTTTAATGAGGCGATGACTTTAAGAGAGATTGTAAAAAAGGGAAAATCTTCCTTAGAGAATCTCAGAGAAAAAGGGGCCATTCAACAATTTGAAATTATCTTAGTGGATGATGGTTCGACAGATGGATCCAAAAGGTTGGTAGTTGAAGAATTTTCAGGCCATAAAAATATCAAAATTGTGATCCTAGATGAAAACAAGGGAAAAGGTAGGGCAATAAGAGAAGGCCTTAAGTTTGTTTCAGGGAATTTTGTCCTAATTCAAGATGCAGATTTAGAATATGATCCCAATGATTATTCTTCACTTTTGTATCCAGTAAATTTCCATAATGCCGATGTAGTATTCGGGGCTAGATTTTCTAAAGTTTGCCCAGGATTTTTTTTTAATAGGTGGGCAAATAAATTTCTAACTTTTTTTTCCAATTGTTTATCAGGTCTTAATTTGTCTGATATGGAAACTGGTTACAAGTTGATTCGGACAAATATAATTTCAAATATGGTTTTAAAATCCAATGATTTTGGAATTGAACCGGAAATTACAGCTAAATTGGCAAAATTAAAAAATATAAAACTTTTTGAAGTGCCTATTTCTTATAGGCCAAGAGGATATTTCGAGGGGAAGAAAATTGGTATTAAGGATGGGATATTAGCGTTGGGCTATATTTTTATTTATAATTTGTTATGGAATCAAAATAATTCCTTTTGTCCAATCGCAATTCCCGAAGTCGCTACAAAATGAAACTAATTAAACAATTAAGGATCTATGATTCTTTACAGGGTTTGGCACCTTTGGTTTTGGGGCTAATACTTGGACTTTTGGGGGATAAAATTGTTTTTTTAAAAATTATTTATTTCATCCTTATTGCTTTTTGCCAACAATTATTTATTTACCTTTTTAATGATTGGACTGACGTTCAAAGAGATCTTTCAAATCCTCGAAAAAAAGATGTTTCAAAATTTTCAACCAACAAAGTCCTTATTCCTCTTTTATATTTTTTAGGTTTTACATCAGTTTTAGGTACATTTTGGATTCCCCTGAATTCCAATATTTTTTTGCTTTTTGGTTTTTTTTCAGGAGTATTTCATTCTTTTCCGGTAATTAGATTTAAAGATAAAATTTTTGGACCGATTTTTTCCCATCTAACTTTTGGCATTTCCTATACCTTGGCAGGATTTTTCTTTTTAAGCGAATTTAACCAACTAAATTTTATAGTAATTTTTTCTGCAATTTATTTTGGACTAATTTTTCTAAGTGGAGGTATTTTTAACGAACTGATTGATTTTGAGTTTGATAGGCTTTTTAAGCCTCGCTCTTTAATTTCAGTTTTTGGTAAGGAATTTGTTTTTAAGCTAATAATATTTTTACAGTTTCTTTCAGTGTCCATTACCATTTTTCTTTTAAAACCCATTTTAGCAATAATTTTCCTTTTAATTTATGTTATAATTTTAAAAAGACTTTCTTTAAATCCATGCAAACAAAAGGATCTTTTTATTTTTAGATCTTTTTATAAAACATATTTCCTGATATATTTTATCCTATGGGGAGTCTTTTTTAACGGACCAGGATATTTATGGAAAAAATTCCAGTTATTTTTTTTATATTAACCTTTTCCCTAAGTTTATCGGCAAAAAATTACGATTTTAATTCTCTTCGTAAGGAATTTTCTCCTCCAAATGATATCCCTTTTCCAGTCGAAAATTCCTATTCAAAAAAAAAAGAATCTCTTGGTTTGAATCTTTTTTTCAGTAGATTATTGGATAAGAATAAATATTTATCATGCAGTGGTTGTCATAATCCCTTTCGTGGATTTGCAGATGATTTTACGTTTAGTTTGGGCAGCGGGGGAAATAGGACCACTAGAAATTCTCCTTCAATAATAAATTTGGCATGGTCGGATCGTTTTTTTTGGGATGGTAGGGTAGACTCCTTGGAAAAACAGGTGATCTTTCCCATTGAATCTCACCTTGAATTAAATCTTAAAATGGAAGAATTAGTCCAACGGCTTAAGGCCGAAACGGAATATGTAAAAAAATTTAACGAAGTATTCCCCCAAGTCGGAATCACAAAAGAGACGATAGCATCTGCTTTGGCAACCTTTGTTCGAACTTTAAAATCTCATGGAGCCCCCTTTGATAAATGGATAAAAGGGGATGCTAATGCCATAAACGAATCAGCAAAACGGGGCTTTGATCTTTTTAGAGGAAAGGCAAAATGCATAAGTTGCCATTTTGGGTGGAGGTTTACCAATGATCAGTTTGCCGATATAGGAGTCGTAGGAAATGATATAGGGAGGGGAAAATTTGATTCCAATTTTAATTTTGCTTTTAAGATACCCGGGCTTAGAAAAATATCAGAAACAAGTCCTTATATGCATAATGGATCCTTGGTTACTTTAGACGATGTAATTGAATTTTTTAACCGGGGTGGCGATGTTAAAAGGCCATCGGTTCAAATAACACCACTTCATTTAACTTCAGATGAGAAAAAAGACTTAAAAGAATTTCTTCTAACCCTAACAGATAAAGAGATAAGAAAGGAAATTTTACAGGAGTTATATTCTGCTAAGGAGATTAGGAGAAAAAAAAGAAACGAGGAATTTGGCTACTAAGGAATTGTAAATCCAGTCTAAAGTTGACCTAAACAATCGGGTAATGAATTGATTTTAAAATAAGTCGGTTTCCACCGAATAGGTTAGGTTATGTATCCAAAAATATTTTTTTTAGTTATTTTTTTTATCGGAAATCTTTTTGCCAAAGAAAAAGTACTCAAGCCAGACATACCTGAGACATCTAAAGGACAAATAAAAGTTGCGACTTTATCAGTAATTGATACTAGGGCCTCATCAAAACCAATAATGGAGGAGGATGATGAGGAAAAAGAAATCGAAGATATGAATAAAAAAATCCTAAAGGGGATTCCTGAAACCCAAATTAGCGAAACCCAAAATGTCCCCTTAAGTGAGGATGAAATAATTAAAATTTTAAAAGAAAAACACCAAGGCTCTATAGTGGGAAAATTTATGGATTCCTATCCCCGGTTAATAAAATTAACCGTAAGGGTAACCATGGATAAAGAAATAAGAAAAATTTGGATGGACACCCTAAACGATAAAACTAGGTACTATCTTTTTTCGGGAATCCTATTCTTAACCATGGCCATAAATTGGGCATGGAAAAGGGCCCAGCGCAACCGGGTGGGATCTGCTTTGGGGAAAATCGGAGGTTGGGCGTTTCGAGTTTTTTTAATTAATTTTTCCAGACTTGCCTTTTTTATTCTTTTGTTTGAATTTGAGCTTCGGCCTATTTGGGTTTTAGCGAGAAAAACCTTCAACTTTTAATTTATCCTGAAATTTAGACTTTTTGGAATCTTCAAAAAAGTTCTTTAATCCATATTAAAAAATTATCCTTAGGAGAAAAAGACCAAGCGATTTCAATTGGATGGGGAAGTTTGAATAATTGTATGGGATGCAAATACGAAAAGACCCAAGAAATAAATTCTTGTATAATCATATCATTTATGATAGGAAATTTATGTACAAAGTTTTTAACACAGAGGAATACCAGGAATGGCTCGATTCTTTAAGTTTGAAAGAAAAGGCCCAAGTGCATTCAAGGATCGCCAAAGTAATGATTGAAGGGCATTTTGGAAAGGCCAAAAAGTTGGATACCAATCTGGCGGAACTTAAATGGAAAAACGGTAGGAGAATATATTTCACCTTAACTAATGATGATAGAGGAAAAAATATAATCCTTTTGATCGGTGGAAATAAAAATTCTCAGGTTAGGGACATAAAAAAGGCCAAATCTATCATCAATCGGTTGCAGTAAGGGAGTCAATTAAATGGGAAAGTTTAAATTAAGTTCTTTAAAATCAATAAAAATTAAAAATAAAAGGATGTTATTTAAAGACAATTCAATTGAGTTTTTTCAAAACAAAAAAAATGTTTCCGCTGCTTTGGCACAAGCAATTTTAGAAGGCGATAAGGAAGCTTTCCATGAAATTTTCTCAGGATATCTCCGGGTCATTAATAAGGAAGAATTGGCCAGAAGGTCGAAGGTTCCAATAGCGACTATTCGAAGAATGGCAGCTGGATCAAACTTCAATATTGATAATATGCTGAAAGTAACATCTACCATTAGTAAAAATTTGGCGGCATAAAGAAAAATAATTTTTAATTTTTTTCTAGAAAAATTTAACGCATTGTATATATGGCTCACTTTTTGGACTACATGAGGAAATTGAAGTAAAAAAGAATCTAAAAAAAATAGGAGCAAAAATGGATGTTATCCATTCCCAAATTGATAAGAACTCCAAGGAGTTCAAAGAAAATTACGCTTTTCATCAAAATCTAAGAAAAGACCTTATAGAAAGACTTGAAAAGGCCAGACTTGGTGGAGATCAAAAAAGCGTAGATAGACATCACGAGCGGGGAAAGTTTTTACCTCGGGAAAGAATATTTAAAATAATCGATGAGGGCTCTCCCTTTTTAGAGCTCTCCACTCTTGCCGGAGATGGGGTTTACGATACCGATGTTCCATCTGCAGGAGTTGTAACAGGAATTGGCAGAGTCCACGGCATTGAGTGCATGTTTGTGGCAAACGATGCCACTGTAAAAGGCGGGACCTATTTTCCCCTCAGTGTAAAAAAACATTTAAGGGCCCAAGAAATCGCCAGAGAAAATCGTCTCCCTTGTATCTATTTGGTTGATTCCGGTGGGGCATTTTTGCCAATGCAAGATGAGGTTTTTCCCGACAGAGACCATTTTGGAAGAATTTTTTATAATCAGGCACAGATGTCTGCAATGGGAATCCCCCAAATTGCGGCCGTACTTGGATCTTGTACTGCCGGCGGTGCCTACGTTCCGGCCATGGCAGATGAATCTATTATCGTTAAAGAAAATGGAACCATCTTTTTGGCAGGACCTCCTCTGGTTAAGGCCGCAACGGGTGAAGAAGTCTCCGCTCAAGAGCTAGGTGGAGCTCATACTCATACTGCAAAATCTGGAGTGGCCGATCATTTTGCGGAAACCGAAGAAGATGCTCTTATAATAACTAGAAATATTGTTGAAAACCTAAACTATAAACCCAGGGGAAGTTATAAAAAATTTAAGGTAACGGATCCGCTAGTTCAAAATGAGGATATTTTAGGAATAGTCAGCAAGGATTTTAAACGCACCTATGATGTTAGAAAATTAATTTCAGCTTTAGTAGATGGTTCTGAGTTTCACGAATTTAAAGAAAGATACGGAGCAACCTTGGTTTGCGGGTTTGCACGAATTCATGGAATTCAAGTTGGTATCGTGGCCAATAATGGAATCCTTTTTTCTGAATCTGCCTTGAAAGGCGCTCATTTTATTGAACTTTGCGGTCAAAGAAAAATCCCTCTTGTTTTTTTACAAAATATCACCGGTTTTATGGTGGGTAAAAAATATGAAGAGGAAGGAATTGCTAAAAACGGAGCTAAGATGGTTACTGCTGTATCTACCGTTTCAGTTCCCAAAATTACCATAATTATCGGAGGATCTTTTGGTGCCGGAAATTATGGAATGTGCGGAAGGGCCTATAGTCCTAGATTTTTATTTATGTGGCCCAACGCCCGTATATCCGTTATGGGGGGAGAACAAGCAGCAGGGGTTTTATCAACGGTAAAAAATTCTAATCTGGTTACCCAAGGGAAACCGGAGATGAGTCCTGAAGAGCGGGCAGAATTTGAAAGACCAGTTCTTGCAAAATATGAAAAAGAGGGTTCTTGTTATTATTCCTCCGCTAGACTTTGGGATGATGGCGTAATTGATCCTCTTCAAACCCGAGATATTTTGGGACTTTGTTTAGGTGTAACTCAAAACGAAAAAATACCAGATTCCAAATACGGAATTTTTAGGATGTAGTTTATGACAAATTTAAAAATAAAAATTGGCCCCAAAGGAGTTGCTACTGCAACCCTTAATCGGCCAGAAATTCATAATGCTTTTGATGAGGAGCTTATCGCTTCCCTAATTAAAGAAATTTCACAATTGGACAAAGATCCAACGGTAAAAATTGTGGCGCTTATGGGAGAAGGGGAATCATTTTGTGCCGGAGCAGATCTCAAATGGATGAAAAAAATGATTAATTATTCTGAGAAAGAAAATTATGAAGATGCCAAGCATTTAGCGAAGCTTTTTTCCACTTTAAATAATTTTTCTAAACCTCTTTTGGCCAAAGTTCATGGCAATGTCTTAGGTGGAGGAGTTGGTCTTCTCTCAGTTTGTGATTTTGTTTTATCTTCCAATCTCGCAAGATTTGGCCTAACCGAGGTAAGACTTGGTCTAGTTCCCGCGGTTATCTCACCTTATGTAGTTTCAAAAATTGGAAAATCAAACGCTCATGCTTTTTTTCTCTCAGGGATAAGATTTGGTGCAGATAAGGCCAAAGAGATGGGACTTGTTCACCAAACTTGTGAAGCAGATGATTTGGAAGAGGAATTTGAAAGGATTCTAGATGGATTTTTAATGGCAGGGCCGCTGGCCGCCAGAAAGGCCAAAGAGCTTCTCAGGGAATTAATTGCACCGATCCACGAAAAGACCATTGATTTGACCTGCAAATTCATCTCCCAAATAAGGGTCAGCTCCGAGGCCCAAGAAGGAATGAATGCGCTTTTAGAAAAAAGAAACCCTAATTGGATTTCAAATGGAAATTAAAAAGATATTAATCGCCAATCGCGGGGAAATCGCCCTAAGGGTAATTTCCACTGCCAGGGAAATGGGAATAAAAACCGTTACGGTGTATACCGAACCAGAGATTGATTATCCCCATGCCTATTCCGCGGATGAGTC
>Ga0180061_1000075_pt1 | contig 15885 bp, 11 predicted proteins | sample EasRivT27_16_10D_FD_121769 | JGI IMG/M metagenome (GOLD analysis project Ga0180061, IMG submission 121769) | Soil microbial communities from meander-bound floodplain in the East River, Colorado, USA - East River metaG ERMLIBT27_16_10D | ecosystem: Environmental > Terrestrial > Soil > Floodplain ...
GGGGGCATTTCAATTGGACAGACATCGAATGTCCTTCCAGTTGGGGTAATGGTATAAAACCCTGGGTTACCTTCTGCAGCCGCGCCAACCTTGTCATGACACCATACATCTAGGCTGGTTAAGGTAATTATTTCTTCGCAATTGGTTTGAACGTTTAGAGCTGCGTGAGTTCTTTTTTGTTCCGCAAAGCTACAATTTAAATTAACAGGAGTAGGAACTGAGAAAGTTTCAGCTTCGGAACTTGTATTTGGTTTGTCAGTTGTGGCAGATATAAACATTGTATCATCATGGAAAACGGGCATTGTTGTAGATGCTGCCACAACCCAAGAGGCAACTGTTTCTTGGCAAACAACATTAATTTGGCTAGGAGGATTTTGATTTCCTACTGCCCCAGGGTCATTACATGCTAGTTGAAGAAGGTCTAAGGTAGTAGCGTTTGAAACGCTTATCGTAGAGACTAAAAAACACAGAATCCATCCACTCTTTTTCATTTAAAATCCTTTTTTAAATTTCGTAAATTTTTGTATTGCCCTAAATTAATTCATCATTAAATTTAAATGTAAATAAAAAAAATCGCATTTTTAATAAATAATTAATTTATTCTTAATAGTATTTAAATTTTTTTTCCAATGTAAAAATCCAATAATTAAAATTATATTATTTTTTAAAATGCTCCTTAGCATAATAATCAATTCAATTTGCAAGAAGTATTCAAATATTCCCCAAAAACCTAACTTAGTTCCTCCGTGACTTAAAAATGAGAAATATTTCTATATTTTTATTTTTTTCTTTGATTTTCCTGGAAACCACTCTAATTTACCGCCATGTTTGAAAATAACTTTTCTAATGTTGAACGAAGACAAATTTTACTGGATGAAATGGAATCTTTGGCAAAATCAGGGATAAACTGTTCCTCCTGTAGTGGAACCTGTTGCACCTCTTTGGCCAATTCCATGCAAATAACCAAAATAGAGGCCTTGGATATTCTTAATTATTTAAAATCTGAGGGTAGATTCAACGAGGAATTAAAAAATAATTTAATTAAATGTATAGATGAATATCGATTAGATTATGAAATTTCCACAACCAGGGGTATTCCTTTAAGAAGGACCTATACTTGCCCTTTTTTTGAACCCGGCCCCAAAGGATGCTCCATTGATTTGAGATCCAAACCCTATGGATGTCTGGCCTTTAATCCTAATGTAAAAAATTCACAAGGTGGAGGAACTTGTTCATCCAATAAGGGAATTTTAAATCAAATCCCAATGGGGGATACGAATAAAAAAAATATTCCCATTGCACTTCTGGAACTGTGGGATCAAGCATAAAAAATTGACCCCTCTCTTCATCCATGGTATTGGGGCTTTAAAATACAAAAAAATTATTGGTTTGAGGTTGTTATATGAAAAAATTATTATTTATTGGAATCTTATTTTTGACAGTATCTTGTAATAAAAGGGACTTGAGAGCTTGGGCCTTTTTAGAAAAAATAAATTTGTATTCTGGTGAGGAATATGGCCTTTTAAAATCCAAAACCCAACAAGGGGATGGTTGGATAGTCTTTCGCAATCGCCGCCTAGAAAGTTATACCAATTATGACGGATATCCAGATTATCAATTGGTTGGCTATGGCCCATATTATGCAATAAATTTGAATGATCCAGACAGGTTAAGCTATGGGAATGATCTTCAGTTTTTCAATGGAGAGTCCATCCAGGTGTTTCCATTAGGTTGGAATAAATACGTAGACGGATTTGGAAATATTTTTGAAATTGAGACATCCACCTCTAAAGATTTGGAAAAAATAGGAAATTTCACTGAAAGGATTAGAAAAGAAAAATTTTCCCAAGAACTGATGGCAAATTATGGTTTTAGCGCCGAAAGAAGTGTGGAACTCGCCAACCTTTTAAGTGATTACAGCCGGATTATTAATAAGCGATCTCTTACCGAAAAGGATCAAGATTTCTTTTCCAAGAAAGTCTTAGGAGTGGATATTAAAAATGCCGAAGCAGCTATAAAAGAGGGAAGTGGGGAAGCTTTAAATGATCTTATTCAAACTGCGGCTAAATTAAACGGTGTAACGCCTGAGCAGGTTCAAGAATTACTTATAAAGGTAATGGTTGATTAGATATTAGATTTGGGGGCGGAAAAATATTTCGAATTGATCAGTTTTACCGCTCTATGAGCAGAGTTAAATGCCGAGATAATCGAACCCCCAGATTTTCCAAAAACCAAATCGCCAACTAAAAAAAGTCCTTCCACTGATGTTTCATACCCATGCTTAATAATCGGTTCCTCATTGTTAAATTGTATCCCTAAAAGCTTTAGAAAGTTTTTAGGGGTAGAGCCTCCAAGGGCCAAAACCACGTGATCAAATTTTAGTGAGCCTAATTCTGGCTCAGAAAAGATTACTTGAGGGCCATCCAAGTCTTCGAGCTTTAAAACATTTGAATTAAAGAGAATCTTTACCTTATTTTCATTTTGAAGTTTTAAAAGATTTTCCTGGTTTAGCTCATTCATTCTGGAAAATGTTGGCTGGCGGTAGGAAAGGGTAACTGAATTATTTCCTTCCAGAAGATATTGGCAATACTCAGATGCAGAATCTCCCCCGCCTACCACTAAAACATTTTTATCTTTAATTGGAACCGAGGTTATATCAAAGGTCACTTTACCCTTAAGTTCGGGAGGAATTTTATAAGACGGGGGATTTGGTCTGCCTAATATTCCAATAGCGATGGCACAGGTTTTAGAGTAATAAGTATCTTTGGTACCTTTAATGATAAAGTCCCCGCTGGGAACTTTTTCCATTCCATAAATTTCTTCGTTATAATTTATTTTCAGGTTGTAATCTTCGATAACTTTATCGAGGTAATTTAAGGTTTCCATTTTAGATGAATCAGGAAGGCACAAAGCACCCTCACAAAGTGCATTTTGACCTTTGTAATTTGCGGCGACCAACTTTGATTCAGGATAAAACTTTCTAATTGACCAGGAATGCTCCGGGCCTTTTTCAATTAAAATAATTTTTGAGGCGGAAGTTCCAGAGCGGATGGCCTCTACGGCCACAGCAATGCCTGCAGGGCCTGCGCCTACTATCACCAGATCAAACATTTGGGATTCCTTTTCTTTGAAAATTAAAAGGGAAAGAGGTTAAAATGAGAAGGACTATTTTTAATGTATCGCAAAAGTAATTTTGTTAGGGACAATGGGTTAAAATCCTGATAAAACTTTCGCCTATAGTATATTTTGGAGGGTGTTGATGGAAGGCCTGCACGAACTACTCGGACTAAATCTAAATAATGCGTCACGAAAAGTATATTTAAATCCTGGAAGTGATTTTCTAATTAAAAAATCAGTGGAAATGGGGCATGGAGTTTTGGCAAAAAACGGTGCCTTGGTAGTTAAAACTGGGCAACATACTGGAAGGGCGGCCAAAGACAAATATGTGGTAATGAATGCCGCATCCAAAGAAAAAATTTGGTGGGAAAATAATATTAATGTTATGACCCCTGAAAATTTCTTAAAGCTTAAAAATAAAGTTATAAAATATTTAAATGAAGATAGAGATTTATTTATAGCCGAAAATTCCGTTGGCGCCCATCCCAAACTTAATATGGGTGTCAGAGTAGTAACTGAAAGACCCGCCTCTGCTTTATTTTGTTCTTATTTGTTTAGAAAAATGGAAAGGCCTTTCACCAAAAAGGATTTTCATGTTCTTCATGCTCCATTGCTAGATATTAATCCAGAAGAGTTTGGGGCCAAATCAAAAACAGTAATCGTCACTTGTTTTGAAACCAATACAACCATAATTATTGGAACTCTTTATGCTGGGGAAATAAAAAAATCCATGTTTTCAGTACTGAACTTCGTGGTGCCGGATGTAGGGACCTTCCCTATGCATGCCGGGGCAAACGAAGGGCCAAATGGGGATGTTTCCTTGTTTTTTGGACTTTCAGGAACTGGGAAAACCACTCTATCAACCGATGAAGATAGAAAACTTATCGGTGATGATGAGCATGGACTCTCAGATGACGGAGTTTTTAATTTTGAAGGCGGCTGTTATGCCAAAACCTACAAACTATCCAAGGAAAATGAGCCTGATATTTGGGAGGCCACCAATCGACCAGGGGCCTTATTAGAAAACGTTACTTTAGATCCTACAACTGGTGAATTGGACTTTAATGACAAAACCCTTTCTGAAAATGGAAGATCTTCTTATCCCCTAGATTTTATAAAAAATATTAAACCCTCCGCAACTGGAGGAATTCCTAAAAATATTTTCTTTCTTTCTGCAGATGCTTTTGGATGCCTTCCCCCTGTTGCAAAATTAAATAAGAAACAGGCAATGTATTATTTTGTACTTGGTTACACGGCCAAGTTAGCTGGGACTGAAATTGGTGTGGTGGAACCTTCGGCCACTTTCAGCCCTTGTTTTGGAGCTCCCTTTATGATTAGGCACCCAAGTGTTTATGCCAAGTTGTTGGGGCATTATATCGAAAAATATAATATCCAGGTTTGGCTGATCAATACTGGTTGGAGTGGTGGTCCGTATGGAGTTGGAGAAAGATTCCCCATCAAAATCACCAGGCAGATAATTAGATCGATCCAAAAAACAGGTCTAAAAGATTTTGTCATGAAGAAGGATCCGATTTTTGGACTTGAAAGTCCTCAGGATATTCCTGGGGTTGACTCATCGGCCCTAAATCCAAGGAATACTTGGAAATCTGGCGACGAGTATGACAAAAAAGCAACAGAGTTGGCTAAATCCTTTGAAGCGGCCATGAGTAAGTTTGGTAATATCTTTTAATAAAATATGTCTGTAAGAGTAAGATTTGCCCCTAGTCCCACAGGTTATCTCCATATAGGAGGCGCAAGAACTGCGCTTTATTGCTATTTATTTGCTAAGGCCCATCAAGGTAAATTTGTTTTAAGAATAGAAGACACTGATTTGGATAGATCCAAAAGGGAATTTGAAGAATCCCAAGTTGGAGACCTAAAATGGCTGGGACTAAATTTTGATGAAGGTCCCCACGTAGGAGGATCATTCGGTCCTTATAGACAATCTGAACGATTAGACATTTATAAAAAATATGCACTCGATCTAGTTGATCAAGGCCATGCCTTCAAATGTTTTTGTACTCAAGAGGAATTAGACAGAAAGAAAGAGTTACTTTCAGGGGAAGCACCTCATTACGATGGCACTTGTAAAAGATTGTCTAAAAAAGAAGTGGAAGAAAAAATTTCTAAGGGCATTGAATACGCAATTCGTTTTAGTGTGCCCGATAAAAATTATTCATTTAAAGACCATGTCCGGGGTTATGTAGGTTGGCCTAAGGATATGGTGGGGGATTTTGTAATTTTACGTTCCAATGGCATGCCTACTTATAACTTTTGCTGTGTGATTGATGATCACTTGATGAAAATTTCTCATGTAATTCGTGCAGAAGAACATTTAAATAATACCCTTAGGCAGTTGATGATCTATGATGCCTTGAAGGCCGATCCACCTGAATTTGCCCACGTTTCCCTTTTAATTGGAGAAGACAGGCAAAAGCTTTCCAAAAGACATGGGGCAACTTCGGTTTCCCAATACAAGGAAATGAATTATCTTCCAGGTGCCTTATTAAATTATTTAAGCCTTTTAGGGTGGTCCCATCCTAAAGAAGTGGAGATTTTTGATATAGAGGAAATAATTCCGCTTTTTAATTTAAATAGGTTCTCCAAATCTCCCGCGATATACGATATTTCGAAATTAAACTTTATTAATGGCCAGCATATCAAAAGACTTTCCAAGGAAATACTTCTGGAGGATTTTAACGAGGCAATTCCGAAAAGTTCTTTATATCATTCTCAAACCAATGAATGGAAAGAAAAATTTGTGGAGCTTTTTAGGGATAAGATCACCTTCTTTAATGAATTAGAAGGTAAAGTTCAGTTTATTTTCTCCACAGAAAAATCTAGTGATGCTGAATATATCCAAGTAATGGATAAAGATACAACAAAGGTAATAAGAGATTTCATTTCCAATCAAATTTCAAAACTAGACGGGGAAGTCGTCCCAGAGCAAATTCTAGATTCTTGGATGAATGAAATTAAGGAATCAAAGGGAATCAAAGGAAAAGATCTTTTCATGGGCCTTCGTGCAGTACTAACCGGGGCAGTACATGGGCCTGATCTTAAAAAGTTATTGGCCCTCACTCCCCTTGAAATTGTTGTAAAAAGGGTTGGTTAGATGGAAAATACAGGGAAAGTTACCCAAAATTTTATTAAAAATATTGTTGATTCAGACCTTAAATCTGGAAAACACAAATCAGTTATTACCAGGTTTCCTCCTGAGCCCAACGGATATCTTCATATAGGCCATGCCAAATCCATTTGCCTAAATTTTGGACTGGCACTGGATTACAAAGGTAGATGCCACTTAAGGTTTGATGACACTAATCCTGAAAAAGAAGAAGAGGAATATGTTGAGTCCATAAAAAGAGACGTAAAATGGCTTGGTTTTGATTGGAATCCCCATGAGTATTACGCATCTGATTACTTTCAAAAACTTTTTGATTATGCCTGTGATCTGATAAAAATGGATAAAGCTTTTGTCGATGAGCTCACTTCCGAGGATATGAGAAAATATCGTGGAAATTTGTCCGAACCGGGAAAAGAATCACCCTTTAGAAACAGACCTATTGAAGAAAGTTTAGATTTGTTTATAAAAATGAGAAATGGGGAATTTCCAGATGGTAAATATACTCTAAGAGCAAAAATCGATATGAGTTCGCCAAATATTAATATGCGAGACCCGGCAATCTATCGAATAAAAAGGGCACACCATCAAAGAACAGGAGATGATTGGCCTATTTACCCCATGTATGATTACGCCCATCCTATATCGGATGCTTTGGAAACGATAACGCATTCGATTTGCACATTGGAATTTGAGGATCATCGTCCACTTTATGATTGGATTTTGGAAACCCTAAAAACTCCAAGTCATCCTCAGCAAATTGAATTTGCCAGACTTAACCTTGAATACACCGTCATGAGCAAAAGAAAACTTCTAAGACTAGTTGAAGAAAAACTAGTTGATGGCTGGGATGATCCTAGGTTACCAACCATTTCAGGAATGAGAAGGAGAGGGTATACCGCAAAATCCATTAGAAATTTTTCTGAGAGAATTGGTGTAACCAAAAAAGATTCCGTCATTTCCATTACCACCCTGGAGCATGCAATAAGGGAAGACTTGGAACTTACCTGTCCCAGAGCGTTTGGAGTATTGAAACCACTTAAAATAACCATTACCAATTACCCACAAGACAAGGTGGAAGAAATATCGGCCTCCTTTCATCCTAAAGATGAATCATTTGGGAAAAGAAATATTCCATTTTCCAATGAAATCTTTATTGAAAGTGAAGATTTTATGGAAAATCCTCCGGCAGATTATTTCCGCCTTTCCCCCGGAAAATCGGTACGGCTTCGTTTTGCTTATGTTATCACCTGCGATGAAGTGATCAAAAATAATAGCGGCGAGGTAGTTGAACTGAAATGCCGATACCATCAAGAAACTTTTGCTGGGGCCAAAACTCCGGAGTTTAAGCATGTTAAAGGGATAATTCATTGGGTTTGCGCTAAAAATGCCCACTCCGTGCAGGTAAGACTTTATGACAGGTTATTTCTAGTTGTTAATCCCGGCGAAGGGAAGAATGATTTTATTGAAGATATTAATCCAAAATCCTTGGAAATTGTAACCGCTAAGGTGGAGCCCTCATTAAAAAACGTCAAGCCTCTTGAGCGATATCAATTTGAGAGGATGGGTTATTTTATCCTCGATGAAGACGGTATATTCAATAGAATTATTACTCTTCGTGATAAACCTTAATTAAATACCTTTCTCTCCGATAAGCCTTAAAATGAAGAGAAAGTCCTCGATTTTAATATTTTTTCTATTTTCTTTATTTATCGGATCCCTTTTCTATTTTTATTCAATCCATTTGAAAAAATCCAGGGCCCCGGCCTCCAAGGAAGAAATTTTTTCTGATGCAATTTCCAGAGAATTAAGGGAAAAAACCCTGAATCTTTTTAAGGAAAACCCCTTTGCCGAAGAAATTTCTGATTTCGTATTGATGGGAAATCTTTTTGAAGGAACTTCTGAATATGGTAAAATTTATTTAAAAAGTCTGGAGAATCTAAATCAAAACCCATTTTTGACCTTTTTTGCCGTCAGAGAGCGGATTGGAAAAATTCCACCAGAGGATTTTTTTATCCGTGGGCGATTGCTGGATTTAGTGGATAAATTAGAAATACCACCCGATAGAAAAATCGAGTTTTTCGGGGAACAGATGCTTAGGAAAATTGAATTTGATAACGAGGGCTATTTATCTGACGATTCAAAAAATATTACCCAGGCAATGAACTACTTTAGACAATATTCAAAAGAGGAATCTGATATTTTAAAATATGCCAATCCCGCTTTAAATCTTAATCAAGATAATAAAAAGGCGCAGGACCAGTTAATTTCTCGGTTTAAAATTTACTTTCCCAAGGCAGCCAAAAATCTCCAAAGAACCCAATGAATTAAGTAGGGTATTTGGAAAATTTTTCTCCCGAAAAGTTAAATTTCGGTTGGAGTGTATAATTATTTAAAAACCAAAACTGGTGGTAAATTATGGCAGTAGATAAAGTGGATTATTCCCAAGCAATTTCCCAAAACAGGGATAAATATCATGAAAATATTAAAACTGTAAAAGAAAGTTATGCAGAGGATTTGGAAAATCTAAGGGAGGCTTCCGATGCCTCCAGAAAAAATCAATTGCAAAACGAAAAAGAAAAATACGCTCAAATTGAAAAAAATTCAAATGAAAGAGTCGAAACGGCTATAGAAAAAATTGAAAAAGAAAAGGAAAACTTTAGGGACCAAGAACAAAAGAATCAAAAATTATATGTGGAAGAAAATCGAAATTTAAAGGATTCCCAAAGAAGGAAGCTTGATCAAATTTCCGAATCTTACAATCGGTCACTAAAAGAATTAGAGGAAAGTTCCAAATATAAGGAATATGGGTCAAAGAAAAATTACGACCAAACCGTGGAAAAATTAAGAGATAATAACCAGGAAAATATCAATAGGATTTCTGAAAATTATTCAAATACATTGGATGAGGTCAGAATAAAAAATGCAAAGGAAAAAGAAGAACTGGTTCGAAACCAGGAAAAAGAAATAAACTCCTTAAATAAAGAAAAAACCGTAACCTCCTTGAAAGAAAATCAACAGCATAAAAATCAACTTCAGCATATAAAAGATGAATACAACTCTCAATTAAATCAATTAAAAACCCAAAATGAAATGGCCAGGGAAGAAAACAAGGAGGATTACCGCAAAAGCATTTCAACCCATGAAGAAACTATAAATGAAAAATGGGAGGAAATGCAGGAAAGAGTAAAGGAAGATAAAGCAAGAAATAATGAATATTATAGGACGCAAGAGCAAAAAAATCAAAAATCATATGGGGAAGAAAATCGAAATTTAAAGGATTCTCAAAGAAGAAAGCTAAATGAAGTTTCCGAATTCTACCATACCTCTTTGAAGGAAATGGAGGAAAATTCCCAAAATAAAGAGTATAGGGCACAAAAAAATTCGGACAAAAGAGTGGAAAGTTTAAGGAATACCAACCAGGAAAATATCGATAGGCTTTCCGAGAATTATTCAAATACCTTGGAGGAGATCAGAAAAAAAAGAGCAAGTGAGAGAGAGGCGCTGATTCGAAATCAAGAAAAAGAAGTAAATACTTTAAATAAGGAAAAAACGGTAGTCCTTTCACAAGAAAATCAAAAGCATAAGAATGAGATTCGGCAATTGAAAGAGGAATATAATAATTCTTTAACCCAATTGAAAACACAAGGTGATATCTCCCGGGATGCTAACAAAAAGAATTACCAGCGAAGCATTTCTTCCAGTGAAGATGTAAACACTGAAAGATGGGAAAATTTCAAGGAAAAAGCTAAGGAAGATAGAGTAAAGGACAAAGAATATTTTGATTCTAAAATTGTAAAACAGGAAAAGGATTTTGGAAGGGATCGTGCTGCCATAGTTCAAGATAAGAATAAGAAAATTGAAAGAATATCCACCGATTATGATACCCAGCTTAAGGAGAAAGATGCTTATACTAATCAAGTGGTTTCCAGTTTAAAAGACCAAAATACCAAAAGAAGTGAACTTGAAAGAAAAAGATCTGATGAGTCCATTTCTAGGTACAAGGAAATGGCCGATAAAAAAATGGAGGAATTGAACGAAAAAGTAAGGTTGGAAAAAGAAAAGAGAAAAATTACCTCCAATGATGAATTAAGGGATTTGAAACGGGATTCTCAATTAAAAGAAGAAAGACTTAAAAGGGCATATGGGAACAAAATTTCTGCCATGGAAGAGGCCAATGCAGATCATATTCGAACTCACGGAGATAAAAGTGATGCACAAAAAAAGGCCTTTGATCAGGAGATTTCTAATTTGGTCTCAAGATATGATTCAGATATGAAAAAACTGGCAGAGGAAAACAAGAGAGAGGAAAATGCGCTGAGAAAAAAGCATGGTGAACAAGAGGAAGAGTTAAGACTAGCATATAAGGAAGCCCTAGATAAAAACAATAAAAGAGTGGAAAATTTAAGAGATAGGTACGAAGGGCCATATGGCGAGTTTTCTAAAACAAAAGATAATTATGAAACTAAGATTCACAGAATCAACAAACAAAATTTGCAAAATACTAAAGACCTACAGGCCAAACATTCGGAGAGAGAGGACGAACTCTATGTTGAAGTAAAAGATGAAAAGAAACGTTTAAATGAAAAATTCATGAAAAATCGCGCTGAGGTTTATGCCGATTATCAAAGGCTTGGGACTCGAGCAGATAAGGAACAGGCGGAGCTCTTCACTAAATCAAGAAGCCATGCCCAGCGAATAGAAAAAGAGAAAATGGATGAAATAAACCGTTTGGAAAGAAATAACGATAAAACCATGAAAAACGTTAGGAATTATTACGAGGAAGGAATTGGTGAAATTCAGGATCGAAACAGCGAACAAATGACTAAATTAAGAGTGGAGCAAAAAAATAAATTAAATCAACTGGAAAAGTCCAAAGACCAAAGTAGGGATGAACAATTAGCAGATCAAAGGAAATCCTTTGATAAAAAATTAACCAAAACCCAAGAGGGGTATGAAGACCGAGTAACTACCCTTACCAAAAATAAAAACAAAGAAGTTTCAACTCTTGAAAAGAAAATGAAAGATCAAGAAACCGCCCACAAAGACCAACTTTCCCACGATAAAGATACCTCCATTAGTGATAGAGAAATTCTTCGAGAGGAGTATGCGAGAAATCTCGAGGCCCATAGAAAAAAGACAAAAGCAGAACAGGAGGACTTTCGTGATAAATATGGGAATAAAATTGATCGCTTAGATTATGATAGAAGCACCGAAATTTCCAGTCTCAATCGAAAGCATGAAGAAGAAATGAGAAATCTCAGAATGGCACAAAAAGAACAGCTAAAAATGAGGGATTTAAAATTTAAAAGCGAACTGGATAATTTGATGGAAACCAACAATAGATCCAGAAATCAATTGGAACAAAATTATAAAGATAAGATCGCCCAAGTTGAGGGGGAATATCGAAGAAGGCTAGATGAGTCTAAAACATAATAAAATCAATAACATAACCAAGTAGAGAGTATTTTCAATACCCCTTTATTTGAAAATAGACTTGATATACTATGGGCCAATGAAAATTCTGCTGTTTTTAATTTTTTTAATTCCATTTTCTTTTGCAAATCTTTCCGAAGTGGAGATTCAAAATCGTCTCGACCTTTTGTCCTACGATAAAAATTTTGAATTGGTTTCAATTAAAAAAATCAAGGTCAAGAAAGAGTATTCCATTCTTAAGGTGGAGCTTGAATCCATTCATCCTCTAACCAAGAAAAAATTTAAAACCGAATTTTTTTGGTATAAACCATATGGTAATCAAAAAAGACCACTTTTAACTATTTTACCCCCAGTTTTAGACATAACCCCATTTGATAAAATTTGGGCAATCCAGTTCGCTAAACACCATAATCTCCAGGTCTTTATTTTGAAATATAATGAAAAAATCGATAATGAAAAAAGACCCTTGTCCGAATTTAATATTGGGTTGGCCTCTGCGATGACTTCAGCGAGACTAATGATAGACTTTGCTGAAACTAGAAGCGAAATTGATTCTACAAAGATTGCAACTTATGGAATGAGCCTGGGGGGAATTTTATCCTCCATCTTTTTAAGTATTGAACCAAGGGTTGATGCCGGAGTGCTTATTTGCGCCGGAGGAAATATGGGTGAAATTTTGGCCAAAAGCGACCAGAGCACGGTGGAGAGATACAGAAAGGCAAGAATGAAGGCCGAGAATATTGAAACGGTTGAAGAGCTTGAGGCCCGGATGAAAGATTTAATTTTATTTGATCCACTCGTTTTCTCGCCAATGAGAAACCCAGAAGATGTCTATATGGTTATCGCTGAGGATGATTTAAGCGTTCCCACAAAAAATCAAATTGAACTTTGGGAGAGTTTTGGAAGGCCAGAGCATTTAAATTTTCCTGGAAAACATTTTCCGGTCATTCTTAAGAATCTTTTTCAACATAAATTTATTTATAATTTCCTTGAGAACCGGTTAGGCAAGGAATAAACAAAAAACATTTATTAATTTAAATCATAAAAAGCCGAAGAATTTTAAATAAAGAGGTTTTTTATGAAAGTACTAATTCTATTATTAATATCCCTAAATGTCTCTGCCCAATACATGAAAGCTCTACCCGCAAATCCAATGGTGCTTCCCAAGGAAGAAATAGAGAGACGCTTAAAGCTGCTTGATTATGATAAAAATTTTACAGTTTTAAGTAAAAAAAAATACCGGGAGAAATTGAATTATGAAATTTACAAGGTAAGACTGGCCTCAAAACACCCAAACTTTAGAATTTCTTTGCCTCTGATCACAGATTTTTATTGGTATCGTCCGAAGTTTTCAAAACCTCAACCCCTACCTTTGGTTATTATTTCTCCACCAATTGTTGGGGTAGATCCTTTGGAGAAAATTTTGGCCAATAATTTTACCGAAAATGATCCCTTTTATAATACTTTTATTTTAGATTATGATGAAAAGATAAATGATAAGAATCGCCCACTTTCTGCACTCAATGATTCATTTATAAAAAGTATTGTTCAGGGAAGACTATTGCTTGATTTTGCGGAAACCCAAAAAGAGACAATCGACTCAAAGAAAATTGCCTGCTATGGCATGAGTTTAGGCGGGATAATGTCGGCCCTTCTTTTGCAGGTAGATCCAAGAGTAAAGGCAGCGATCATTATTGTAGGGGGAGGAAATTTCCCCGAAATTTTAAGGAATAGCAAACAAAGCATCGTTAAAGGGTATAGAGAGGCGCGGATGAAAGTGGAAATGATTAAAACCCTAGATGAGCTGGAAAATAAAACAAGGAGTTTGCTTCTGTTTGACCCCCTATATTTCGCCTCACTTAGGCCCCCTAGGGACGTATATATGGTTTTGGCCCTAGAGGATACCGCAGTTCCAACTAAAAATCAGAAGGAGTTATGGGAGGCCTTTAGACAGCCCGCGAGCATGCAATATTTTTCAAATCATGCCCCCACCATTTTTAAAAATCTTCCTTTCCACACAGCAATAGTTAATTTTCTAAATTGGCGTTTTAAATTTGATTAGTAGATAACCTATTGAAAACACAAGAACGCTATGTGTTAATTTTATCCACATTTGGAAAACCCTATTCCTTAAAATCTTGAAGTAGGTTATCCTCCAGTCCTTATTTTGGAGGATAGTATGTTTAATAAATTAGCTTTAATTGCTCTTTTCTTTTGCCTAAATGCCTTTGGGTCAATCAACCCTCATTGGGAATCCATAAGCGAAAAAGATGGAATATCCGTATATAAAACCGAGGTACCAGGAACTAAGGTCGTTGGGTTTAGGGGAGAGACCACTATCTATGCCTCCGCTGAAAAAGTAATGAATGTTTTATTGGATAACGACCATAGGAAAGATTGGGTGGACAGGCTAAAAGAAACAACGGTTTTGGAGCAAGTTGCCCCTTTTGAATATGTTATCTATCAAGAATTTCACCTTCCATGGCCTATGAAAAATAGGGATTTTGTCTATCGAGGGAAAGCTGAGAGAGACAAGGAAGGAAGAGTTATTTTAACCCTTAGAAGTGAAGAGTTTAAGAATGCGCCCAAAACAACTGGTGTAAGAGCTGAGCTAAAAGAATCCCGATATATAATTACCCCGATTGGAAAATTTAAATGTAAATTAGAGGTTGAAATTCTATCCGACCCTAAAGGTAGCATACCAGTTTGGTTGGTTAATTTAATTCAAAAAAGCTGGCCCGCAAAAACTCTAGGTGCCATTAAGGACCAAGTGGAAAAGTCTTTTGTTTCCGAAGTGGCCCTTCCAGAAAAAATCTAATTAGTCAGATAATTTAGTTTCCCCCTTTGGCTACCGATAATTTCAGCTAAAGGGGAATCCTTTGGCAGATCAAAGAGAAATAGAACGAAGTATCTATTTTGAGGAAAAGAACCGGGTTTTAAAGAGGGTATTTTTATTATCCTTCTTTTGTTACCTGGTGGAAGCCCTGCTTATCTTTAGCACAATTTACATTGCTGGGATTGATACCATTGAATTAACTACCCTTGCTGAGGCCTCCAGAATGGTTAATGCATTTTGGGGAGCTGTTTTAACTGCCATAGTATTAATTATTTCCTTAACTTCAAACACTTATACACCAAGACTTTCCACCATTTTTGTTCATCAACCAGTTACCTTTTTTGGATTAGCTACAATACTTCTTTGTAATTTTTCATTTGTACTTGGTGCCTTACTTCATCCTGGAAGCGAAAGTTTCATGATCCGTGTGTATCTTTCATTGGGTCTAACTTTCATCGTGATTGGTGGAATTATTCCTTATTTATATTACCTATCCCAGTTCATGAGACCAAGTTTTTTCCTTCCTTTACTTGAAAAAGAAATCCTTGTTGGTTTGAGAAAACTAGCGATGGTCAAATATAGGCCGGATGATCAAGAGGATGTATTTGAAAATATAAATGTATTAACCAACATAGCTTCCACGGCAGTCCAAAGGGATGACAAGTCGGTAATTGTAATCGTAACCGATATGTTAGTGGGAATTTTATTGGAGCTAATTCATCTTCGAGGAAGAGAAAAAACTAATTGGAAAATCCAAAACCCAATATTTTTATCTGGCGTATCCGAAGAGGCCAGGTATTTTCTGGAAAAAAACAAACTTTGGCCGGAATATTTTATATTGTCTAAATTGCTAAGGCAGGCCCAAGAATTTGATAGAAAACAAAATGTACTGGTTTCCCATTTGATGGAAAAATTACTTAAATCAATGGATGAATCCTTAGGTAGTGGCTTTGATGATTTGGTTGAGTTCCATATAATGACTTTTAATACCATTTTGAGAGACTCCATTGACCAAGGAAATCTTATTAGATTTCAATCCATTTGTTATTATTACCGACTGGGTATCGAAATTCTGCAGGAAAACAAATCCCTAATGGCATTTGCTTCAAAAAGTTTTATCCATTATGGGAATATGTGCTCACGAAAAAAAGCGAAGATTTGGAGGGAAACCATTCTTTTTGATTTGGGAAGGATAATATTATTTTTGGCATATCTTGAAGAAAGAGTGGGAATGGATTTTTATGAAAATTATGTTTCCAAGGCCTGGAAAAGAGATTTCCAAAGAGAAGATGGATTTGGAAGGGCCGCCTGGAGGTCATTAATTAAAACCTATTGGGAGGCCAAGGCGAAAAATTTCAAGCTCCTTTCTGAA
>Ga0180061_1000076_pt1 | contig 15682 bp, 16 predicted proteins | sample EasRivT27_16_10D_FD_121769 | JGI IMG/M metagenome (GOLD analysis project Ga0180061, IMG submission 121769) | Soil microbial communities from meander-bound floodplain in the East River, Colorado, USA - East River metaG ERMLIBT27_16_10D | ecosystem: Environmental > Terrestrial > Soil > Floodplain ...
GCCAATCACCCTTCTTTTGGAGAAGCAAACGAAGATATTGTAGGGGAATACTCAGGCAGAGAAATGGAAATCGGGTTTAATGCCAGATATTTGCTTGATGCTCTTTCTTCGTTTGATGATGGAAAAATCAATTTAGAACTAAACAACGAGCTAAGCCCTATTATTATTAAATCTGAATCAACACCGAATTATCTAGGCATCATCATGCCTTTAAAATTATAAAATGGGTTTTTCCACATATAAGACCACAAATGTGGACAATTCAAAAAAATATTCTTAATGGAAGGCCTTAAAATAACCGCTCTTCAAGTAAAAAATTTTAGAAATCTCCAAGAGGAGATTATTCGGTTTGGTCCAAGTATCAATTGCATCGTAGGAGAAAACGGAAACGGAAAGACCAATATCTTAGAGGCCATCTATTTTATATCCACCAAAAAATCTTTCCGTAAAAAAACCTCTTTTCCACAAATTTTAAGCATCGACGGTGAGAAACCTGAAATAATAATCAGTTCAACCTTTCTGGATAAAAACTTTGTATCTATAAGTCTAAGTGCCAAAGTTTCGCTGGAAAATTTAAACTGGTATATCAATGGAAGGTCATCAAAAAAGAATCTTCCGTTTAAAGTGGTTTTTATTAATCCCTTTGATTCTTACACTTTTCACCAGGAAGCTAAGGCTAGAAGACATTTTTTTGATTATCACATAGGACTTTTAAACGACTCTTATAGAAAAACCCTCGCAAGATATAATTTGGCCATAAGACAGAGAAATACCCTACTATCTCAGAGACCGAGTAGGTATTTAGACCAAATAGCCGCCTTAGATGAACAGCTTTGCGTCTATATTTTTGAGTTAACCGAGGCCCGGATTTCCTTTATAAAGGATATCGCTCCATTTCTTAATGCAAACTTCCAAGAAGTGTTTTCAGATGAACACACGCTAAAGATTAACCTTGAGAGTAAGTTTATCCATAGAACTCCGGCAGATATACTAGAAATCCTGCGAAAAAGACTTCCGGAAGACGAAAAAACAGGGCATTGCGGACTTGGATCCCACAGGGATGATTACCTGGTTTTTATGGATGGTTTGAACACTTTTGAATACAGTTCTTTAGGCCAGCAAAAAATGGCTTATTTAAGCCTCTTATTTGCCTATATAGAGTACTTCAGGTATAAATTTAACTCCTATCCAGTGCTATTAATTGATGACGTTTCAGGCGAACTAGATGGCCTGCGATGGGAGAGATTGGTGCAATATTTGAAAAGAAGAAATTTTCAAGTTTTTATCACCACGGCAAACGAAAATTTTAAATTGGAACTGGAAAAGATTGAGGGGACAACCAGAATTAAAGTCGTCTCCGGTTTTATGATTAATGAAAAATAGTTTGGAGTGTTAATTGGACGAAGTCAAAGATAGTGAAGTTAAAGACAAAGTAGTCAAAGACAAAGTTGTAAAAAACTTAGAAGTCAAAGACGAAGAAGTCAAAGTAACAGACACAGATATCAAAGAATCAATTTCTAAAGTTGGCAGCACCTATACAGCAGATCAGATCACAGTTTTAGAAGGTCTTGAAGCTGTAAGAAAAAGACCAGGTATGTATATCGGAGATACCACCGCAAGGGGGCTCCACCATCTGGTCTATGAAATTGTTGATAATGCCGTCGATGAAGCTCTCGCCGGTTACTGTACCAAAATAGAAGTTTCCATCAATGTGGATAATTCCATTACCGTTGAGGATAATGGGAGAGGTATTCCGGTGGGGATTCATCCAACGGAAAAAATCGCTGCTGTAGAACTTGTTTTTACCAAACTGCACGCCGGTGGAAAATTTAATGAAGAAGGCGGCGCATATAAAGTTTCCGGTGGTCTTCATGGAGTGGGAGCTGCAGTTGTTAATGCTCTTTCAAAATGGGTCCATGTTGAAATCAAAAAAGAGGGAAAAATTCACGAAGTTACTTTTGAATATGGGAAGGCCAAAGAGCCCACAAAAGAAACGGGAACCCTTGAGGATACTAAATTTTCCGGGACTACTGTAACGTTTAAACCGGATAATGAAATTTTTGAAACCCACGAATTTAGCTATGACACCCTGGCTAATCGTTTTAGGGAAATGGCTTATTTAAATAAGGGTTTGCGAATTGTCTTAATGGATAAAAGAAACGAGAAGGAACAGGCTTTCTTTGCAGAAGGCGGAATTACTGAATTTGTTTCTTATATCAACCGAGCAAAAAATCCCATTCATAAGCCCATTTATTTTATTCAGGAAAAAGATGATTACGAAGTGGAAGTGGCCCTTCAATGGACCAACTCTTATACCGAGGTAATTTCTAGCTACGCTAATAATATAAATACCCCGGAAGGTGGAACCCACGTATCCGGTCTTAAAACTGCCCTAACTAGAGTACTAAACGCTTATGCCAAAGATAATAATTTATTAAAGGGCATAAACCTTACTCTTACCGGCGAAGATATGAGAGAGGGACTTTCTGCTATTATCTCGGTTAAATTAAAAGAGCCTCAGTTTGAAGGACAGACCAAATCCAAACTTGGAAATTCCGAAGTTGAAGGGATTATGAACTCCATGATAGGTGAATCCCTAAAAGCTCATCTGGAAGAAAATCCCAATCTTGCAAAATCCATTATTAAAAAATCCATAGATGCAGCGGCAGCTAGAGAAGCTGCCAAAAAAGCCAGAGAACTTACTCGAAGAAAATCCGCACTAGATTTTGGCGGACTTCCAGGGAAGATGGCCGATTGTCAGGAAAAAGATCCTGCTAAATGTGAATTATATCTGGTGGAAGGGGATTCTGCGGGGGGATCTGCAAAGCAGGGAAGAAACCGGGAAGTTCAAGCGGTTCTACCCCTTAAAGGAAAAATTTTAAACGTTGAGAAAGCGCGATATGATAAAATGCTTTCCAATACTGAAATAAAAATGCTTATCCAGGCAATTGGCACCGGGATAGGTAAAGATAATTTTGATATTTCAAAAACCAGATATCATAAAGTCGTCATTATGACCGATGCGGACGTGGATGGCTCCCACATTAGAACGCTACTTTTAACGCTTTTTTATCGCCAATTACCGGAGCTAATTGAAAAAGGTTATCTCTACATAGCTCAGCCTCCCCTATATAAATATAAAAAAGGCAAAGCGGAGACTTATTTAAAAGATGATACCGCCTTGGAAAAATACCTAATCACCAACTGTTTGGCCGGTACCTCAGTATCTGCTGATGGAAGAGGCATGCCTGAAGAGGAAGCTAAAAACCTGGTTAATAAATATAATTCATATTCCAAAAAACTTCAGTCATATGATAACCATTTCGACTCGATGTTACTTAAAAGGCTGATAGAGGATTCAGAAATATCTAGTGAAACCTTTAAGGATTTAAATACTCTACAAGGGGAAATGGATCAGCTGAAAATTTATTTCAAAACCCGGGAAACTGAAACTTTAAAAAATTATAATTTTAAAGTTAACACCGAAAAAGAAACTCATCATAACTTTGTAGAAATCACTGTTAAAACTTCTGCTAGAACCAAAAAATTTAAACTTAATGGCGGATTTTTCTCATCTGCTGAATACAAGGATTTAGAAAATAGTTTTGAAGGAATAAAAACTTATCTGAAATCAAAATTTGAAATCTCCCTTTCTGAAAAAGAAAAAAGAAACTTTGAAAACCTAAGGGATTTTGCCAGCTTTGTTGTGGAAAATGGGAAAAAAGGTGCTTATATCCAACGCTATAAAGGGTTGGGAGAAATGAACCCAGAGCAACTTTGGGAAACCACGATGGATCCTGCCAGAAGAACTCTGCTTCAGGTAAGAATAGAAGATAGCATCGAAGCAGATCAAATATTTTCCGTTTTAATGGGAGATGAAGTTGAACCAAGAAGGCAATTTGTTGAAGAGAATGCCTTAAATGTTAGAAATCTCTCGGTTTAGGTAATTATTTTATGTCAGATCAAAATATTGTGAATGAAAATATTGTAGGTGTAACCATTAGAGACGAGATGAAGGAATGTTATCTCGACTATGCGATGTCTGTAATTGTCGGACGAGCGCTTCCCGATGTTAGAGATGGACTTAAACCTGTTCACCGGAGAGTCCTCTTCGCCATGCATGCACTTAACAACGTTCATAATAGGCCCTATCTAAAATCTGCAAGGGTTGTTGGGGATGTAATTGGTAAGTACCACCCCCACGGAGATTCCGCGGTCTATGGGACCATGGTTCGTATGGCCCAAGATTTTTCCATGAGATATCCGTTAATTGACGGCCAAGGAAATTTTGGATCCATCGACGGCGATAACGCTGCGGCGATGAGGTATACCGAAGTCAGAATGGATAAAATGGCCGAGGAGTTATTATCCGATCTAGAAAAAGATACCGTCGATTGGGGACCAAACTATGATGATTCATTAAAGGAACCGCTAGTTCTTCCCGCCAGGATGCCCAATCTTTTGATAAATGGATCCTCAGGGATTGCAGTTGGGATGGCCACCAATATCCCTCCTCATAATCTTTCAGAAATTACAACCGGACTTTTAGCCCTTTTAGATAATGAGGAAATTACCATCGGTGAGCTGATGGAGCATATCCCCGGCCCTGATTTTCCTACCGCAGGTGAAATCGTTGGAACCAAAGGAATAAGGGATGCCTACAGAACCGGAAAGGGCATTATCCAAATCCGCGCAAAGTGGGAAATTGAAGAATATAAAAAAGATCGGCAAAGAATTGTAATTACCCAACTCCCCTACCAAGTAAATAAAGCAAAACTTATCGAAGATATCGCCAGACTTGTAAATGACAAGGAAGTAACCGGAATTTCCGATATTAGGGATGAATCCAATCGTCTAGGGATTAGAGTTGTTATTGAAGTTAAAAAAGATGAGATTCCCACGGTAATCATCAACCGATTATTTAAGGGAACCCAATTACAGGTATCATTTGGGATTATATTTTTATCCTTAAGCAATGGCATGCCTAAGGTTATGGATTTAAAAGAGCAACTTGTTTGCTTTTTAGATCATCGCAAAGAAGTCGTAATTCGCAGAACGGTTTTTGAACTTAAAAAGGCCAAAGAGCGTGCTCACATTTTAGAAGGGTTAAAAATAACCATCGAAAATGTGGATGCCATTATAAAACTAATTAAAGAAGCTGCCGGGCCAGATGTGGCACGGGAACAATTAATAAAAAAATACTCCTTATCGGAAATCCAGGCCCAAGCGGTTCTGGAAATGCAGCTTAGACGGTTAACCGGGCTTGAAAGAGATAAGATCCTTAAAGAATATCAGGAAGTAATGGAGCTGATTGAAAAACTAAAAGGTATTTTATCCAATGAGGAAAAGATCAGAAGCATTATAAGATCTGAGCTTTCTGAGATTTTAGAAAAGTACGGCGATAAAAGACAAACCGAAATTATTCCTGAAGCCGAAGAAATAGTGATGGAAGATATGATCAAAAAAGAGGATCAGATCGTGACCATTACCCACAAAGGCTATATAAAGCGAATGGCCTTGGACACTTATAAAACCCAAAAAAGAGGCGGAACAGGTGTTAAAGGTGCAGAAGGTGCCGACGATGATTTCTTTACCAATATTTTTATTGCAGATACCCACTCTACTCTACTCTTTTTCACTACCAAGGGATTAGTGTTCTCTCAAAAGGTCTACACAATTCCTGAAGGGGCTAGAACTTCTAAAGGAAGAAATCTGGCCAATATTATCCAAGTTCCTCCTGGAGAAAAAATCAAAGAGGTAATTTGTATCGCCGGTGAAATGGAAGGAAAATATCTGCTTATCTGTACCGAAAGAGGAATAATTAAAAAAACAGATTTGACCGATTACAAAAAAATTAAACAAACCGGAATGAGGGCCATCAAGATTTTAGATGGTGATTCCATTTTAAATGTTAGGGTAACCGATGGAACCAAAGATGTTCTTCTTTGCGCTTCATCTGGAAAAATAATTAGATTCTCTGAAACCGACGCTCGTCCAATGGGTCGGGTTTCTCAAGGGGTCAAGGGTATTACCATTGATGAAAACGAGAAAATTATCGGTATGGAAATTATCGATGATACCGTGGAGATTTTGTCCGTAACCGAAAATGGTTATGGTAAACGAACCATCTCATCCGAATACAGAAAGCAATCAAGGGGCGGTAAAGGAATTCTGGCCATGAGGCTTACCGAAAAAAATGGCGATATTATCCAAATCAAACCGGTAACCGATAAAGATGATTTGATGATTATCACCGATAAAGGACAAGTAATTCGAACCAAAATTTCAGGCATCTCCCTAATGGGAAGAACAACTCAAGGGGTAAGAATAATTAGACTTAAAGAGGGAGAAAAAGTGGTCTCCGTCGAGAAAGTCTATGATCCTGATACGGATGTGGAAGTAGAAGCTTGAGACTCCTCTTTTTTCTTTTTTTGATATCATGCAATTTTTCTCCTAAACTCCAACAAGATATTCTAAGGGCACAGGAACTTATCTCCAAAGGCGAATATAAAAACGCAACCGGCCTTTACGAAAAAATCCTCACCATGAACATGACCCCGGATCTGCGCATAAAGATTATTTATCAGGTGGCGGATTTGCACAGTATTTTCTTGGGGGATGTGGAAACCGGCAAAAAATATTATAACAAAATTTTTGAATACTCGGAAAATGTATCGGACCAAACCAAGGCGCTTGAGCGAATTGGAGAGTTAAATTTTACCTACTTAAAAAATTACAAAGAAGCACTTTCGGCCTACGAGAGATTGCTTACCTATCAAAACATAGATCATGATTTTTTTGAACTGCGCCTGGCGCTATCCCATTTTTATTTAGGTAATTTTGAACAGTCCCAAAAAGAACTGGAGAAAATTTCCCATAAACCTGATCATCAATACGGAATTTTATCAATTTATTATCTAGGATTGATTCAATTTAGGCAGGGACATTGGGAGCCGGCCATAGAAATGTGGAAAAAATACCTTGAGGTAGAAACCCGAAAGGATAAAAAAGTTGAAGTCAGATATTTAATGGCCAATGCCTATGAGACCATGGAAAATCTGAAAGAGGCCTATGCCATTTATTATTCCCTTTTAGGGGAATATCCCAATACCACTGTGATTCAAAATCGCCTTAAAGCAATTTATCAAAGAAAAGTTTCCCGAAAAAGATGATTCTTATTTTTTCACGGAGCATTTTATCAAATTGTTGGCCCCATCCACCTCAAGGGTAAAAGGGATATATTTGAAGATGGTCTTCGCCCCGTAAAAACCTTTTCCTTGTTTTTCGAAGGAAATATGTAAATTAAATGTATTCGATGAAAGATTTAGCCCTCCCAGAAATATTTCAGTTATTTTTAAAAGGTTATTTCCGTATTTTCTATTTATGGCAAAAATAGTTTTGCCGTGATGATTTTTAATAGCTGGTACAACCATTTTATCTTTTATTACCCCTAAACCCATAAAAGTATGTATGCAGGAATCTTGATTTGATAGGACTTTTATGGAGGTCGCCATGATGGAATTAATTTCAATATTTATTTCCTGAGTTTTTGCCACTCTTTGGGAATTAATATTTATTTGAACAGCAAATACCATAATCATGGCAAATATTGATCCGTACACCAATAACTCTACTAGGGAAAAACCTTTTGATTTGATAAAGTATCTCCAAGGAAAAAATATTTTCTAATTTGATTATATATATAGAGAGTGGGATTATTCCATCATGAAAAAATGGGTAGTTTTGAGCGCATTGTTTTTTTCAATGGCCATAAAATGCCAGGAATCACCGTATAATCTAAAAGAGGATCCAGATAGACCCCGTACATTTATTTTTCCACCGCTTATTTCCCTCATATTGCCGGGTTTTGATCAGCATGTTGAGGGGCAATCATCCTATGGTTTTGGTTATTCAGGGGCAGCAGCAGTGGGACTTGGTTTGGTTGCTGGTTTTAGCAACTACAGCAGTTACTCTTTGGATTCCCAAAACGATAACGCCAGGATGTATACCTTAGGAGGAGAAATATTTTTAGCTTCAGGGGGAATATCCCTCTTTCATAGTTTTAAGACGGCAGTAAAATCCAGGAAAGGCGATTTTTTATTTTTGGAAGCAGAAGAAAGTCCTAAAGATATACTCCTTTCACCAATTAATTTTGATTATCTGTCCAGACCTACAACTTATTTGGGAATTCCCGGAGTTATACTTTTTGATTTGTTAATTACCAGCATATTTAAATTAGATGAGGAAGATAGGAGTACCAGCTGGCATTTTAAACCAACGGATGTTTTTTTTGCCGCCACCATATCTGCAGGTGCCGGTATAAGCGAGGAATCCTTTTTCAGAGGATGGATGATGCCCGCCACCAACTACTACGTTAAAACACCCTGGGTTTCCAATCTTATACAATCTGCGGCCTTTGGGGCCTTCCACCTAATTAAATATAAGTTTCCCATTTCTCAGGCGATAGCGGGTTATTATTTTGGTTGGGTAGCTCAAAAAAATGGTTGGGGAATTGGGGAGTCGATTTTTATCCATACCTGGGCCGATGTGGTTTTCTTTTTACTGGGGTATGCCACCGGACCGGGTGAAAACAAGGATTATACTTTATATGTGCCTTTAAATTTTTCCTTTTGATTATATATAAGGAGAATGGGATTATTTCGATATGAAAAAATGGTTAGTTTTGAGCGCATTGTTTTTTTCAATGGCCATAAAATGCCAGGAATCGCCGTATAATCTAAAAAAGGATCCGGATAGACCTAGGACCTTTATTATTCCTCCATTAATCTCCACCCTTTTACCTGGCTTTGATCAATATGTTGAAAAGCAATCATCTTATGGATTTGGTTATACCGGGACCGCAGTAGTAGGGCTTGGCCTGCAAATGGGTTTTAGCAACTACAGCGATTATGATTTGGACACTCAAAACGATAACGCCAGAATGTATCAATTAGGAGGAGAGCTCTATAAAGTTGCAGGGGGCCTATCTGCCTTTCATAGTTTTAGGACAGCGGTAAAATCACGGAAAGGCGATTTTTTATTTTTGGAAGCAGAAGAAAGTCCTAAAGAGATACTTCTTTCGCCAATTAATTTTGATTATCTTTCCAGGCCGACTACCTATTTAGGAATTTCGGGAATTTTAGTTTTTGATATTTTAGTTGGGCTCATATTTAATGATGACGACGACGATGATGATAGAAGTACCAGCTGGCATTTTAAAGGAACTGATCTTTTATTTGCCGGTACATTATCGGCCGGTGCAGGGATCAGCGAGGAAGCATTTTTCAGAGGATGGATGATGCCCACCGCCAACTACTACGTTAAAACTCCCTGGGTTTCCAATCTTATAACCGCTGCTATTTTTGGGGCCGCACATATGGGCGGTGCAAGTAACTTCCCACTTCCTCAGGCAATAGCGGGCTATTATTTTGGTTGGGTAGCTCAAAGAAATGGTTGGGGGATTGGGGAGTCGATTTTTATCCATACCTGGTTAGATGTGGTTCTCTTTTTATATGGATATGCCACTGGAGATGGTGAATCCAAAGATCACACCTTCTATCTTCCTTTAACCTTTTCTTTTTGAATGGGGAGAGCTCATGAAGTTTGAAAGAAAGTGGTTAGAGGTACTTGGAATTGCGATTAGTTTTCCATCGGCAATTCTTGTTACCGCCTATGGATTTCATCTTTTAATTGAGGAAAAGGTTTTATCTCCCATGGTTGGTTGGGGACTTTTTGTTTTTATTCTTTTGGCCTTTGTGGCGATTCTTATTAAAGATGCTTTTAATTCAAAAAAATAATTGTCACTTTTTTTAAACACTGCTAAAAGCCTTCTTATGAATTTAACGGGTCGTATTAATTTTGGGAATTATTTTCTATTATCTATCCCAACTACCTTGGTTGCCCTTGCTTTTGCACGCGGTGTTAATGAGGTAATGGCAATTTTGGTAATTTATTTGGCCACAATTTTAAACCAACTTCTTTTAGTGGAAGGTGTTTTTGAATTAGTTGGCGCGTCAAATAAAGTAAAGGTAGTTATATTATTTCTTTTAAAGATGGCCATCCTCTTTGGTGCGTTAGCTTTGGGTGTACATTTGATGGGGAAAAGGGTAATCATACCGCTACTAAATTACGTAGTTATTATCTTTGTTCTTGGGATTTCTCTTAAGAACAAAAGGGAAAACCCCATATGAAAATATTAATTGGAGCTCTCTCTCTTTTTTCATTTTCTGCCCACGCCAGTGGCGGTTTTACTTGGATCTCAAGTATCTCTCATGCACTTCATATTCATATCCCAGAGTATCAAATCGGACTGCTTTTGGTCGGGCTTTTTATCTTATCCTTTGGGTTTCTTTATACTTTGAAATTAAAAAAGGTACCAAACGTAATTATTCCAGATAAAGGAATTACCCTTCGAAATTTTGCTGAAGCTTACGGAAATTTTATCTATGGGCAATGTAAGGCAATTCTGGGTGAGAAAAAAGCATCCCAATATTTTGGGGTGGTGGCCTTTTTATTTTTATTTATTTTAATTTCCAACCTACTAGGTTTAATCCCAGGGTTTTTACCCCCTACAGAATTTTTAAATGCAACCCTAGCGCTTGGGTTATTTTCTTTTGTTGCCTATAATATTATTGGGATCAAAGAAAATGGCTTCCTTAATTATATAAAACACTTCGCTGGACCTCTTTGGTATATGGCCATTTTGGTTTTCCCCATTGAAATAATTTCCAACCTTGTAAGACCTCTTTCTCTTGCTCTGCGTCTTAGAGGGAACTTATTCGGGGATCACCTGGTTCTGTCCGAGTTTACCAAACTTGCACCAGCAGTAATTCCAATTGCAGCTATGGCATTAGGGCTTTTGGTTTGTATTATCCAGGCCTACGTTTTTACTGTTTTATCAATGGTTTATATCGCTCTTGCTTTACCTCACGATCATGGGGAGCACGCGCATCACTAAAATAAAGTCTTAACAATTAAGGAGAAAAAACATGAAAAGACTGATTACCCTGTTACCCCTACTTATGATTTCTTCAACTGCATTTGCCCAAGAAGCTGCCGCTGGCGGTTGGTCAGATACTCAAAGTAAAGCAATCAAAGCCTGCTGTTATTTTTTCGCCGTAGCGCTTGCTGCTTTTGGTGGAACAAGATCTCAATCAGCTGCTGCTGCAGTTGCTCTTGAAGGTATAGCTAGAAACCCATCTGCTGCTGACAAAATCATGACACCAATGATTCTTGCTCTAGCTCTTATGGAATCTCTTGTAATTTTTACTCTAATTACTGTTTTCTTGGCGTAATTTTTACGGGGGAAGAGTCAAATCTTCCCCCTTTATTCTTTTTACAGTCGCAATGCGACAAGCCCTTATAATTCTTGATTACTCCCTCCCTGCAATGTATCACCGATCCAAGATGTTAAAAGATCCCGAATATATTAAAAAAACTTTCGATTTAGCTAAAAAAGGATTGGGCGTTGTTACTCCTAATCCTATGGTAGGCGCTATTTTAGTTAAAGACGGAAAAGTTATTGGATCAGGATTTCATAAAAAAGCAGGGGCCGCTCATGCGGAAGTTAATGCCATTTCTACTGCATCTGAAGATGTCTCCGGATCAACCCTTTATTGTAATTTAGAACCTTGCTGTCATTTTAAAAAAAGAACTGGCCCCTGTGTGGATTTAATTATTGAAAAGAAAATATCCCGGGTGGTGGTTGCCAATATTGATCCCAATCCATTGGTATCTGGCAAAGGAATAGAAAAACTGCGGGCAGCGGGAATAAAAGTTAAATTTGGTGTTTTAGAAAAAGAAGGAAGAAGATTAAACGAAATCTTTTTTAAATATATTGAATCAGGCTTTCCTTTTGTTCATTTAAAAATCGCTCAGAGCCTAGATGGAAAATTAAGTACCAGCACTGGAGATTCCAAGTGGATAACCGATGAAGCTGCCAGAAAATCCTCCCATTACTTGCGATATAAATATGATGCTGTTTTAGTGGGAAGAAAAACCTTAAATAATGATGATCCCAAACTGTCCATTCGTATGAATGTGAAAGCGAAAGGAAAAATTCCTTTTCGAGTGGTACTGGGTAATCCGCAAAAAATGAAACTAAGCTCCTATATTTTTAATGATAAATATCCAGAGAAAACCATTATAGTCACCAAAAAATCCGACTATGATAAATGCTCGAGTAAAGTAAAATCTTTCCTTGATTCCAGAAATATAGAAGTGCTAAAGGTCTCCTCCGTTAAAGGAGAGGCATCTTTATCGGAAGCTTTGATGGAGCTGGGAATGCTGGGGATTACCTCTATTTTAGTGGAGGGAGGAAAAACGGTAATATCTAGTTTTATCAATCAAAAACTTTTTGACCGTTTGACCGTATATATTGCTCCAAGGCTTTTAGGAAACGGAAACAATATATTTGAAAACAAAGAAATTAAAAAAATATCCCAGGCCATAGAATTTGAAGATGTAAAATTTAAAACCCTAAAAAACCAAGTAATTTTTGAGGGCTATCCCAAGGAGCGGCCATGTTTACCGGCCTAATAAAAGAAATTGGGATTTTAAAATCGGTGGAAACAAATCCCGAAGGAAAGCTTTTAGGGATTAAATCCAAAGATCTGATTAAAGAAATTGGCATTGATGACTCGGTGAGCATAAACGGTGCCTGCCAGACCGTGGTTAAGATCAAAGGCGATATCTTCTATGTACAGGCCGTCCATGTAACCCTAGAGAAGACCACCTTTGGTGCCCTAAGGCCTAGTAATCAAGTTAATCTGGAGCTCTCCCTTCGTCCCATGGATCGCTTAGGCGGCCACTTTGTATCCGGGCATGTAAATGGGGTAGGCCAAATATCAAAAATTACCTCCCAGGGGAAAAACTACTTAATAACCGTTAAATATTCCAAAGATCTGGAAAAATATATTATTCCCGAAGGATCCATTGCCATAGATGGAATTTCCCTGACAGTTGCCTATCAGAAAAGGGGAGAACTTACCGTTTCCATTATTCCCCATACCTATGAAAAAACCACCTTAGGGTCAAAAAAGGTAGGCGATAAGGTGAATTTAGAAGTAGATTTGCTCGCAAAATACCTAGAGAAGCTACTGCCTAAAAGGACTTGAAGCTGTGATTAAATTTGACTCGATTGAAGATGCAATCTTAGACATAAAAAAAGGCAAAATAGTAATTGTTGTCGATGATGAGGATCGTGAAAACGAAGGCGACTTCGTTATGGCAGCAGAAAAGGTAACCCCAGAGGCCATAAATTTCATGGCCACTCATGGAAGGGGTTTAATCTGTGCGCCGATTTCTTCTAAGCGGGCCAAAGAATTACAGCTTGAACTAATGATCAAATCAAACGATGCACTTCATGGAACAGCTTTTACAGTATCTGTAGATTCCATAAATGCTGGAACTGGAATTTCAGCACAAGATCGCGCCAAAACTATTGAAGCATTAATCAATCCTTCAACTAGAATTGAAGAACTACTTAGGCCCGGACATATTTTTCCACTGATCGCAAAAGATGGTGGAGTGCTAATTAGAAACGGGCATACCGAAGCGGCCGTAGATCTGGCCCAACTTGCAGGCCTTAAAGGGGCCGGAGTAATTTGTGAAATCCAAAATGAAGATGGCTCCATGGCCAGAGTTAAAGAGCTATCAAAAATAGCGCAAAAGTTTAACTTGAAGCTGATCACCATCAAAGATCTAGTCAATTACCGAATAAAAAATGAAGTTTTTATAAATGAAACCGTCGCTATAAATTTCCCCAACGAATTTGGAACCTTTAAACTGCATATGTTTGAAAACTCCCTAGATAAAAAAGAGCAACATCTAGCTCTAGTCAAAGGTGAAGTGAATAATGAAGTGGATGAGCGCCCAGTTCTAGTTAGGATTCACTCTGAGTGTTTCACCGGAGACCTATTTGGATCTAAAAGATGTGACTGCGGGGACCAGCTTAAAAAATCCATGAGACTTATGGAAGAAGAAGGCCGGGGAATTTTAATCTATTTAAAGCAAGAAGGAAGAGGCATTGGCCTTTTAAATAAAATCAAGGCCTACGATCTTCAGGATAAGGGTTATGACACCGTAACCGCCAATCATAAACTAGGATTTGAAGCAGACCTTCGCCAATACGGATTTGCCGCACAAATTCTTAAAAAATTTGGCGTTAAAAAAATTAAGCTTTTAACCAATAATCCTGGGAAACTTTTGGATCTTTTGAAATTTGGAATTGAGATATCCCAGAGAATTTCGGTGGAAGTAGAACCCAATGAGCTAAATCTGCACTACCTAGAAACTAAAAGAGATAAGTTAGGACATATTATTTTAGGAAAACTTCATTAAGAGGATTATATGAACATACTTGAGGGAAAATTAACGGGATCAGGATTTAAAGTGGCCATCGTAGTAGGGCGCTTTAATGACTTTATCACCTCCAAGCTTTTAGATGGAGCAGTTGATTGTCTTAAAAGACATGATGTATCCGATATTGATGTAGCATATGTTCCTGGCGCATTTGAAATTCCCCTCCTTGCTCAGAAATTTGCCCAAACCAAAAAATACCACGCTGTAATTACCTTAGGCGCAGTAATCAGAGGAGCTACTCCTCACTTTGACTATGTTTGTAAGGAAGTATCCTCCGGCGTAGCTAAAGTAGCACTTGAGCATTCTATACCTGTAATTTTTGGCGTTTTAACAACCGATACCATCGAGCAGGCCATTGAGCGTGCTGGAACTAAAGCTGGAAATAAGGGTTGGGACTGTGCTCTTGCCGCCATTGAAATGGCCTCACTTCTTCGAAGATTTGAATAAAAAAATCCCTGGCAACTTAATCTAAAAAAAGATTAAAATTCCTTAAGAGGAATTTATGCCAAATATTTTACATAGAGTCGGAATTCAAAGCTCCCCTTTAAAAGTTTATGATGCTATTTCAAGCCCTGATGGACTTTCCAATTGGTGGCTCACTGGTACCAGGGGTGAAAAAAGAGTTGGAGGAATGCTCCACTTTTCTCCTAGAGGATCTGGTTTTAAAATGAAGATCACCTCTTTAAAACCTGGGAAATGTGTAAAATGGAAATGTGTTGAAGGGCCAAAAGAATGGTTGGGAACCGAAGTAATTTTTGAAATTAAATATAAAAGCAAACAGACCTTTGTACTTTTCACCCATGGCGCTTGGAAAAGGGAATCAGATTTTATGCGCCACTGTTCTACCAAATGGGCAACTTTTCTTTTAAGTTTAAAATATTTACTTGAAAGAGAGGAAGGCCGGCCACATCCCTTTGATGTAAAAATTTCTATCGGTGACTGACCTTTAATCCACTAAATTTTTCTTATTTGAAATAATTAGAAATAAAAATTTCTTCTTTTAATAGTCATTGGTTAAACCGTGAAAAGGTAATTGACTAATTAACATAAATGTGTTAAGTTAAAGGAGATAGGATTGAAGAAAATCCTTAATTTAAAACTTCCCAATGGATTGGAACCATTTAGGGAATGGATAAAGGAATTAGATTCTTGTTCCCAGGCTCGGATTTACGTTTTAATTCTTCGAGTGGCAGCTGGTGGTTCAAGGAAGAATGTTAAATCTCTAGGAGATGGCGTATTTGAAATTAAAGTGAAATTCGGACCGGGATATAGGATTTATTTTTGTGAAATGGATAGGGTAATTATCCTTCTTTTGCTTGGA
>Ga0180061_1000077_pt1 | contig 15626 bp, 14 predicted proteins | sample EasRivT27_16_10D_FD_121769 | JGI IMG/M metagenome (GOLD analysis project Ga0180061, IMG submission 121769) | Soil microbial communities from meander-bound floodplain in the East River, Colorado, USA - East River metaG ERMLIBT27_16_10D | ecosystem: Environmental > Terrestrial > Soil > Floodplain ...
ACTACGCAAATTCAAAACAAGATTTTTTTAATTCAGATTATTTTTGATCCTTAGCCAAAAGGCCCGGATGGCAGATATTTCGTTAAAAAAATTTAAATGTTGAGAACCAAGATAGGCCCCAAAATATTCCCCAATTTCTTCTTCCATACTTCCTTGATAAAACAAGTTCTTAAGTGCTTGAAAAAAGAAATTTTTTTTATCTTTTACCCTCAGATTAAAGGATATTTCATTACAATAAAACTCTTCTATGGGAAATAAATTTACGAGTTTAAATACTATTTCATTAAAAATTCTTTTTGCCTTTTTAGGATCACCGAGTGGGCCTAGATTAATTATATTTTCCATCATATCTGGCCCTGGATGTCTCATAAAAATATGAAATCCTTCATCTTCGACGGTCATCCACCAAGAAAATCCGGGATCCGAAAGGTTAAAAATAATTTCTTCATTAATTGGGAACCTTTGGTTTAAAACCTGATTTTGAACGAATTCAGCTAATGAAATGGATTTTGTAGGAAAAAAATTTAATTGATTTTTTGAAGCGTCAAAATTACCTATTTTTTCAAAATTAAATTCTCCATTTTCAATTTGTTTATAAGTCTGGTATCCGTCTTGTACAACTACGCCTCTAACACAAAAGGTTCTTTCCCCTTTATCGATAAAATAAAAAAGGCCAGACCCTTCCAAATTAAATGAAGATTCTTCTACCTTGGAGTTTAAATTTTTGGTTAACTCCATTGTTTCCATGGCAAGTTCTGAAAAGTCTATTGGACTCATTTTAATTGTCCTTAAAAAAGAATTATAATTAACTTTAGTATGACAATCACCACTAGTGGAGAAAAATCATAAGGAAGGCCCTTCGGTAAAACTTTTCGAATAGGATCACAACTATAATTTGCTACCTTTCTTAAATTTCTTATCCATTCGTTGGACTTAAGATTTGGAAAATAAGAAAAAATAGCGTCTATAATTACAAGCAAAATATAAATATTTATTAGAAATTCAATTAAGCCCACTTATTTTAATTTCTCCTGTTTTTTATGAGGTCCTTCTAAAATAAAGCAAATACATGCTCCATAAAAAAAGAAGACCATTACTAAAAATATCCAGATGAGTGATACAAAAATCGAGTAGTAATCTCCGTAATTATTTTCCAAGGTTTTTCTAAATGTATTAAAGTAAATATAAAACCCAAATCTTCCTAAAGAAAGGGCAAAAACAAAAATTAATGCTCCAAAAAAAGCTTCTCTTAATTTTATTTTCCAATGAAAAAAGTATGAATATAAAAAGGTAAAATAGACTAAGAAAAGAATAAAAGGAATTAGATTACTTTGAGCTAAAAATTTCAATCCAAATTCAACCCGAAAAAGATAATTTAAAACATTTATGCTTTCAGGAAAATTATTCTTAATTAAAGAAATTAAAAAATTGTCCTTGGCAATTGCTCCTATAAACCTAAGAAAGGGAGGGATTCCAAGCATTACAATTAGAAATAAAACTGTAACAGTTATTATTAAAATACTTTTAAATTTTACCCAAAGTGATTTGGCCCTATCTTGAGTAATTATTGCTAAACCAGTCCAAATAGAGCTGGTAAAAGATAATGATGCAAAAATTAAAAATGCCAAATTTAATATGGTTAATTTTGGCGTCGCATAAAGAGGGCCTTCAACCAGCTTCTGAATTTTTATGAGAAATTGGGTATTAATTTCAGGGTATAGGTTCTTAAAAACATCAAAAAGTCTGGCTTCAGGGTTTTCCATATCCCCTAAAGCAATCCCTAAAGCTCTAATAACTAAAAGGCTAAGGGGAATGAAACCTAAAATAATATAAAAAGAAGAAGCTGCCGCCAAAATACCAACTCTTTTTCGTCTAAAAATGAGGAATCCAGAAACAAGAGCATCGAAATATTTTCTCATTACTATTATTCTATCAAAAAAATAAAACATTACTTGATGCGCAGAATTATTTGATCTATAAAGATTACTTGACTAGAAAGCTTACGACGCTAAAAATGCAATACTTCGGTCCCATAGTTAAACGGATATAACCCAGCATTCCTAATGCTGTATTAGTGGTTCGATTCCACTTGGGACCACCAAAAAAAATTATGGAATTAAAACTTTATCATTATATACATTGCCCATACTGTATAAGAGTCCGGATGGTCCTGGGATTTTTAGGGCTTGAATTCGAATCCATCGTTTTACGATATGATGATGAAGAAACCCCGATAAGATTGGCCAAAAAGAAAATGCTTCCAATTATGGACTTTGGAAATGGTTTTATCACAAATGAAAGTCTCATTATTATTGAAAATCTAGATAAAAATGACCTTTTAAAAACATCCCTGCTTAAAGGGGAAGTAAAAACCGAAATCGAAAACATGCTGGACGAACTTGGGTCAAATATCCACTCCCTTTGTATGCCTTACTTTATTGAATCCAAAGAGTTTGATGAAAAATCACGAGAATATTTTCTAAAAAAGAAAGAAGCCAAAAGGGGTCCTTTTAAGGATTTAATTTTAAATAAAGAAAAGTTTTTAGTACCACTCCAGGAAGACTTATCAGATCTAGAGGAGCAATTGAATCCGTTTTTTTTAGGGGAGGAATTTTCAATATTTGATATTCTAATCGCTTCACATTTGTGGGGCCTTTATTTGGTACCCAATTTTAATTTTTCGGAAAATTTTGAATCCTATTTGCAAGAGGTAAAAAACCTCTGTCATTTTGAATACCATAGAGACCTTGTTTCAAATTAAAAAAGGGATAATTGATTTCCCATTACCAAATCCTCAAAACTTTTTCCTTTCAAAAATAAAACACTGTCGGCCAGGGGCTTGATTTGCTTTTCAATATAGTGATTGTAATCCAAATCGAAATGCTCTTTATCAATTGGTATAGGTCCCCTTTTGGTAATCACATAACTTATTTCTCTGAGGGGATTATCGGGAGAATGCCCTAGAAGCATTGCTGCTTTTACATGAGGTGGAATATTTTTTGTATATTCTTCAGGATTTTTTGATAATTTTTTTCTATATACCAAATCATCATCGAATTCTCGATTTTTAACCCTTTCAATAAATTTCTTTATCCATTCATCGATATCCTCATCCCTAAAAACCTTTAAAAAAAGCTCAGATTGAAAATTTTTTGCCAAATCGGTCCAATCAGACCTTACGTATTCAAGCCCAACAACATTTAGCTCCTCTTTTCCATCTTTTAAAGTTAGTCCAGCATATCGCTTCTTTGCTCCGGTAACACCATCTCTGGAAAAGGGTAAAAACAATTTTTTATAGGTTTTTTCTAATTTAATTTGGATTTTGGAGTTTACTTTGAATTCTCTGTATATTTTGGTTGAAAGAAAATTATTTATTTCTTTAACCATCTCCAGGGAAACTTCCATATGGTGTTTTCGTTCATTTTCCTTCAATTGAACAAAGATGGAATCGGTATCTCCATAAAGAACAACATAACCTCTTGATTCCAAAAATTTTATTGATTCTTTTATAATCCATTGCCCAGTTCCAGTAATCGCTTTTGGAAGATCAGAATGATAAAATCTAGAACCAGTGGAACCCATAACTCCGTAAAAACTATTCATAAGAATTTTTATTGCCTGGGCCAAATTATTATTTCCCCTAAACGCAGCTTCTCGTCTTTTTTCCAAGAGTTCATCGATTAGTTGGGGTAGAATATGTTTTTTATGTGAAAATGAAATTCCGGTGGGGGTTATTAATGAATCCTCATGGGATTTAATTCTTGAATAAGGATCAATATTAAAAGTGCTGATTATAGTTGGATAAAGGCTTTTAAAATCCAAAACGACCACGAAATCATATATTCCTGATTTTGGTTCTAAAACATAACCTCCATCTGAATCACTCTCACGCTGAATATCTATAATATTTGGGGCAACATAGCCTTCCCTATGTATTCTCGGCAAAAAATAGTGATCAAATGACAGAGTGGAAATACCTATTTTATCCATTTGAAGTCCAGATATTCTGGCCCTTTGAAAGATCAAATCCATTAAGGATAATTTTTCAAAAATATTTAAAACTAAAAGGCTGTCTAATAAGTTATATTCTGCTAGAGATTCCTTATCCTCCCTAAATCGCCTCTCTATTTCCTCAACCTTATTTTGTTTTTTTTCTTTAATATCTTTACCTGTTCCCAATACCTTCTGGGCCACAGTTTCCAATTTATAATTCTCGAACTTAAAAAAGTTATTTTTTAATACTGATGGCCCATCAATAACTAATCGACCTGAAACTTGTGCAACCCATCCGGCATTTTTCTTTTCAAAAATAAATGGTTTTGATTTATCTCTTCCTAAGCCAAAACTTATCCTATATTTTTCAAACTTTTTCTCTAAAAATTGAAGATCAAATCCAATAACATGCCAGCCGATCAAAATATCCGGATCCCATTTTTGAACTATTTGAAGAAAGGATTCCAACAATTCTTTTTCAGAAGGGAAAAAGTATAAACTTTTTTCGGGGAGGTCTGCTTGAGAACCAATCATAAAAATCTTTTTCTTTTCTTCCCCTTTATGCCTTTGTACTAAGGCCATAGAAAATAAACTTCCGTCCATTCCCGTCTCGATATCCAATGATAAAATCTTGAAATTTGGTCGATATTCTGAAGGTTTAATTTTAGGGTTTTTATAAACAATTACCCCTCCATCCAATTTTCCCTCTCCTTCAATCTCGATTTCTCCATTTAGAAAATGTTCCATTAAATATCTTTCGGGTGACCTTAGATCGGATTCGTAGGTTCTGATTCCATTTTGAGAAAACTGTTCTTTAGCCAAATTTAAATCATTTTGGGTATTAAAATAGAGAGCATCTACTTCTTTTTCCTGAAGGGTCTTAAGTTTTAAGTTCTTTCTTTGATATGAAGGTTTGTTAAACGGAATAATGGCTGATTTTTCAATAAAAAAAACGGGTGAAAAATCATCAATTTCTATTTTAAAAGGAAAATCATCACTGACGCCATAAAAATTTATTAAATGTTTTGGTTCAAAATCCTTTCTCTCAGAGGTTAAGATATATCCCTTTAATCTTCCCATATGAAACTAACTCCAAATTTTCAAAAAATTGTATTGGACTTTAGAAAAGACTAAAATTCAAGAAAAGTTTTTGACACAGAAAGAACAAATCAAAGAGTAAAATTAAAATCTTTTACCAAAATGCCTGGAGTGGATTTGCCTCCTAAAGATCTCGTTATGTAACTTCCTACATTTGGAATAATTTGAGTAAAATCGGTAACGCTTAAAAGGTTATCCCCGAAAACGTCATATAAAGATTCATCAAATCTTAAATCTTCAATTGGAGCTATTATTTTGCCGTTTTCAACATAGAAACACGCAAATCGCGTCATTCCAGTAAATCGTCCCCGCTGAATATCACTCCAATTTAAATAATGGAGGTTTGAAATATAAATTCCCGTATCAAGGGTGCTAAGAATTTCCTCTTTTTTTAGATTTCCTTTTGCAACGATGGAGGATCTAAGGCCTTCAAAAGAACTAGCTCCATTAGAAGGAACTCCATACTCTTTTGCAGTCCTTGCGTTAACCATAAGATTTTTTAATTTTCCATTTTCAATTATGGACAATTTCTCGGGAGCAATTTCTCCTCTTTCGTTGAATCTTGGATTTAGACCTAAAGAAAAATCTTCAATCAAGCTAAATTGTTCACTTAGGAGCCTTTCTCCATCATGAAGTTGTTTCAAACCTGAATTTCCTCTCATCAAGGAAGAATAGCTTACTGCACCCCACGAAAAAATATCTATGATTTCGGATACCGCATCAGGTGCTAAATAAACTTTATACTTACCTCTTGGAAGTTTAATGGATGGGGTTTTTAATTTTTCCAAATCATTGATAGATTGAATTAAAGAATCCCTCAATTCCCCAACCTTCCAGTCTAATCCTGCATAAAGTCCCTTAACTGCTTTTTGATTTTCGGTATAAAAAGAATAATCCAATTGAAAATTTTCAGTAAAAAAACGATGTGCCTGTCCCTTGGAATTGAAGGTTGATTTCTCAATTTTCCCCATGGATAAACAACCCACAAAATCTAAATTCCCAACTGAATCAAACAAATCTTTTTCTAGATTTTCTACATTCGGAAGGTGGCCAGTGAATTGCTGTGAAGTAACACCATGGTTTTCTAAAGGAACCAAAAAAGGATCCTGAGGAAGGGTTTTTGCTTTTTCCCTGCAAAATTTAAGAGCCTCTTCCACCCTTTCTTTATCTAGTTCCCAATGTCCCGATATCTGGAGCCTGTAGTTTATGGACCTTAAATTGTCCACAAATTGAAAGTTCAGAATTCCCTGTTTTAAACTGGTGACCTGACGGACCTTTCCTCTATTAAATCTTAGAAAAAAAGAATCTTCACCAGAAAAATTTAAGCCTAATTCCTCGTGACGCTCAATTTTTTCAAATATTCTTCCTACGAGGTCTATAAAATAACTACTTTTGGTATTTTCATTTTCCAGCATCATTTAAACACCTCCAAAAACTTCTACTTCTGAAAAAAGGCAAACGGGACTTGCGTGTCCAACTTTGATTGCCTGATTTGGCTCACCTTTACCACAGTTAGCCGTCCCCATAACTTCAAAGGTTGATTTATCGCCTACCATTTTTAGCATACTCCAAAACGAATTTGTAATTCCTCGGTAATTTGGATTCTTTAGAGTTTTTGTGATTTTTCCATCCTCTATTAGCTTGGCGTACTCGCACCCAAATTGAAATTTATTTCTATAATCATCAATAGACCAAGATCTATTAGTATGCATGATTACTCCCCTTTCAACCGATTTAACCATTTCATCTAAGGTGGATTTCCCTGGTTCAAGATTTATATTTGCCATTCGATCTATTGGTGCTCTATTCCAGGAAGTAGCCCTTGAGTTTGCTACACCGGGAATTTTACTTCTTAACTGGCTTTCGATACCCCCAAGTCCACGGACTAAGATCCCATCCTTAATTAAATATTCTTTGGAAGCTTGAGTTCCAGTGTCGTCAAAATCATAAGAGGCAATTTGGCCTTTAATGCTTGGATCAAAAGTTATATTTAAAAGATTTGATCCATATTTTAACTTTCCAAAATCATGGGCCTTAATAAAACTCCATCCTGCATAATTTCTTTCATCACCCAAAATTCGATCCATTTCCAAGGGATGTCCGATGGATTCGTGAATTTGAAGGACCATTTGATCCGGCATTAAAATTAAATCCATTTTCTCATTTGGACATTCCGAAGCTTCTAGTAGTTCTATTGACTCTTCCAAAATACGGTTTGCATGAAATAAAAATTGTTCTTTTGAAAAGAGTTCCAACCCACATTGAGAAATATTTCCCCATGACCTACTTTGAATTTCATTATTTTTTTTTGAAGTTACAGAAAGTTCGTGTTGAACTATTTTAATATTTGAAGAAAATTCTGATCCATTTGAACTTACAAAAGTGGTTTGGATATCTGATATTACCGCAAATGCCAAGGTATCTATGACTTCCTTTCTTTTCCCCATTTTGTCGCAACAAAGGGAGAGAAAATCATTTAATTCAGAAAGACTTAATTGATCAAAATTTTTAACAAAGGGGGAAGTAAAAGTTCCCTGGGCCTTAGGTCTTAAACTTTCGTCAAATTTATATATTTTATTGGAAGAAAAAGTCTGAGCATTTTTTTTGGCTAACAAAGCTGCTTTAAAGATACCTTCCGGGGTTAAGTCAGGAGTGGCTGCATACCCAAACATTCCATCCTTAAGAACCTCAACCATTACTCCATTATCAAGGGAACGGGAATTGGAGTCGGGTCTCCCGTTTCTAATATTTACCCTAGTATTGGTTTCAGAAATTTGTCTAAGACCAATCCAATCTACACCAATTTCTAAATTTTTAATTATTTTATTTAAATCCACGCCCATAACAAAATCTCCAAATGAGGAAATATGTTAAGGAATTATGAAGGAATTGGCAATAAAACAAGGATTTATTTCTTAAGGGGCATTTCTGCTTTGGCTGCCCAAAGGGTTTGGCAAGCTCCGTATTTAATTCTTTCCTCTCTTAAGGGGGAAGTATAGAGTCCCTTATCTATTTGAATTACTTGGTTTAACAAATCTACCTTTTCCTTTCGACATTGGGTATTTCCTTTGCCAATGGGCGGGCCGCATTTAACGGGTGATTTTATTAAAATTTCTTCAAGTTTTTTTAAAACCGGGTCTGACGTATTATTATAAAGGCCCAGTTTTTTAAATGCTTTATATAAACCCATTAGGTTAGAATCTATGGTTAATTCATGGATTTGATTTGCAGTACCAATCCCAGGAAGTTTCTTGTAAGCCAAATAATGGTAATTTGGGTTTGGGTCATTATCGGCAAAATCCTTTTGGGAACAAACTCCTTCTTTTTCCAAGTTTTTTGCTGTTATATACAAAATATTGGGGTAAAAACCAATGTTTCCTTTATCTTTTCCAAAATCTTTTATGGATAAGTACATTGCTTGATTAGGAAAATCTGTAATGGACCCCAAATTTATTTCTTTTATTACACCTTGATCTTTAATAAAACCCTCGTGGGTATGAGAGGAGATATAAAGATTATTTTTTGTCATTTGAAAAATTTCATTCAATTTTTTTCTTGAATCTTCATCAATATGAACCAAATTATGATGACTCATAAAAATATAAAAAGAATTTCCGCCATCCTCTCTAATCCATCTTTTTATCGTTTCGATCTGGTCTTTGCCTAAACTACCATTAACACCAGCATTATATTTAGTTCCAGGTAAATGGATCATTGATCTAATTGCTCCTGTCACTAAGGTCGGTGTATTTTTGTAATCGGATGTATCAAGTAAAATCCCCTTTACTTTAATATCCCCTTTAAAAAATTTGGATAAATTTATTTCCTGAACTATATAAGCTCTATAGGACAGGATTACATCATCACGTTGTGGGTAGGTAAATCTAAACTTCTGAAGGAAGCCGTCTGGGTTATTATTTTGCCAGTCACAAAGGGCCATGGCAGTACCTTTTTCATACCAAACATTTTTGGTTCTCTGACTATTGAAATAACAATCCACATTTTTGAGTTTGGGAAAATCAATAGGATTTTCCTTTCCTTGGTTTAAAAGGTTTCGATAATAATTTTTTACAAATACGTCTTTTGTAAAAATAAAATCCTTTGCAATTTGTTCCCTCAATGGCGGATAAACTGTATTACAGGCATCGATCCAAGCCTTTAATACAGGGCTAGATTCTGAAACTTGTATTCCTAGAGTATTTCCAAAGAAAAAGCTGTCATGATTTCCCGGTACCATAACCCAACCGTTGTTGATTCTTCTCCCTGCTAATTGGGTATTCATTGATTCTTCAAACCTTTTCCACTCATTTTTACAGGAAATGTTTAGTGCATCTCCTAATTGAATAACGAAATTATTTCTTGAATATTTTTCCAGAGCATAAAGGAATAGGTCCGACGCAAATAGATCCTGCAGTGGTGGTCTAATTGCCACCCTTACAAATCTATCAGCGATTACATTTCTTAATGCCGTTGGATCAGAAAGATAATTATGGAATTGATTGTCTGAGATAAAAAAAACTGGAAATGTCATCATTCCAGCCATTGGAGAATTGGAAATCTCTACCGCTTTTCCGGTGGAGCTAATCAGATAAATAAATAGGAAAAAAAGGTTTTTAACGCTCATTGTCATCCCTGAAATTGAGTATATATTTAAGCATACTTTAAATTACCTCTTTTACAAGTAGACTGGAGTGGCATTTTTTAATGTAAAGTGTTACTTCTTTTCAATATGGAAGTGGCGCCTTTATCCGTTTGGTTAAAAACAAATTCTTCCCCAATTATTATCGCAGGCCCTTGTTCTGCTGAATCCGAAAATCAATTAATAAGTACTGCTCAACAATTAAAAGAAAATATAAAAATAAGTCTCTTCCGTGCTGGTGTTTGGAAACCTCGAACCAGACCAGGTTCTTTTGAAGGACTTGGAGAAGTTGCACTTCCTTGGCTTAAAAGAGTCCGAAATGAATTAGGAATACCTGTATGTACTGAGGTGGCCAATCCCTACCACGTAGAACTTGCTTTAAAACATGAGATTGATGCTTTGTGGGTTGGAGCCAGGACTACAACTAGTCCATTTGCGGTCCAAGAAATTGCTTCAGCGGTTGCAGGAACTGACATTCCTATTTTGATTAAAAATCCCATTTCTAGTGATTTAAATTTGTGGATAGGGGCCTTGGAAAGATTTTCAAAAGCGAAAATTAAAAAATTAGTTGCTGTTCATAGAGGCTATTCAACATCAATTGATTCTCGCTATCGGAACAGTCCAGTGTGGAAAAATCCAATTGAACTCAAAATAATGTTTCCCAATCTCCCAATAATTTGTGATCCCAGCCATATTGCTGGAGATCGAAGTCTTATTGGAGAAGTATGTCAAAAGGCAATAGATTTAAATTTCGACGGATTAATGATTGAATCTCATTTTGAACCTGATTCGGCATTAAGTGATAAAAAGCAACAAGTAGATCCAAAAACATTAAAAGTAATTCTTTCAAACCTTCTTTTAAAAACCGAACATTCCCCAAATAAAAATTTTGAATTGGAATTGGAATCTTTAAGGGAGAAGATTGACCAAATTGATTACGAGTTATTGGGCAATTTAAAAATGAGAATGGAAATTGTAAAGCAAATTGGGCATGCCAAAAGGGAAAATCAAGTAACTCCCCTTCAGAAAAGTCGAATTGAATATTTACTAAGGCAAAGAGCTGCCAAGGCCAAAGATTTAGGACTTTCTGAAGAGTACATTAGGGAAATTTTTTCCTATATTCATTCGGAATCCCTAAAATCCCAAACTGAAATAATGGACAATAATTAATTCGATGTCATAATTAAATACATGAAAACTAGAGTACCTTTACTCCTAAAATATCCAGTGATTGTTGCCGTAGCTCTCATGTTTTATTTATATCTAAACCCAAAAAATGAAATAAAAAGAAGAAGACAACTATTAGAAGGAACTGCCTGTATGGCTGGTTTAGTTAAACTAGAGAGAAAGGTTGAAAAAAATTGGAAATTAGAATGTATTGAAAATAATTTAAAAGTTGAAATTTCCATCCAAGACCCTCCCAATCCTAAGGATATATCCAAAAAAAGGGCATATTTTTTCCGAGAATTGGCAAATCAATTGGTCTTTATTTCAAAGAATACTCCTGAGGCAAATTTAGAAAATGTAAAATCCATTCATGTTATTTTTTCCAGTGAGACTTTTATGGTTGAGGCCCTTTCAAAAGGGGATTCCCTTTCCAAATTAAGATACCTAATGGGCCCTGAATCAATAAAGGAACACTTAAAAAATACTGTTAAGATCAAAGAAACGGTCAAATAAAAAACCTTTTTTGGATTCAATTTGATAGTTTTTTTCCCCTATCAAAATAGAATATTTGTAGGCATGCAAAAAACATCTTTCCTCAGGACTTCCGCCATAGAGTTTATCACCTAGGATTGGATATCCCAAAAAAGAAAGCTGTGCCCTGATTTGATGCCTTATTCCCGAGAATAGCTTTATCTTTAGTAAAGTTAGATTAAGAGATGGATTATAATCCAGGACAGAGGTCTCCATTACTGCCTGACCCAATTCACCATTTTCTTCAACTCTTACCTTGCTTTTCCGGGGGCCAAAAGCCGAAAGGTGGTGTTTATGGATACCCGGTTTATCAAATTTTCCTTGAACAATACAAATATATTCTTTGGATTTTGCTAATTTTTGGAAATTTTTTCGGATTTCAAGGTATTTTTCTTTTGTTTTAGAAAAAAATAAGACCCCAGAGGTTTCAAAATCAAGTCGATAAAGCAATCCTCCTTCATATTTTCTATCGAAACAAAAATTTGTTTTTTTTAAATATAGATATTCTCTTAAAAAACTTAAAACATTATTCTGTTTATCATAATAAATGGAATGACTATGAATCTTTGGAGGTTTATTAATACATATAATCTCATTATCCTCAAAGAGGACTTCAATTTTAGGTCCACTATATACGGGGTTGATGATCCCCTGATTTAATAAATTGAGAGGAATTTCTAACTCATTTTTGCAGCCAATCTTTTTTTCTAAAAATTTCTTGGGAAATTTTGTTTTTTTTATCTGGGATTTTGAAATATTTAATGCAATTAGCGAGCTTTCTACTGAAGGAAAATCCTCTAAAACACATAATTTTGTTTTCATTTCCAGCATGTTTATTATCTTATTGGGACTTCTAATTTCTTTTCGCCTAAATCCCTTTTTCTTATAATAAACTCTACCCTTCTGGAAAGCTCTATTAACTCTTTACTAGATTTTGAAGTATCTACATAGAGCCTAGTATCACCATAAAATACTGTGGTAATCTTTTCTGGATTAACTCCCAGTCTTATAAATTCTTTAGTAACTGAAGCAGCTCTATAAGATGAAAGCATAAAGGCATCATATTTTCCATCGGATGAAATTTCCCCAGAACTTGCATGTCCCTCTATAAATAGAATCCAATCAGTTTGGGAAATTAGTTTTACTATTTGGTTAATTGTTAATTTATTTGAAACGGAAATATTTGTTGAACCTTTTTCAAAATAAATACGATCCTTTAATTTGGCAAATACTCCTTCAGGAACTTCATAAAGGTTAGTTGCTTCACTAAGATCGTAATTTTCCAAATCCTCCTTCATTTTCTTCAAATTTTCATCAGATTCCCGATTTGTTTCATATTTGTCAAAAAATCCTGAAGAAGACAAATATTCGATAGGAAATGGTTTAATGATATCCTGATTTTCCATCATAATTGGCTTACCATCGGGAGATTTTCCCAATTCTGGTACGGTTCCCCTTTCTAGAGAGGCTCCACCAAATTGATCCCTTACAGATCCAAACGCTGCTTGAGATTTGCTAGTTTCAGTTTTGGACAAAGAAAGCAAAAGAACAAAAAAGGCCATAAGAAGTGACATCATGTCTGCGAAAGTCACCAACCAGGGTGGCAATGGTTTTCCACATGGAGGACATATTTTTGCCATATTTATGCCTTACCTGGGACTTCTTCTTCGCCCGATTTTCTTTGACCAGGAGCTAAAAAGGAATTTAATTTTTCCCTAATTAATCTGGGATTCTCACCCGCAACAATTCCTAAAATACCGGTAATAACAATAACAGAATTTTTTTGTTCTTCTTGTGATCTGGATTCAAGCTTCTTCATAACTGGAAGACAAAAGAGGTTTGCCCACATTGCTCCATACAAAGTAGTCAATATTGCAACGGCCATACCAGGCCCTATCGCTGCAGGATCTGAAAGATTTTGTAACATGGCCACCAAACCAATTAAGGTTCCAGTCATTCCCATCGCAGGGGCATCTTCTGACATTACCGCATAGACCATCTGGACATTCTTGTGCCGTTCAGACATTGACGATAAATCCATTTCGAGAATTGAATTAATTACCTCCGGAGGTCTATTATCAGCAGCTAAATTACATGCCTTCTTTATGAATGGATCAGCAATTTCGACCTTTTCTAAAGCAAATATAGATTCTCTCCTGGCTTTTTCCGCCAATTCAATCATTTGGTCGATGGTTGTTTGATAATCTTGAGTCCTAAAAAAAATAGTCTTTAAAAATGCCCTTACCGAAGATAAGCAAGTATGAATTGGCCATTTAATTATAGTACAACAAAAAGTTCCTCCAGCAACTATAGCAACCGAAGGGATATCCCAATAAGCCATTAAACCAGCACCACCTAAAATAATTGCTACCAAAAAATTTACAAAAGTCAGAACAAAACCAACGACTGTACCTAAATCCATAGTTTTCTCGCCTTTTGGGTTTTCCTGAACTTAATCGGCGGATAACGACCTCATTTAAATTTTTTTAATCTTTGGATAAAAAGAAAGGAAAAAAAGGCCACTTAGAAATAACTGATAAAATTTAGTTGGAATTTTTCATGGTTGAATCAAGAAAAGTAAGCATCTTTTTCCTTAATTCTTCTATGGAGATTTCATCATCATCCAAACCAAGCTCAAGCTTGATCGATTCGATTGGAAATCCGGATAACTCTGAGAGGTCAACCAGACTAATCGGATCCTTCTTTTGGCTCAGTATTTCCTGAGATTTAGGTCCTAAAAAAGGCTTTGGGGTTTCCAATAAAACTCCTTTCACTGGTTATGATTGCCAAAATCCGTTTGGCAGTATTTTTTCCTAGCGTCATAAAATCATATATATACTTTTCTACTTCCGTCAATTGAGGTGTAATTAAAAGATAGAATTTTTTTATTTCAAATATTTTTTAGAAAACTTTCAAATTTGAGGTTCATTTCTTCAAACTCCATTTTAGGATTACTTTGAAGGGTAATTCCCCCCCCTGATCCATAAAGAAATTTTTCATTGATGGTATCGATAGTGGCAGAACGAATATTTATTGAAGCCGCCAAAAGAGATTTATGAAGAATTATTGTGGATCCACAATAAAAACCTCTCGGATATTTTGATTCGATTTCATAAAGAATTTCCATGGATCTTCTTTTGGGGGCCCCAGTTACACTTCCTCCAGGAAATAAGCTTCTAATAATATTTAAAAGTGTTACATTTTTGGAAAGCTCAACTGCTAATAAAGAATATTGATGCAATATTTTGGGAACTCTCAAGGGCATCCTTCTAAAAATAACCTTTGCATTAGCCTTTTCTATTTTTGAAAGGTCATTTCTTATAAGATCGGAAATCATAAAAAGTTCAGCCTGATTTTTTTTGCATTTCTTTAATATTTCCCAGGTCTTTTTTAAATTTCCTGTTTCTTTTAAATTAACACTTCCTTTAATTGGCATTGACCATAAAATTATCGAGGATTTTCCCTTCTTGATTTGAAAAAGGCATTCCGGAGAATTACTAATAAATATTTTTTTTAAAGTTGGAATAAAACTAGCGTGTGCATATGCTCCCCGATTTTTAGGATTTCCCCAAATTCTTCCAATTAATTTTTCAAAAGGAATTTTTCCCGAAAATGAAAATTCAATTGGGAAGGTTAGATTTAGCTGGTAACTATTTCCATCAATAAGATGTTTTTTAACCTCTAAAATCTTTTTTTCATAATAGGAATAAGAGATTGATTTCTTTTTTTGAATTTTAAACTTTTGATTTGTTTTTTTTAATTTGTAAGGTGAATAACTTAAATATTTTAAATCAATTGCTAATATATTATCTTCTGGAATTGAAACCACTTTATTAATTATATGGCCCATCTCATAAAATAAATGAATTATTCGAGGAAAATTAAAATCTTTATTGAAGTCTATTTTATTTAATAAATTAAAATAATTCTTAATCGGATATCTTTCTTTGGTTTGGGTTTTTATGTTAAATCGAAAATTTTTATAATAAACATACCCTTCGATTAAATCATGAAACTTTAAAAAACTAGAATTATTTTTTAAAGCTACTAATGAGAATATTTCATTGTTCAAGGCTTCCCTCATAATACATATTTTCAAAGCTGGTATATCTCCCAACCCAGGACAATCTTATAGTACCAGTTTCTCCGTTCCTATTTTTTCCAATAATTATCTCACCAATTCCCCTATCCTTTGAAT
>Ga0180061_1000078_pt1 | contig 15443 bp, 15 predicted proteins | sample EasRivT27_16_10D_FD_121769 | JGI IMG/M metagenome (GOLD analysis project Ga0180061, IMG submission 121769) | Soil microbial communities from meander-bound floodplain in the East River, Colorado, USA - East River metaG ERMLIBT27_16_10D | ecosystem: Environmental > Terrestrial > Soil > Floodplain ...
CGGAAGTCAAGCCCATCAGCGGTGAAGGTAGTGCCAGGGCAACTTGGTGTCAGAATAGCACGATGCACCCATTATTTTTATAAAGAGGCCTGGATTTATTCCAGGCCTTTTTTTTTGCCTGAAAACTAAATTGACCTTCCTCCCAGGATAGGTTTCTATCTACAAAAAAAATTCTAAGGAGTTAAATTTGAAAAATTTATTAATCTTAACTATATTTTTTTCCCTTAACCTAAGCGCAGATATTGGGAATAAAATAAAACATGTAGTTTTTATTGGAATCGACGGTCTGGGCTCCCATAATCTTTTAAGAGGAGAATTTGAGGGTATAGCTTCTCCATCTGTTCCCAATATTAATAAATTAAAAAAAATATCCGCTTGGACTACCGAAGCCCAGATAGATCAGAGAAACTGGTCAGGCCCTAACTGGGTGGGAATGATTACCGGATCTAACTCCGATGAACATGGAGTTCTTACTAATTTCTGTGAAAATTCAGATGAAATTCCTACCATCTATCAAATAATCAAAGAACAAATTCCTGGCGCAAGAATTAGTCTTTTTTATGATTGGACTAAAATCAAATGTCATGCTGGATCCGGATTTGTAGATAAATTTAAACATACCTTTGGTGGAGCTCCTCGAATAACTAAAAGAGCAATAAAAGAACTTCAAGAATTTAAACCCACCTTAACTTTCGTCTACTATGGCCAGGTGGATGTAAAAGGTCATCAGCATGGAGGCTCCAGTAAACAATATAAAGAAGCATTGGAAGAAGTTGATAATGGTGTGGGGCAGATTTTAGATTATTTAAAAACCTCAGGAATGGATAAGGAAACACTTGTTATTTTAACGGCAGATCATGGTCATGATCCAACCTCAGGACATCATTCAAGCGTGGATTTTCCAGTTCCGCTTTTTATATCAGGTCCTGGAATAACTCCCGGGAAAATTTACCAGGATGTGAGAAATAATCAGGTTGCGGCAATAATCGCCTATGCCTTGGGTGTTTATCCAAGTCCAAAGTGGAGCTCCACAATAGAAAATTTGGACGCCTATTTTTTAGAAAATTAATATTTAAAACCTTAAAATTTAATAAAAGAATTGGGTAGCGGTAAACCTGTTGAAAAAGGTATCCTATCCAACTTTTGAAATTTAATTTTTAAACTTTAAAAAATAATAAAGAGATTTGGTTTTTCTTTTCTTTCTATATTTTAAAATTCTCCCAAAATTATCCGATAAGATGAGGAAAAATTAAGGAGGAAACCATGAAAATTTGTAATTCCATTTCTCTTATGGCCCTATTTTTACTTATTGCATGTTCAGGTGAAAAAACACAGTCTTCAAAGGAAGAAATCCAGGCCAATGTTGAAAAAGAAGAGCTGAAATCAAGATTGGAGTTGGTAGTAGAGTTGGCCGCAGTAATCGAAGCATCAAAACTTACTGATAAAGAAAAAGATGCACTAATTCGGAAATACGAAGATTCCATTAAAAATATAGTTTTGGGCCAAGCTGAGCAAAATAAAGTAGTCTCCGCTTTTATTAATAATTTATCCTCCACCAACAAGGCTTCTATGTCTAATATGAGGGCCTATTTAAAAAGATTTGAAGAGGTCGAAAGAGAAAATAGCAAAAGGCGAGATGCAATTTTAAAAGAAATCGGTGAGGGAATTCAAGGTAGGATTGATCAAGAAAAGATAGAAAAAATAAATCAATTATTAAATCAAAGAGGCTTTATAATTATACAAAGCATGGAAGTCGAAAAAAATCCAAAATCCAAAAAACACAAATAGATTTTAATAAACTAGCATTTAGGGCCGGAGTTCTTTTATCTTCAATCCTTTTTTTTAAAATTGCCTTATAATGAAAAAACTAGGGTTAATAATGAAAAAGTTGATAATTTTACTGGCCTTAACCTTTTCCCATCAGGCCTTTTCCAAATGGTTTGCTGATATTCATATTGGGTTTGGTTTTGTTCCTGATACAGATGATAATGAGAATGAAATTATTTTTGAAGGATTGGAAACAGGAATTCGTTTTGGTTTAGGCCATCGGATTTTGATTTTTGGTTTGGATGGAAGTTATGGGTGGATGAATGCTGATTTTCCTTATATTTCTACAACCGATGTCCCTATGAAAAAATATGATCTTGGCGTTTTTGTGGGCCTTGAGTTTCAAAAACTTTTTAGAGTTTGGGTCTCTTATTTTCCCAAAAGTGAATGGAATTTTGATACCACAGGATCGCCCAAACTCGAGGGTACTGCTCTGGGTGGTGGATTTGGAATGACAGTCCTTCCTTATGTAACTTTTAACGGTGAAATAAAATTTTATAATATGAATATTCTTACCGTTTCGGAAAATTCAACCACTTGGACTGGAGATGCAAAGATTAAACCTTACGAACTTATATTTTCGTTGGGTTTTATTTTTTAGGGAAGTTTACCGCTAAATACTCCTGCACTGGATGATACAATCCAATTACCATCATCATTCATATGGGCCGCTACAGAAATTCCAACTTTTTGCTGATCCAAAACCTGGATTCCGTTTATTATTACCCCAATAGCATTTCCGGCAAGGATCCAATTACCACCATAGTTTAATTCGACATCAAATTCGACTCCAAGAGTAATATTTTTCAGAAGTCGTTTTCCATTAAAGTAAAACCCTGATTGGCTGACGACGAGCCAATCTCCTTTGTCATTTAATCTTGCAAGGATACCCCTGCCCAATTTGTCCCCTGTTAAAATTAATTTTCCGTTTAAATAGGCACCTAAAGTGGAGGCGACAAGCCAATTACCAAAATTATTGATGGAGCAACCAGTGTCTATACCGACTGGTTGTTCACCTAAAAGCTGAATGGGTTTTTCCCCAAAGGTTACCGAAGAAAAAAGAAATAATATAAGAAGAAATCTCATCTTTTATTCAACTCTTAAAATCAAATTTGTCCAAGGTAAAAATTCATTGGCATCAAGTTGCTTTGTGCATCTTTTTTTCTTTTTAAATTCAAAACCATCAAATACTTTGTTGTATCCGGTTGCCAGGTGGGTGATAGAGACACTTTCTAGTTGCCAATCTGCCCATGAGCTAAATTTTCTATCTCTATGGATTTTACATTCCCCTTTATCTTCTCCAAGAGTTTGAATTCTAATTTCAACTCCATCGAATGGGACATTTTTTAGTTCGGGTGTGTGAAAGTAATAACAATCCAAGGTGCTGTATTTTGGAGCATCAAAAAGCTTAAAGATCTTTAGCAATTTTCCCTTTTCGCTTAGTTTTATTTCAAGGGAGTTTAAATCAACCATGGACCCAGAGTTAAAACAAATTTTTAGTCGACCTTCCTGTTTTACAGTCTCCAGCAATTTTTTATTTTTTGGTAAAAGGTTACTTAAGCAATGTCTTACGGTGCTTTCGCATCCATTGGGATCTTGGTTACAAGCAAGTTCGGCCTTTCTAATATCTAAAAGGTTTGTTTGAAGGTCCTTTTCATAATTATTAAGAAGAGACAGATAATCTTCAGCAAGTCTTACCTCTGAATTGGTTTTAATGTTGAGGATGTCTTGGAATTCCTTCTGGATAAGAGTCTTTTCCTGGGTTAGAGGCCCCAAAAAAGTTGTAATATCTATAACCGGGCAGAGTAGGTTAAAAGGCCTATCTTGTGGCGGTAGTTTACAATAAGATTGGGTAACATAATTTAGGGTTTTAGCAGAGGATGGCAACATGATTACACCAGATCCAGAACCATCTCGATAATAGTGGTCAAATTGTTCTGCGTACTCCCTGGCAAAATAACTGCTGACTTCTTTTAAGAGAACCTCGCATTTAACAAAATCGGCCCCTGAACATTTTGCTATTCCTATCCCCGAACCAAATATAGTGTTAATCCTTGCAGCAAAACCACCCTCCTGGTAGGCGGAAATGGTAATATCACCAGAGAAATTAAATTGTTTATTTAGCTTTTTTAGTTTTGAGGAGATATCCACAAAATCAAGCATTGTTATCCCGATTTCAGATGAAACGGCCCTTTTTTTCTCCTCGCTACCAAGCTCAACTTTTACGGCGACAAAGGCTTTTGCCCCTTTTTCTAGTTGGGTGACAAATTGATCTCCACAATAATTATTAAAAGCTTCAAGTCCTGATTGAACGGCAACTTGAGCAGCCTCGGGTGTTAATTTATATGGTCCTTTTAAAATTGCAGTGCCCGCGCTTAAAACAGTTTTGTAAATAAACACCATGGAAGTTTTAGTTTCTTCTGAGTTTCTAACAAAACCTAGGGACATGCTTACGGGATCACCCATAGGAAATTCGGCACCAAGGGACATGTCATATGATAGTTCTTTTAGGAGGGAACCATAATCAATTGAAGAAGTGGTGACTACACTGGCCCTTTCATTGCGGATAATTTCTAAATCTTCATCCTCAACTACGTCTATACAACGAAGTCCGGTATCAAAAAAATCTTTTTGGGAATTATAGTTTCCACCTAAAATTTGTGGACCGCTAAGAGAGCTTCTTTCCCTTATAATTGCGGAGTGAGCACTTTGGATTTGAAGGGAAAAAACGATTAAAAATATTATCGATTTCATTTTTATTAGCTACCTTTTCGATGTTTTGAATGGACTAAACTTTTGTTGCGAAAAGGTAGCAGATGAAATTAGTGCGGTATATACGCGCCCGCTATTACTTGCTATAGGGGTATCCAGTCTTTGGTTTTTTGATTTTTATTCTTCCCGTTAGATAAATGGGTGATTTTTCGGTTTTAAGTTTTGTAATTAAATCATGGCGCAGTTCATCTAGAACCTTGAGATCGGGAGTTGCGCTCTCCATGTCAACAATTAATAAAAAATGGAAATCTTTTTGGTCTTCGGTAGCCCCAGCGTCATCAAAAACAAAAAGTCTGGTTCCTCCAAGATCTGAATCGGATAAATCTTTTTTCTGGAAAATTTCATCGGATTCCCCAGTTGGTATAAGAAATTTATCTTTCAAATTAAATAGTAATTTTTTCTCCGTCATTACCAGGGTGGTTTCCAAATTAAAATGTCTAGGAATATAAACTTCGGTTGGTGCAGATGAGGTTTTTCCTCTCCAGACGAGCCATAGAAATTTATTATTTTCAAAAAAATGTTTCCTTTGAATTCGCAAAACTTCCCATTTAAGAGGAATACCTTTATGGGAGTCGACCCCATTATCCTTATAGACAAAATTCATGATATCGCCTGAAACCGCTCTAGGATAACCTCTTTCTAAAATATTTTGGCCAGCATTATCTCCGAATATTCCACCGTTTTTAATTTCCCAAACCCACTGAGTTCCGGAAATTAGGGGAGAATAAAAATCGATATATCGATTTCTATTTTTTCTATTGGTCAGAGAATATTCCATACCTTGATAAGTTGCTTTTTGAATTCTTCCAGAATCGAAAGTCTTTCCCCCACCCCACGCTCCATACTCGGTAACAATAATAGGCATTCCCAGATATCTACCTTCCTCTCTAAATTGATCCAACCCTCTTAAATATGCTCCATTTTGAATTGGGGGTAAAAAATCTGGAAAGGCTTCAGCAACCTCATCATAAAAATGTCCATTAAAAACAAAACCTTCTTTTGGAATATCTTTTAAGAACCCTTTTCCTCTCGCCCTTATCAAGGGAAGTTTTACGTTCCAAAACGTACAGGGTTCAGCAAAAATTGGTTTATCTCCCCATCCAATTAAATTGGCCATGGATCTAATATTTTTATAAAAGGGCCAAAGTTTTTGTTCATGCCACTCAGCTGGACTTAGGGGAGGATTATAATTTCGAAGTCCTCCTTCAACCGGTTCATTCCAGGGATTAATTCCTACTATGTAGGAATATTCCTTGGCAGTTAAATGAGATTTTAAATAATCCAGAACAATTTTCATTTGCCAGATAAATTCGTCCTGGGGAAGCCTCTTTCCTTCTATGGTGTCAATTTTTTCATTATTCCAGAAATGTCTAAGGCCTGCTTTAACCCTTCTGTTGGTAAAATAGTTTTGGGACCAGGCCAGACAGATTAGACCGCAATGTCCAGAGGGGAGATGCATTCCCTCTTTTACCCAATCCGGGGGGCCATCTCCTGACCATGTTCCATCTCCATTTATTCCAAATAGGTCCTGGTGCCAGTCTAGAAGGATATAGATTTCCCTGGATGCCATGATTTTTAAAGCTTCTACAGTTTTTTGAAGATAGGCATAATCGATTACGTCAACTTGAGGATGTACTCCGGCCCATAGGATAAGATAGCGAACAAGATTTGAGCCGGTTCTTCCCCTGAAATCTTTAAATTGGGCATCCAACTCATCTGGAGGAAGTTCAGCATGAAAGGGTGTGCCTTTAAATGAATTAGAGATATTCCATCCCCGAAAATATCTTTCTCGACCTAGTCCATCTTTAAAAATTTTATCCTTGAAATCTCCATATTTTTTTTCTCCAATTAGGATGTCTATGGATTTTTTAGAATCTAAAAAAGAAAGATCTCTTGAATAAATATTAAGTGAAATTAGGGAGAGAAAAAAAAGTAAGATATGCTTCATAGTCCGTGATTTCTATAAGTTGCAAAGAGTATTCGTCAAGATTAATCCCGATTAAACAAGTTAAGTGTTGAAATATCGCAAGAGAAAACTTTTAATTTCTCCACCAAAATGGTTGGCGACCTCAGTCGGAGTTCCTTTTCCCGAGATTCTGCTAAGCACAGAATAAACTTTGTAGGGATCTGGGTTGTGGGTATTGATATTATTGAGCCATCTCCAAATGGTAACTCTTGAGGCATGAGATTCCTTGGATAAAAATTGAATGCTTAGTCGAGATTTTAAGATAATTGGACGTAATTCCTGGTAAAGGTTTTCCACATTTTTCATATTGATTCCTCCGTTTGGGAATCTAATATTAAATTTCTTAAGTTTTTTTCAATGGGTAATTTCATCTGAATTATTATTTCATCCCGGGAAGGTTTGGATTATTTGAACCTTGTGTTAAAATACTTTTAAACAAGCACTCGATTATGGAGAGAAAATGACGAAAGGTTTATTTCTGGTAGGCACCAATGATTTTTATGAACTAGTTACTAAGTTGGTAATTGGTGGCGGAACTGGGTCAGATATTGTGTTAAAAGGCGAGTTGGCCCCTCAACAAGTTCAAGTAATTCTCTTTGATAGTGAACCTTTTGTTAAAAATCTTGATGTTAAATTTCCGGTTTTTATTAATAGAAAGAATTTAACCGAAAAATTTTCAGTACCTATTTCAAATTTTTCGCTTCTGGAAGTGGGGGGAGTTAAATTTATTTATTCGGAGGATGGCGCACCTAGAACGTTTCAAATTAAAAAAGTTCTAGAGGAATACGAAATGGTTGATCCTTCGAATTTTGATGCCGAGCTATTATCAAATGCCACGAGAATTCAGAAAAATATTGATGAGCTAACCCAAAAAATAAAACCGGTAATTAGCGAAATGGAAAAAATAAAAAATGAAATTAATAATGTCATAAAGGAAAGAGATCAAAAGGCACATCATTATCATTTGATGATCCAGGAAAAAAAACAAAAATTTGATCAATTAAAAGCCAATAATTCCAGCGTAATTGACCAGTTAAATAAAAATAGGGAAGAAATTAAAAAAGTTCTTAAAGATGCCATGGCAGCACAACCTATAACTAAATTGGAGTTGGATAAGTAAGTCGTACCAGGGAGGATTATTTGTATCTTAAAATTTTGAAATTTGAATTATGGCTTCTTTTCGGACTAACGTTGATATCTTTTTTCTCCTATTATTATGCAGATTCCCTACCCGATAACTACTTTTGGATATCTTCCTCCTCAACCGCTTTCAATTGGTTTGCCTACAATGTCACCTCCTTTGTAGTTTTTGTGGGTTATATTTCCGGTCCTTGGATATTCTTTCCATTTTTTACCTTTTGTTTTCTATATGCTTTTTTGTATTCAAAGAGAGAATTTAAACTAGATTTTTTAAACATAATTCCTTTGATGCTTTCCATCCTTCTTACCACCTATTTCTCCTATCCAGTTCTTATTGGAAAAGGGATCTTGTTTTATTTACAAACTTTGCTTCCAAGTTTTGTCTGGTTACTTTTAACGCCACTGATGATTGCTAGTTTTCTGGCTTTAAGTTTTAGAAAGAGATTTGTGGAAAAAACCAAAGAATATTATTTTTTTCTAAAAAATATTCCGGGAAAAATCAAAGAATTCACTGCCCAGGTTAAGCAATTTAAGGATAAGTTGGGACAAAAAAAAGTTTTCTCCCTTCCTCCCATAAAATTTCCTGAGAACCTAAAATTTCCAAGCTTAAGGAAGGAGAAAGAATTGCCAGGAACCATGGTTGAGGAGACTAAGGAAAATCAGGTCCTTGAAAAAATTCAGATTAATGCAGAAAAAAAATCCGAGACATCAGGATTTGATGAGAAAAAATATTTTCTATTAATGGAAACGGTTGCCAAACAAAGACCCAAGGAAAAAGTGGAGCCTCCTAAAGAAGAATATTTTGAAAATATTATTTCAAGCATTGAAAAGAAATTGGGCGAGTTTAAGATTGCAGGCGAGATTATAAATGTTTTAAAGGGCCCAGTAGTGGATACCTTTGAACTCGTTTTGGGGCCTGGAATTAAGGTTTCTAAAATTACCAACCACGCCCAAGATTTATCCCTTGCTTTATTTGGTGCTCCAATTCGAATTGTTTATCCCATGAAAGGAAGGACTACGGTAGGGATCGAGGTGCCAAGAAATCCAAGGCAGATAATTTATCTGGAGGAAATAATCCATTCCAAAGAATTTAAAAATTCAAGATATGCGCTTCCAATTTCGATGGGCAAGGATGCCTTCGGAGAAGTGTTTGTATCGGATCTAGCGAGCATGCCTCATATGTTGGTTGCAGGCTCCACCGGAGCAGGAAAATCCGTTTTTATAAATTCAATTTTATTTTCTCTTTTAATTAAAAAAACTCCAGAGAGTCTCAAATTAATTCTTATTGATCCCAAACAATTGGAACTTGCCCTTTATGCTAATCTTCCCCATTTAGTAATGCCAGTTATCACCGAGCACTCATCAGCTTCGGCAGCCCTTCGGTGGGCATGCCTTGAAATGGAACGAAGGTATTCCATCCTAAAAGAATTTGGGGTGAGAAATATCGAAGGATTTAATGAAAAGCTACCCAATGCAGGGGATAATCTATTGGAGCAAATTAGTCCCTATTATTTGGAAAATGAAAAAAACTTTGCCCTTCCTTTTATGGTAATAATTGTGGATGAGTTTGCGGACCTGATTTTAACTAAGTCGGGAAAGGAAATTGAGAACAATATTTGTCGCATTGCAGCTAAGGCAAGGGCCGCTGGGATTCACCTAGTCCTGGCAACCCAAAGGCCATCCGTCGATGTTATCACAGGCCTCATAAAGTCTAACTTCCCTACCCGAGTTTCTTTTAAAGTAACCACCAGCATCGATTCTAGAACCATATTAAATAATATGGGAGCGGAGTTTCTTCTTGGAAAAGGGGATATGCTTTATAAGTCCGGAATTGAGACCCTAAGAATTCATGGGGCATTTGTTGGAGAAGATGAGATTGAAGAACTGGCCAAAAAATTATTGCCCCTGAAGTCAAATTATGATCCAGAAGTGCTTGAATTTCTTGGCCAGCGCAAAAAGTCCGGGTTTCAATCGGGCCTTCATTCTGAAGGGGTAGATGAGCTATTTAAAGAAGGCGTAAAGGTGGTCCTTGAATACAAAGCAGCAAGCGCCTCTATGCTTCAACGCCGTCTAAAAATTGGATATAACCGAGCAGCAAATTTAATCGAAGAAATGGAATCTAAAGGATTAGTTGGCCCAGCTGAAGGGTCTAAACCTAGAAAGGTTCTTCCCAAAGCAGAAGAGTTTACAACCTAAAAAAGATGCTTGCCTCAATCTATTTCGCTATGTTATTGGTTTGGGCTTAAATCGGATTAGTCCCGATAAATAACAGTCACTTAAGCATGATGGTCTATGCCCTGCGCATAGCATAAGTGATCAGATGAACCATCAGGAGGAATTTTTGTATGAGAAAGGAGCTTCAACTAGATGATCTTTTAAAAGCAGGATCACACTTCGGACACCAAACTGAAAAATGGAATCCAAAAATGAAGAAATACATTTTTGGTGAAAAAAATGGAATCCATATTATCGATTTGGCCCAAACAATCGCCCAAGCGAAAAAAGCATATGAATTTTTGAAATCCACCGCTTCCGAAGGGAAGCCAGTATTATTTGTAGGAACAAAAAGACAAGCCTCACCAGTTGTAGCTGCAACCGCTAAAGAATGTGGAGCTTTCTGGGTATCCAATAGATGGTTGGGTGGAATGCTTACCAATTATAAGACGATCGCTTTATCAATTGATAAACTTAGAAAAGTTGAAAAGATGAAGGAGACTGGTGATTACAATCTTCTAACAAAGAAAGAAAAATCCAAAATTGAAAAAGAAGTGACAAAACTTGAGAAGAACCTTGGTGGAATCAAGGACATGAGAAAGCTTCCTGGCGCTCTTTTTGTAATTGATCCAAGCAATGAAAGAATCGCAATCACTGAAGCCAAAGTTCTTGGGATTCCAGTAGTGGCCTTGACTGATACTAATTGTGACCCAGAAGGAATTGATTACGTTGTTCCAGCAAATGATGATGCTATTAAATCAATCATTTTGTTCGCTGAATATTTTGCCAACTCAGTTGTTGAAGGAAATACCGTTGCTAAGGCAAAAGGAAAACTTTCAACTGAATCATCTTCAAGAGACCTAGACCTAGAACAAGAAATCCTATCCAAATTTGAAAAGGATATTGATTTGGGCGCCATTGAAGAAGAAAAAGAAGAATAATATGGAGATGCAAATGACTACAATTAATCCAAAAGATGTAATGACTTTAAGAGAAAAAACCGGCGTGGGGATGATGGAATGTAAAAAGGCCCTTGCTGAAACTAACGGCGATATGGAAAAGGCCGTAGATCATTTAAGAAAGAAGGGGCTTGCCTCTGCAACTAAAAAAGAAGGAAGAATCGCTGCCGAAGGCGTGGTTTTTTCTTATATCCATAATGGAAAAATCGGTGTCATGGTTGAAATAAACTGTGAGACTGACTTTGTTGCCAAAAATAAAGACTTTTTAGAATTTGCTAAAGATGTGTCCATGCATATTGCAGCTTCTGATCCTAAGTTTATAAAAGCTGAAGAAATTGATGAAAATTTTAAAGCCAAGGAAGCAGAAATTTATTCTGCTCAACTTAGAGAGCAAGGAAAACCTGAAAACATGATTGGTAAAATTGTTGAAGGAAAACTTGCAAAACTTGCCCAAGAAGTCTGCCTTTATGATCAAAAATTTGTAAAAAATCCTGATCTAGCAGTTAAAGATTTAATCAACGAGCTAACCTTAAAGCTTGGAGAAAAAATCGTGGTTAGGAGATTTGTTCGGTGGAATTTAGGCGAAGGAATTGAGAAGAAGTCGGATAATCTAGCTGAAGAAGTAGCTAAGATGACTGCGAAACACTAAATCTAAGTTTAAAAGGCCTAAAAAAATGAAGTACAAAAGAATCCTTCTGAAATTGTCGGGGGAGGCGCTTTCTGGAAATAAAGGCCATGGAATTGAACCTGAAGTTCTAAGGACTTTTTCCGAAGAAATTAAAGAAGTTTTCCAAAAAGGTGTGGAAGTAGCCTTAGTATTGGGTGGTGGAAACATTCATCGAGGAGTGGTTGGTACAGACAAAGGGATGGACCGTACCGCTTCTGATCATATGGGAATGTTGGCAACCGTTATTAACGCCTTGGCCATGCAGGATAGTTTGGAAAAAATTGGTGTTCCAACCAGACTTTTGACCGCTATTGAAATGAAAGAAATTGCTGAACCTTACATAAGAAGAAGAGCTGTTCGACATTTGGAAAAAAAGAGGGTGGTCATTTTCGCAGGGGGAACTGGAAACCCTTTTTTCACTACGGATACTGCCGCCTCTTTAAGGGCCAACGAAATAAATGCCGACCTTATTCTTAAGGCCACAAAAGTTGATGGTGTTTACGATAAGGACCCCAAAAAACATCCCGAAGCCAAAAAATTTCATGAACTATCCTATATTGATGTCTTAAACAAAGGTCTTAAAATAATGGACTCAACTGCCATAAGCCTTTGTATGGATAACAATATTGATATCGTCGTTTTTAACGTGTTTCAAAAAGGAAATATATTAAAGGTCGTCGAAGGTGAAAAAATCGGGACCTTAGTCACCTCATCAAAGGAATAATAATGTTTGATCAAATTAAAAAGACTTTAGATGAACAAATGAAGAAAACTTTGGACTCTTTAAAATACAATCTCACAAAAATTAGAACTGGAAGGGCTTCGGCCTCAGTTTTGGATAATGTGAAGGTGGATTATTATGGAACTCCTTCTCCAATTAAAACCGTTGGGCAGGTTTCAACACCAGAGGCAAGACTTTTACAAATTCAGCCTTTTGATAAATCCCTGATTGGAAATATTGAAAAGGCAATCTTGGCTGCAAATATTGGTTTGACTCCAACTAATGATGGAAACCTAATTAGGATTTCATTTCCTGCACTTACGGAAGAGAGAAGAAAAGACCAAGTAAAAGAAATCAAAAAATACGGTGAAGATGCAAAAGTAAATATTAGAAATTTTCGCAGAGTTCAAAACGATTCTGTGAAAGTTGCAGAAAAAAATAAAACGCTGTCTGAGGATTTATCTAAAAAATATCAAACAGATATTCAAAAGCTAACTGATTCCTATATTGAACAGGTGGACAAAATCATTTCTTCAAAGGAACACGAGCTTTTGGAAGTGTAGATACTCCATGCCGAGAGACCCTGATTTTTCAAATTTATCTCATGTGGCCGTTATCATGGATGGTAATGGAAGATGGGCACAACAAAGATCTCATTTAAGGGTATGGGGGCATATTCGTGGAGCACAAGTGGTTTCAGGGATTGTGCAGGAAGCATCAGATCTTGGAATTTCAGAATTAACTCTCTATGCATTTTCTACCGAAAATTGGGCCCGGCCAATTAATGAAGTAAGAACCCTTTTTAGACTTCTTGAAAAATTTCTACTTAGAGAGAGAAAAAGATTAATTGATAATAAAGTTTTATTCAGAGTGGTAGGGGATATTTCAGTTTTACCCGTGGAAACTATTGAATTAATAAATGAGTTGGAAAATTCCACTAAAAATAATAGGGGATTAAAGCTTAATTTCGCTTTCAATTATGGCGGTAGAAAGGAAATAGTTGAAACCGTAAATAAAATAATAGCCAAAAATGAGAAGGTTACCCATGAAAGTATCCGGGATAATCTGGATTTATCCGAAGTGGACCTTTTAATTAGGACAGGAGGGGAAAAAAGAATCTCCAATTTCCTTTTATGGCAAACGGCTTATTCTGAACTCTATTTTTCAAGTACTATGTGGCCAGATTTTACTCCCGAAGAATTTAAGGTAATAATTGAGGAATATAGAAACAGGGAGAGAAGGTTTGGAAATATCTCCAGGACTTCTTGTTTGGAAAAATCAAATTTGGTGGCAATAAAAAATAAAGAAATTATCGCTTCATTGAGAGGAAATTAGATGTCGTCTAATACCGTAAAACGAATCCTCTCCTCTTTATCCATTTTTATCATTCTGGCGTTTTCTTTTTATTTGGGCAGGTGGGCAGTTCTTAGTTTATTGGCCCTTATCATGATTTTAATAATGGATGAGATTTTTAGAAATTTTCTAAAGAAAAAAAGATTATCATTTAATTATATTTTTTCCCAATTGAGTATATTGATACCGTTTATTCTTTTATTTTTTTTCCAAATAGATTTTAAATTTGATATTTATGGTTTTTTTGTTCATTGGGGACTTTTAAATAATATATTTCTCCTGATCTATTTATTTCTGGTTCCGATGAATGATTTAACCCTTATTGAAAGGGCCAAAAAACGCCCATTTCTTTTGGGGCTTTTTTATCTTCCCTTTCTTGTTTGTTTTGGAACAATCCTTAATTTTGAAATGTGGGAAAGGTATTTATTGGCCCTTTTTGTTATAAATTATTCTATGGATACCGGAGGGTGGTTTTTTGGAAGGAAATTTGGCAAACACAAGCTTTGGCCAGCCGTAAGCCCTAAAAAAACCGTAGAGGGTTTGATAGGTGGGATTTTGACTTCTGCCTGTTTTGGTTCCCTATTTTGGAATTACTACATCCATCCCGTTAACTTATACTTTTTCATAACCTTCGCTATTTTCGCATTTCTGTCTCAAATGGGTGATTTGGTTCAATCGAAATTAAAACGACAATTCGGAATTAAGGATAGCTCAAGAATGATTCCAGGGCATGGGGGACTTTATGATCGGGCGGATAGCGTGATTTTTCTTGCCCCCTTTTTTGTAGCCGCCCTAAGATATATTAAGGGATACTACATAGCGTGATTCTTCTTGAAAAAATTGCCATTTTTATCTTATTTCTTGGCCCATTGGTATTCTTCCATGAGCTCGGCCATTTTCTTTTTGCAAGATTATTTAAAGTAAGGGTTGAGGTATTTTCCATTGGATTTGGTCCAAAAATATTAAAATTTATCAAAGGGGGAACTGAATACGCGCTTTCATTAATTCCCCTAGGTGGTTATGTGAAAATGTATGGGGACGATCCATTAGCAAAAGATGAAGTCCCCAAGGAAATGAGGAAATTTAGTTTTTCACATCAAAAAAAATTGCCCCGATTTCTAATTGTATTTGGCGGGCCGCTTGCCAATGTTATTTTGGCATTTTTTATTTATTTTGGACTGATTTTGTCCGGTGAGAAGGTTCCCGAAGTCAGATTAGGAATGGTGCCAAATGATACCATTTTCTTTGAAAAGGGCCTGAGATCCGGCGACATTATAAAAAAATATGATGGTAGGCAGATATTTAACCTCGCTGATTTGGGATTGGAAGATTCCACCCCCATTAAAGTCCTAACAATTGAAAGAAAAAATAAAGATTTGGATATCATGGTGGATATGCCTGGAAAGGATTTCTTTGAAAACTTGTTAAAATATCCACCTATTCTTAGAAGACCTCTAATGGTTTCAAAGGATGGTAAATCCTTTATTTTATCAAGCTCTCCAAATAATTTTAATTGGGAAGATTCACTTGAAGTCATGAGTAACGATTTGGGTGAGCGACCTTATTATCTGTTTGAATATTCTGAGCAGATTATTTCTCCGGATTACAAAGGCGAAAAAAATCCAGTCAAAGAAATTTATTTGAAATTTGAAAAATCCAAGGAATTTTTTGTTGGCCTTGCAGATAATGGTTTTTTACCGGTTGATCTGGTTATTAAAAGCTTAAAAATGAATTCAGCAGCGGATTTGGCCAAACTAAAGGCAGGAGACATTATCACAAAACTTAATGGCGTACCCATGTATAGTTTTGAGGATTTAAGGAAGA
>Ga0180061_1000079_pt1 | contig 15272 bp, 13 predicted proteins | sample EasRivT27_16_10D_FD_121769 | JGI IMG/M metagenome (GOLD analysis project Ga0180061, IMG submission 121769) | Soil microbial communities from meander-bound floodplain in the East River, Colorado, USA - East River metaG ERMLIBT27_16_10D | ecosystem: Environmental > Terrestrial > Soil > Floodplain ...
AGCCGGACAAATCTACAGAGCTACAACTAATCCTGTCATCGCTACAGGTGATGGCATGGCGATGATGTACAGGGCTAAAGGCCGAATCAACAATATGGAGTTTGTCCAATTTCATCCAACCACATTTTTTGAGCAACATTCCCATAAAAGATTCTTGATATCTGAGGCAGTAAGAGGGGAAGGAGGAATTCTTTTAAACTGTCATGGGATTCGATTTATGGAAAGCTACCATCCCGATAAAGAACTAGCACCAAGGGATGTTGTGGCCCAATCAATTATGGAAGAAATTATTCGAACCAATCATAATTGTGTTTATTTGGATATTTCTCATAAAGATAGTTCTTGGATCAAAGAAAGATTTCCCACCATTTATGATTATTGCCTTCAAAGAAAAATTGATATTACCAGGGAGCCCATTCCTGTTATTCCTGCTGCTCATTACACCTGTGGGGGAGTAAAAACGGACCTAAAGGGGAATACTAACCTTAAAAATCTTTACGCCGTAGGGGAAGTTGCTTGTACCGGACTTCATGGTGCCAACCGACTGGCCTCCACTTCACTTTTGGAAGGACTAACCTTTGGCTATCTTTCAGCTTTGGAAATAGTAAAAAACCTTTCTCGAATGGAATTTTATCCCGATGATTTAATAAAAAACTGGGAAGAGAGTTCCAGTGAATGCGACTACACTCTCATAAATCAGGACTGGCTTACTTTGAAACAGAGCATGTGGAATTATGTAGGCTTAACTCGAAATACCTCTCGTCTAAAACGGGCCCAGGCGATGTTTTCTGAACTTTCCCAAGAGATTGAAAAATTTTATAAGCACACTTCCCTTAACGACGCTTTAATTGGTCTTCGCAATGCCGTTGAGGTTGCTCTTATTGTCCAAAAAGCTTCCCTTTTAAATAAACACACTGTTGGATGTTTTATCAGGAAAGATTAATTATTTGATTCTAACTGCCTTAATTTTAAGTTCTATTGGGTCGGTAGGTGGGCAAATAAAGAGGCCTAGTTCTTTCATTTTCTCATTGTTCATGTTCCAAAAGCCCCTGTTAAAAGGGGAACATTGGATAGAAACATTTATTCTGCCAAACGGATGTCTGATTTGGCTCCAGATTTGCGCGGCATTATTGCATATAAAAATATTAGGGTAACACTGGTTACGCCATTGAAATTGGCCAATATTAGGAAGATCAATAAAGGCCTCAATTCCTAAAACTCCATTAAAATCATGGCAAATTTGTTTTTGTCTTTCACCTTGTGATTTATCTCGACACTTAGATCCCAACCTAAAATTTCCAAAGGGAGGTAAATTTAGTATTTCAGAGGCCATTCGGCAGGTTTTAAGATCTTGGAAACATAGAGGAAAAAGAGTCATTTGAGGAGACAGGGGTTGTGCATAGAGAATTTGGAAATAGGAAAGTAAAATTATTGAAATAATTATTTTCTTCATCTTATTTTTTTTCACTCTCTTTTTTGCACCTATTTTTACATGTAACAACTTCCGCAGCGCATTTAAAACCATTTTTTATTTGATTATTGTAACAACTTTGAAACTTTGATTCGCAGGCCATTTTGCAAATATCGTCATCAGTGATTTTTTGTTCCCTAAGTGTTTCACCGGTAGTTTTATAACCGGCTGAGGTAGCCCCTGCAAAAGAAAAATTCGATAGGGTCATAAATACCAAAAAAACCAAAAAATGCTTCATTTTTTACTCACTTTACAAAAATTTTCCCTCAAAAAATTATTGTTGTCCATTGCTAAAACAATATCCGAGCAATATCATTTAGAATTAACCTGTGACTTAAAATATGCCATGTTTAAAGAATTAATAAATTGGTCCTTAGAAAATTATTCCAATTTACCCTGGAGAAAAAATAGATCTTTGTATGGAACCCTAATTTCTGAGATTATGCTTCAGCAAACTACAGTTCCAACGGTACTAAACAAATTTGAAAAATTTTTAGAAAGATTTCCGAACTTGGAATCTCTTGCCAATGCTTCGGACGAAGAATTAATGATTGCTTGGAAAGGTCTTGGTTATTATCGTAGGGCCAAAAATCTTAAAATTGCTGCGGACGATATTTTAAAAAAATATCAAGGAAAAATTCCTGATAACTTGGATTTGTTAAAACAAATCAAAGGAATTGGAGAGTATACCTCAAACGCTATTGTGGCCATTGGGCATAATAAACGGGCACTGTCTTTAGATGCTAATTTAGAAAGAGTACTTTGCCGGATTTACTCTCTTCCTCTAAAAAAGGGGCCAAATCTTAAAAAAGAATTAAAGGAGGAATTAACCAGACTCAAAATTGTGGATAAACTTGATAAATATCCTCCCAGGAATTTGATGGAAGGCCTAATGGATTTAGGAAGGACGTACTGTCAGGCAAACAAGGTGGATTGCAAAAACTGTCCCATGAATAGTGATTGTAAGGCCTATAAGATAGGGAATCCCTTAAAATACCCAAAGGTTGTGCCTAAGAAGAAATTATTTTTTGGTCTAGACCTTCTTAGGGTTTTTGTTAAAAAGGAAAACAAAATATTAATGATTAAAAGAAGGCCTGGAACTTGGCTTGAAGGCCAATGGGAAATACCTACATTTATAATTAGGACAGATGATTTGAGGTTAAATCAATATCCCTTTTTGGGCAGAAAAAACTTAAATATTCCAAATGTTTTCTCCTTTAAAACCAATATTACTAATTACAAAATCAATAATTTTATTTTGAATATGACCGAAAAGAACTTTAAAAAGCACTTTGGACTTAACGGTGGTTTTTTTGATCCCAAAGTTGGAGAACAAAATTTTACCACAGCGACTTTGAAGGCATTAAAATTTTTATGATAAAATTGCTTCTATTCTTATTTTCAATGAATCTCTTTTGCCAGGATCAATTATCCGTAATCACTTATAATATGTCTTTAAAAAATGGTGATGAGTCAAGGCTTCCAGATATGGTTCGGGATCTAAAGAATTTAGATGCCGATGTGCTTTGTCTTCAGGATGTATATAATACCCCTAAGGTTATTAAAGAATTAAACTATCCCTACAGCCATTTTATTGAAACCTCCGAAAATTTTTTTATCAAAGGTGTATGCCCGGCATGGGAGATTTTTAGAAAAGGAAATCCATTTTATTGCAGGTTTAAAAACTGTTCAGATTTTATTGGAAATAATTTGGTTTCATGTCTTTTGGAAAAATGTAATGATTCTTTAAATCTAATAAAACAAATAAATAGCAATTGTGCCCAAGCTTTTATGTCCCATGTAAATGGTAATACCCTTAATGATATTTTTGACCTTATAAATCCTTTTAAGGCACTCCCAAGATTTTTGGAAAAAGGATCTACAGGACTTTTGCTCCTTTCTAAAAAACAGCTAACGAATAAAGATTTTTCAGATTTTTCAACCCTTTCCACCGTAAGAAATAGGGGGGCCCTAGTTGCCGAGGTTGAAGGATTCCGGATTATCTGCGCAAATACCTCTTCACCTTTGGACGGACCAACTTATATGGGTCCATTTTCTTCTAGAGAGGAAGAAAATAAAGTTCAAATTGGGAAAATGAAAAAGTGGTTAACTGGTAAGAATGACATTTTAATGGGTAATTTAAATTGCTCAAGACCTATACCATATACGGACATAAGGGAAAATTATTCAAAAAATTGTGAAGGCCTTGATGAATTAAATCTCGAGGAGCCTCTTTATAATAAACCTGAATGCACCTACTGCCCCTATAACAACTTGGTGGAAAATAAGGAAAGTGGGGGATTGATCCTTGATAATATTTTTATTTCAGAAAATTCATTGATCGAAGTCGATGTGGTTATGAAAAACGTAATGGATAACGAAAGTTTTATGTCAGATCATTTCGGGGTTAGAGTCATTTTGAAAAAAAATCCATAATTTTCCTATTCCAAAAATTTCCAAATGTCGATAAGGGGGCATAAAGGAATTTTATGGAAATAATGAATCTCTTTTCAGGGACAGAATTTGTCCTTACAAAATGGGTATTTCAAAGGTCTCTTGCCTTTATTTATTTTATTGGTTTTCTAATCCATTTCAATCAAGGGCTGGCCCTTATGGGGGATAAAGGAATTCTTCCCGCAAAATTATTTTTAAGGGATGCGAATTTTTTTAATTATCCCTCCATTTTCTTTTTAAATTCCTCTGATTTTTCTCAGAAAATCATTTGCATATTGGGATTATTCCTTTCTATTTTGGGGATGGTGGGTATAACTGACTCCTATGGATATTTTATTTCCATGCTATCTTGGTTTTTTCTTTGGGCCCTTTATTTAAGCTTCGTTAATATCGGGCAAATTTGGTATTCATTTGGTTGGGAATCCCTTCTTCTTGAAACGGGATTTTTATCTATTTTTTTGGGGCCTACAGGATTTGCACCTCCAATTTTGGTGATTTATCTTCTTCGTTGGGTTTGTTTTAGAAATTTTTTCGGAGCAGGACTTATCAAATGGAGAGGGGATAAATGCTGGAGAGATTTGACCTGCATGTACTATTATTATGAAACGCAACCCATTCCCAATCCCTTATCAATTTATTTCCACCGCATGCCAAAATGGATCCACCATCAAGCGGTTTATTTCACCTTTTTTGTGGAACTGATTGTCCCATTTGGTTTGTTTTTACCCTTGGGTGAGGTGGCGGTCATCTGTTCCTTGGTAATGATTTTTTTCCAGTCAATGATCCTTGTTAGCGGAAATCTTTCCTGGCTAAATTATATTTCCATAATTCTTTGTCTTCCTGGTTTAAATGATAAGTTTTTTTCCCTGATTCCTTTGATTCCCTCGATTGAGGCCCTTTCTCCACCCCATTGGCATTTAATTCTTTCTTTTTTACTTTTTGCTTTTGTTGCTATTAAAAGCATTTATCCGATAAAAAATATGCTTTCATCAAATCAGTCTATGAATCGATGTTATGACCCTTTTCACCTGGTGAACACCTATGGTGCATTCGGCAGTATTACCAAAGAAAGAAATGAACTGGTCATTTTAGGGACCGAAGATCCTGATCCTTTTTCTGCCAAATGGCTGGAATATGAGTTTAAGGGAAAACCCACAAACCCAAATAGATGCCCTCCCCTAATGAGCCCTTATCATTGGAGGCTTGATTGGTTAATTTGGTTTGCGGCCTTTTCGGATTATTTTAACTCCCCTTGGATTTTAAACTTTTTGGCAAAATTGCTTTCGGGGCAAAAAGATATACTTGCTTTATTAAAAACCGACCCTTTTGATGGACGAAGGCCCAAGTGGGTTAGAGTGGATTATTATCGTTTTAAATTCCAGGATCCAGGGAAACCGGGTTATTGGAAAAGAGAGTATCTTGGTGAGTGGCTTCCACCGCTTAGTTTTGAAAATCCACAATTTTTAAAGATTTTGAAGGAAAATGAATGGTTAAAAGAAAAAAATCCCCGAGAAGAGGAATAAGCCGGATTTTGTTTTAGACCACCATTCCTCTAGGATTTCGGTCACCCGAAACCTCATGCGCCCTACCCGTCTGCCACGGACTGGCCGTCCTTAAAAAGCAGACCTATTTGGGCTTGCACCACGTAGAGTTTACCTGATTTCACTACAGCATGACCTGTACATTCTTTCTGTTGCACTTGTCCTCACCTTTCGGTGGACGGGCGTTACCCGCTACGTTGCCATTTGGTGTCCGGACTTTCCTCCCGTACCCGAAAGTACCAGCGGTAGCCCCCTCTTCTCGAGAATTAGGTATTGAATATTTCAAGTTGGATTAATCGTCAATTTTGAGTGAAAATACTACCAGTTAGCTCATTTTTTGGGGAATAAATTGAAAAAATCAAGGTTGATTTTTGTTTTTTTTCTTCTCCTGCCCTTTTCGGGACGGGCAGACCTTGTATCTCTAGTTCGTGAACTAATATCCCATAACTCCTCAATTTATTCTTCCAAGGCCCAAATTGAAAAAAGTCAAAACGAGATAGAAGCATTTTATGCCAAGATGCCTTGGAGTTTTTTTTATAGGGGGGCAATTACTGAGAATAAAAGGGATTATCTAATTGAGTATTTAAATTACAACGCTGAATATTACATCAATGAGTTGGGAATTGAAAAAGAATTTATCTTTGGGGGAAAATTTAAATACCGAATTTTAAGTTCAAACCAATATAGGTATGAAAATAATGCCGCCGTTACAGCGGGGGAGCCCGCTCAAGTTTATGAACTTCTACAAAACTTTAATTTTATTCAAGATGTAGGTCATAACTTTTTTGGAAGAGAGCTATTTAAAGAGGTGGAGATAAGAGAAAAAGATAAACTAAATTCAGAATCCTCCTATGATCTTGAGTTAGAATCAAAAATTTTAGAATTTTTTAAAACCTATATAGATGTGAGGCTGCTTAAGTCCATTGTTGTGATTGAAAATAATGCCTTAAATAGATCCAAAGCACGAGTTAAAGCCATTACTAAAATGGTAAAAGACGGATTAAGGCTTAAAGTGGATCTTTTAGAGGCTAAGTTTCGCCAAATCGAATATGAAGAAAATAAAAAGAGGGTGTTAGTTAGCTTAGGAACGGCTCTAGAAAATCTTTCCAACTTGCTTCATCGGGAAGTTAAGGAATTTGAGTTGGAACCACTCCCTCCTTTTGAAAAAATCTTTCCCTACACACTAAAAACAAGGGGAGAAATCTTAGGTAATAAAAATATAAAAAATTTGGCAACACAGGCAGAGGTTTTGCAAGCAAATCTGGAGAAGATAAATTATGGTTTTTTTCCAACACTTAATATTGAGGCAGATTATCTTAGTAATGCCATCGAACCAACAAGGGCTTCAGCTTTAAAAAAAGCCTTTTTCGGTACCGGTTATGAGCTGAAGGGGATAATTAACTTAAATTGGCCTTTGGGTTATCCGGAAAAGGAAACGGATCGCATTAGATCCAGAATTGATTTGAATATTTTGCAAGTGGAGAAAAACGCCACTTTAAACAACCTTAAAAACTCCGAAAAATATATTTTTTTCCGGTTAAAAAATCTTGAAGATGCCCTAGAAATGGGTAAGAGAAGGTGGGAACTCTCCAAGGAAGTGGTTAAAGACTATAATAGGCTTTATGGCCTAGGTAGGACTGGCATCTTGGAATCCCTGACGGCGGAAGAAAACCGGATATTCACTGAAAGAAGCTATATGCTTAATTTGGCGGAGAGGGAAAAACTCTATGCCTCCCTTGCATATTTGTGGGGAAGGCTAAAAGACACCATTTTGACCTTAAAATAGGCCTTAGAAAGCTCTTTAGACTCAAAAAAACCTTTTCCTTAAATCCCTCAAATGGTAGAAAATACTTCTTTGGTTTAGGAGTCCTGACGCAGTGGAATCAATATTCAGATATTTTATTAAAAATAATCGCCTAACATTTTTAATAACCCTAGTTATTGTCTTAGGAGGATATTTTTCCTACTCCGGAATGAACCTTGATCTAATGCCTAAAGTAGATTTTGGTCAGACAATTATTACTTCTATCTATCCCGGAGCATCGGCAGAGGATGTCGAAAGACATGTAACCAACAAAATTGAAGACCAACTTAAGTCCGTATCGGGAATTAAAAAAACCATATCCAGCTCAATTGAAAATAGCTCTTTTGTCCAAATTTGGATTGACCCAAATGTTAGGGACATTAAACAAGTAAATGAAGATATTAAAAATGCAGTGGATAATATCGTCGATTTTCCCACTGCCATGGATAAACGACCGGTGGTTAAATCCTTGGATTCGTCTATTTTTCCAGTAATCGAAGTGGGTATATCTGCCAATATTCCATATAAAGATTTATGGGAATTGGCCCATACTTATGAGAAAAGGCTGAAGGCAATTACAGGAGTCTCACACCTAGAATCCTACGGATATAATGCAAAAGAAGTTCAAATTGAGGTTTCTTCTAAAAAACTAGATCAATACCAAATAGGGTTGGCACAAATTGTAGGAGCAATCCAAAACCGAAACCAGAGATCATCTAGCGGGGCCCTTCTATCTTATTCAAATGAGAAAAGTGTGGTCACCCGTTCGGAGTTTCGCCATCCCATGGAAGTATCAGATGTTATTGTTAAATCATCGTTTGAGGGCTTTCAAGTAAAGGTAAAAGACCTTGCAATAGTATCTGAAGGATTTGAAAAACCTAGCGTTTTATCTAGGTCAAATGGAAAGGATTCCATAAATTTTATCGTCTATAAAACAGAATATGGAGATATTACCGAGACAGTAAAAGATATAAAGAAAATGTCTGATGAGTTTCTAGCTCAAAATAAAAATATTGAAATCGTCTATTCAAACGACACTGCAAAAATCGTGTCGAATAGATTTTGGGTATTGGCTTCAAACGGATTACAAGGCCTTGTATTAATTTGGATAGTTCTATCCTTATTTTTAAGCTTTGATATTTCTCTTTGGGTTTCCCTGGGTATTCCTGTAAGCCTTGCGGGAGTTCTAATAGTTTTAAATATAATGGGTTTTTCCCTAGATGCCGTCTCCCTCTCGGGAATGATTATTGTTTTGGGTATTATGGTTGATGACGCCGTTATTGTTTCTGAAAACATCCACCGTCATAGAACCGAACTTGGGAAGTCTCCATTAGATGCAGCGGTTGATGGATTAAAAGAAGTTGCCCACCCGGTGGTTGCCACTGTTTTGGTAACTATATGTGCCTTTGGACCAATGTTTTTTATGAAGGGTCTAATGGGTAAATTTATCTTTGTTATTCCCCTAGTAGTTACGGTTTCCATGGCAGTGGGAGTTTTGGAAGCTCTTTTCCTTATGCCATCACACCTGATTCATGGCCTTGAAAAAGGGGTAAATTTTGAAAGCAAGAGAATGAAATGGTACCTTTGGATGAAAAACCATTTCCACAAATCACTATTAATGGTCCTGGCCCATAGGAAGAAAGTAGTAGTTAGTTTCTTTATTTTTCTTGGATTAATTTATCTTTTTGCCTTTAATTTTATGGATTTTATTTTATTCCCAAACTCCACTGCAGAAAGGGTATTCGTACATTTAGAAGTCCCTGCAGGCAGCTCCTTGGAGGCCAATCTTGATAAGACTAAAGAAGTGGAAAAGGTTATCAGGCGTCTACCTAAGGATGAAGTTTTATCCTTTGTCTCAAGAATTGGTGTTCATACGAGCGAAAACGAATTTCCTAAGACATCAAGCAATTTAACTACCATTGAAATGAACCTTTTACCGTTTGGTGAGAGAAAAAGAACTGCTTCGGAAATTGTGGAAATTTTAAAGAAAGATTTAAAAAATATTTCAGGATTTGATTCCATAACCTATGAAATGATTGAGGGCGGCCCCCCAATGGGAAGTCCCATCGGTATAAAAATTGTCGGTGTCAACGATTCTGAAAGAAATCAAATGGCCGATGAAGTGTTTAATTATCTAAAAACGATTCCGGGAGTAAAAAGTATTGATAGAGATGATAAAAAAGGTAAATCGGAATTGAGAATAGATCTCAATTATGCCGAGACCTCAAAACTTGGAATTGATATTCCCGCAGTTAGTAATACTTTGAGAATGGCCTATGACGGACTTGAGGTCACTGAAGGTAGATTTAACGGCACCGATGTAGGTTTTAGAGTTATTTTGGAAAAAGATGCACGTTCAGGTGAGAAAAGGATAGAGAATCTAAAGGTCGTAAACGATATGGGACGACTAATTCCTCTTGGACAATTGGCCAAATTTGAAACCAATCATGATTCGGTTGGGGAAATTCTTCATTATAATGGAGAAACGGCCATAACGATTTCAGGTGATATTGAAAAGGGGATAACATCTTCTTTGGATGTTACCAACCTAGTAGTTAATAAATTTAAAAAATCCGATAAATTTAAAGATGCGAGAATTATTGTTACCGGTGAGGCCGAGGAAACTGTGGAATCTTTGGAATCCCTTGGGATAACTTTCGCTATAGCATTATTTGCAATCTATTTTATCCTGGTCCATCTATTTGATTCCTTTGTCCAGCCTTTCTATGTTTTATTAGCGGTAACTTTTGGAACTATCGGTGTCATATTTACCTTCTACCTGCATGGCGAACCATTTGGTTTTATGGCCCTTATAGGGGTGGTGGGACTATCGGGAATTGTAGTAAACGATGCGATTGTGCTCGTAGATTTTGTAAATAATTTGCGTAAAAATAAGTTGGATAGGCCAATTGAACAAATAGTTGCCGAAGGTGCGGCAGATCGTCTTCGTCAGGGATTAGTTACTACGGTTTCTGCCATGGTGGGTGTTTTACCCATGGCCTATGGGATTGGTGGTGCCGATGTATTTATGGTCCCCATGGCACTAGCTATGGGATATGGGCTGCTCTTTGCTGTTCTTATGAACCTTTATATTCTTCCCTGCGTTTACCTTTCCGGTGAAGAATTTTTTAGCAAAATATTTGGAAAGAAGAAAAAAGAGGCGGTTTCCAAAATGCCCTTGGATCATCAACCCGCACAGTTCAATTAATCAAGGTGGGGGATTAACATTCTTCCGCAACTTTGGCAGGTCTCCAAAATATTTCCTGTTTCAACCTCCTGGCAAATACTTGAAGGGACGGACATTTTGCAAACCTCGCATTTACCGTTTTCGATTTTTGCCAGGGAATTTGATTTAAACTTTTTAGAGATGGAAGAATAAAAGTCTCGGTAATTTATTGGTAGGGTGGTTAATAAATTATCCAATCTAATTTTTAAATCTTCTAATTCTTTATTTTCCAGTTGGAATTGTGTCTTGATTTCACTCTTTAATTCTTCAATTGTTTTTAAAACGCCAACATGGAAAGATTCAAAATCTGAAATATTGGTTGAGAGCTTTTCTTGGGATTCCAGTGCCAAAAAGATTTGCTCCTCAAGCTTTACCTTATCCTCCTCCAAGGAGGAGATTTCATCTTCAAGCGCTTTTGCCTGTTTTTCCGATACTACATTTAATTGATTATTTTTTGCGTCAGTAATTTTTCTTAGTGCTTTTAAGAGGGAGGATTCCTTTTCTTTTAAAGATAGATTTACCTCATCCAATTCTTTTTTATCTTTAAGGTTAGAAAGTTTTCGATCCTTTACCTGATTTTCAATATCTAGGATCCGGTCACCCTCCGCCTCAATTTGGCGGTTAATTGCCTCCATCTTTCTTTGGATATATTGAATATTATTTAACGTTTGGAAGCTGGATTTGGACATGCTCTGAAGCTAATTCTTACGAAGGTTTAAGTAAAAATAAATTTTACATTAAGTGTGAATAACGCTAATAGTAATAAGAAACAACAATACGGCATTATGCGTTATGAGTGGTAATACTTTTGGTAAGTTATTTTCTTTTACTACCTTTGGGGAGTCCCATGGCCCTTCCCTGGGTATAGTATTAGATGGCGTTCCTGCTGGATTAGAATTTTCTTTAACGGATCTTCAAAAAGAATTGGATCGTCGTGCTCCTGGAAGGATTGAAGGTACAACTTCAAGAATAGAACCAGATCATGCAGAAATTTTATCCGGAATTTTTAATAATAAGACATTAGGGACACCAATAGCAGTAATTGTAAAAAATTTAAATCAAAGAAGCGAAGATTACGAATCCTTTAAAGACGAGTTTAGGCCGGGACACGCAGATCGAACCACTCTTTTAAAATATGGAATAAGAGACCACCGAGGCGGTGGAAGATCAAGTGGCAGGGAGACCCTTTCACGAGTTATTGCGGGTTATTTTGCAGGTCTAATAATCCCACAGATAAAGGTTTTCGCTTTTATAAATCAATTAGGGCCCTATAAGGCCTTTAATAAAAATCCCAAGGAATTTTCTTTAAATCTTGATCCCTTTTCGTTTCCATTTGGAGAAAAAAAAGAGGAAGTAATTGGCTTTTTAAAGGATTTAAAACAAAAAGGGGAATCAGTAGGCGGAAAAATTTCAATTATCATTGAAAATTGTCCTCCCGGACTTGGTGAACCTGTTTTTGATAAATTGAAATCCGACTTTGCTAAAGGATTTTTGTCCATAGGCTCATGTGTTTCCTTTAGCTACGGTCTTGGGGAAGAGCTAGCGGACTCTTTCGGTACGGAGGTATCGGAGAATTTTTCAAATTTTGGGGGAATGGAAGGCGGAATTTCTTCGGGAGAGCGAATTTTTATGGAATGTGCTTTTAAGCCACCTTCCACAGTAGGAGATAAAGCAAAAGCTGGAAGGCATGATCCTTGTATCCTTCCCAGGGTGATTCCAGTAGTGGAATCTATGGCCAAAGTAGTTTTGGCCGATCATTTTTTAAGACAAAGGGCCTATGCAAACAAAAATTCAATTTAAAAAATTAAAGGAAATATTTTTAGAATTGAAAGAGCTGCCAAATCAATCCCTTCTTTTGGTGATTGATAAGAAATTTTACGGCCTCTATAGAAAACAACTTAAATCATTAATTGGAAGTTTAAAAAACGAAAAAAAAGTATTGGTTTTTCCTTCCACCTTTGGAGAAAAGGGAAAAAGTTTTAAAGATGTGGAAAATATTTGTGAATATTTTCTGGAAAGAGGAATAACCAGGGATTCCCACCTTATTGCTATCGGAGGGGGTGCGGTTGGGGATTTATCCGGATTTTGTGCATCTATTTTGCTACGGGGAATTCCCTGGAGTTTAATTCCTACCACCTTGCTATCCATGGTGGATTCCAGCGTAGGTGGAAAAACCGGGATAAATTCAAATTTTGGCAAAAACTTGATTGGTTCATTTCATTTACCTGAAAACATTTGGATCGATACTTCATTAATACAAACCCTCCCAAATAAACAATTAGACAGTGGTAAAGGCGAGATCATTAAATATTGTTTTTTAGACTCAGGCATCTACAAAGAAGTTATGAATGACGTTGATCTTTTAAAGGTAATCGAGTCATGTCTTAATTTCAAAACTAAAATAACTTTAGAAGATCCAAAAGAAAAAGGAATAAGGAAATATCTAAATTTAGGGCATACCCTTGGCCATGCAATAGAGAAACATTATGGGATATCTCATGGAAGGTCGGTCATGTGGGGTATTTTTCTAATGCTTTTAATTGGTGGTCGGAAAGATTTATTGGCAGATTTTTTTGAGATTTCCACTAAACTTTTAGGTAAAGTCGGTCAGCCTCCCTGGTTGAAAAAAGGAATTCCCGTTGAAAGTTTAGTTGATTTTATTAAACGGGACAAGAAGGCCATTGGTTCGTCGGAAATTGAAATAGTTCTTCTTAGTGAAATAGGGAAACCTTTAATTAAAAAGATTAAAATCGAAGAACTAACCTTGGGATTGGAAAGAATTAAAAATGAATTCAACAATTGAAGTTAGCTCAGGCGACTTTACCAAATCCTTGAAAATTCCCACCTCAAAATCCTATGCAAATCGCCTTTTAATTTTGGCTTCCATTTTTCCCGGTGAAATAACTATCGAAGCATTGCCAAAAGGAACCGATGTTTTAAACCTTATAAATTGTTTAAAAAAAATTGGCCTTGAGATTACAGAAGGTCAAAACAATTTAACTATTTTAAATAGCTTCCCCCAATGTGAGAGAATGGGGGAGGAAATTCTTTTAGAGACTGGAGATGGAGGAACCACCAATAGGTTTTTAATCGCTTTGCTTGCGAGAGGAAAAAGCACTTATATATTAAAACCGGACCCCGTTTTTTTAAAAAGACCCATCGAAGGCTTTTTAAAAGAGCTTTCAAGTAATGGGGTATTTATTGAAAAGGGTGCCGATTTTATAAAAATTAGAGGTTCGATTAATTTAGATAATAAAGAATTGGAAATTGATTCCTCCCTATCCACCCAATTTTCATCTGCCTTGGCCCTCTCATTGGCCAATACCGACGTTAGAGTGTTTTCCAATAATATTAATTCATCAAAAAACTACCTGGAATTAACCAATTATTTGATAAGGAAATTTCAAGAGGGTAGTAGATTCTTTGGGGTTCCTCTTGATTTTTCCTCTTTATCCTATCCTCTTGCCCTTGCCGCACTTACGGGGTCTGTTCTAATTGAAAATTATCAGGGTAGAGATGAATATCAAGGAGATTCAATATTTTTGAATTTGCTTAAGGAGGCAGGTGCGAGTGTTATTGAAAGTAGGGACCGTTTATTTGTTGAAAAATCATCAAATTTGAAACCATTGGAAATTGATTGCTCAGGATGCTTAGATCTTGTTCCCACTTTATCCTTCCTTTTTTCCCATGTTACAGGAATTACGTTATTGAAAAATATAAAAGCACTTTCTTATAAAGAAAGTGACAGAATCTTTGAAATCCAAAGACTTTTAAATTTATTTAAAAAAGAATGTCGGCTAACAGAGGATTTTGAATTGGAGATAATTGGTTCCATTGAAAAAAGTCCCTTTGTAGAATACGAGAGTCCCAGAGATCATAGGATGATAATGACCGCCTATCTTTTTATGCGATTAAATGGCGGGGGAATCATCAAAAATTCGAAGTTCGTAGATAAATCATTTCCAGATTTCTTTAAATTATTAAACTGATTTTATTCAAATTAAGGCCTTAGGGGTAATAATTTATTATTAAATCCCGATTAATGAAGTGTATTTAATTTAACATTTCAAAGGGGCCTAAAATGAAAGAAAAAAAATTTATAATTAAAGAGGTAAAACCTACGCCGCTTCCATTTAATCCTAAAAAACTTCACGGTCTTTCGGAAAAACTTATAAAATCTCATTGGGAAAACAATTATATGGCCTCAATAAAAACCCTAAATAACCTAAATAAGAAACTTGGGTTGGCCGAAAAAGATTTTCCTCCATTTGTATATGACGGCCTTAAACGAGAACATTTGATGCGTACCGGGTCCATTGTCCATCATGATCTTTATTTTGGAAATTTAGGGGGTAATGGGAAGGCGGGAGGTGCCATTGAAAAGGCAATTAAAGACGCCTTTGGTAGTTGGGACAATTGGGAAAAGGAATTTAAATTAATCGGGAAGAGTCTTAATGGTGGATCTGGATGGGTGGTTCTTGCATTTAATTTTCATTTAAATCGTTTAGAAAACTTTTGGTCTCCTGATCATATGCACTCAGCCCTTTGCAATGCGCCAATACTTATAATGGATATGTTCGAGCATGCCTATCAAATGGATTATGGGGCAGCAGGTGATAAATATATTGAGGCCTTTTTTAAAAATATTGATTGGGAGGTTGTTGAAGAGCGTTTGGAAAAAGTAAAGGGATGGAAATTAATATGAGAAAGTTAGTCGTCATATCATTTCTAACTCTCGATGGAGTGATGCAGGCCCCAGGCGGCAAAGATGAAGAC
>Ga0180061_1000080_pt1 | contig 15261 bp, 29 predicted proteins | sample EasRivT27_16_10D_FD_121769 | JGI IMG/M metagenome (GOLD analysis project Ga0180061, IMG submission 121769) | Soil microbial communities from meander-bound floodplain in the East River, Colorado, USA - East River metaG ERMLIBT27_16_10D | ecosystem: Environmental > Terrestrial > Soil > Floodplain ...
CAGGAGACGGCGACGAAGCAACAATTTCTCAATGCCCGCACGGATGACATTACGGGGATTCTCGGGGGGATTCAAACCGGATGGGCGCAAATGGCCACCGTGGGGGCCAAATCCATCCAAGGGATCACCAATGATCTGATCAGTGGGAATTGGGTGGGGGCGATCACGAAAGCCACCGTGGCGCTGTCGGGGTTTATCGGGAAGCTGTTTAGTGCGTCCGAAGAATCCAAAAAAGTCAGCCCGATGCGGGATGAATTCTTCCGCCTGCAAGGGGGCTTGGAACGGCTGAATCCGCGGGTGCAAGAGCTCGAAGGGAATCTCTCCGCCGTGCAAGCCGTGTTTGACGCCAAGACGGTGCAGCAATATGACGCGGCCATTGCGAACCTGAATCGCATTCTGGAAAAAGATAAGACGGCGATGGACAACGCGACGGATTCCGCCGACGACTACGCGGCCACGCTGAAGAAGATCCCCAGCAAGGTGCCGATCGAATTCCGTTACTCCGAATCCGGCGACAAGCCCTCAGGGGCGGAGATCCCCGGGTTTGCCACGGGCACCGGGGGCCGCTTCGTGGACTTCGGGGCGGGCACCCTCGCGATGCTGCATGGGCGCGAAGCGATCGTGCCGGAATCCGCGGTGGCGAAGGCCACAGGCGGGGCGGGTGCGCTCGGGGGCAGTGTCACGATCAACGTGAACGCCCAAGGGGCCTTCTTCGATACGCCCGGGGATCTGCAACGGCTCGCGGATAAAGTGAACGATGCCCTGACGGCAAAGTATGGCCTTACCAACCGCGCACGCGCCGCATAGTGGCCCGGTCGATCAGCCGGGGGAACAAGCCTATCTGTGGGCGCGATCGGGGATCGCCCGCTCCGCCACCACGCGATCCAATTACGTCAGCATCCAGAACACGATCGATTGGATTGTGCGCGATGAGGCGGGCGCGATTATCAGCACCACGGATATCAGCGGCGTGATCCTGCAACACAGTTTACAGATCACGCAGGCGCTGAACGATGAACCCGACACATGCAGCTTCACCTTGAAGCCGCAGGCGCCCCCCGCCGCCGTGCCGCAAGTCGGGCAGGAGATCCGCATTACGTGGGCCCCGGGCGCTCCGCCGCTGTTCCACGGTTACATTCTCGTGGCGCAATCCGACTGGCGGCTGACGAATCTGCAACCACCGTGGATCGCGATCCAATGTCAGGATCCCATGTGGCGCTTCGATGCCCGGATCGTCACCTATCGGTTCCCCGCGCAATCGGTGAGCGACTCGATCGCGTTTCTCGTCAAGTATTTCTGCAACGTCGATCCCGCGGTGCCGTCCGGGCTCGACTTCTCCACGGCGTTTGTGGAACAGGGCATGCCTGCGATCCCCGCGTTTGACGTGGTGAATCAGCGACCGTCCACGGTCATGCGGACGCTGACGGCGAGTGTGGGCGGGGGCTTTTATCTCGAAGGGCTGATCGTGCATGCGTGGGCGAACAGCGTGAGTGAACCGAACCAGCCCAACCCGCAACCGCTCACCGTGGGGCTGAAGAGCTTGTATGCGTTCCGCCGCACCGAAGATGCCACGCAAGTGCGGCGGCGGGTGCTCGTGGAAGGGCGCCGCTCCAGCACCCGCGTGTCCTTGCCTGATCTCGATGCGGATCACGGCTTCGTCATTGGTGCGGCGATCGAGGATGCGTCCCTGTTTGCGCTGGCCACGGATGACGCGCAGCTCACGCGGTTCGGCACGCAGTGGGTGAATGTGCGGCGGGCGGTGAGCCCCACGATGACGGGACAGAATCCGCCGCAAACGAAAAGCGCGGTGGCGTATACGCCCGGGGATCTCACGCTCACGCTGCACGCCCTGCCCGCGGGGCTCGTGCCACCCCCGTATGGCTGGATCCGGGTGGGCAACCAGTATCAGCGGTATGCGAGTGTGATCGGGGATCCTGCCGTCGATACGTGGGCGGTGGAACTGTTTGTGCCTGATGAGCCGCTCTATGGGTATTTCACGGTGCCGATTGCGGCAGAAGAAATCGTGGAATGGGTGGACGCGGCGAACTCCATTCAATCGCAAGGGCTCAGTTGGGTGACGCCGAACGACGGCGATCCGTATATGCGGGCGCACCCCGTGGACACCCCCGTGGTGGTGCTCGCGGTGGCGCAAACCACACTGGGCCCGTGGCCCCCGCTCGAAGGCTTCGTGCAGGATGGCCGCTACAGTTACGCGGGGGCGCAAGCCCGGGCCGATGATGATCTAGCGGGCTTCAAGGATCCGCTGGTCGCCGTGGAATGGCAGACGGATGATCTCAACGCGCTCCCCGGGCGCTCGCAAGTGATCGCGCTGTCGAGTGCCGCGGTGAATCCGCCGATCAATACGATCGTGACGATCCTGCGGGTGGATCTGTCGTTCCCGCTCCGCACCCTGCCGCCACGCCGATCGTGCACAGGCGGGATCGTGAAGCCGAGCTCGTTTATGGATCTCGTGGTGACGACGACAAACTAGAGGGGACCGATGCCGATTACCCGCACGATCATGATTGACGATGACGGCTCGGGCACCACGGGCACGATCCTGAATAACGCATGGAAGCAGGAGCTCTACAATCAGATCGATGCGTTCGCCGCGGCAGCACCACAAGTCGGCACGTGGGTGCCCGTGGATGCGAGCGGGGCGGGCTTGGCGATCACGGTCGTGACAGCCCGTTATTGGAAGCTCGATAAGCTCGTGGTGCTGTCGGGCTATTTCGTCTACCCGAGCAATAGCGATGCAAACGTGGCGAAGGTGGGCGGGATCCCCTTTCCGAACGGGGCCGCGGATGGCGGGTTATACCTGACGAACCTCACCGCCCACGGATTCTTTTTAGTCTCGGGCGCGACGGCGATGGAAATCCGAAACGGGGCCACGGGCGTGCCCCGCACGAATGTGGAAATGGCGGGCGCGAATCTTGTGATCGCGGGCACCTATCTGACGGCATAAATACTATGGCTGCACCATTACCGCCCCAAGGCGAGCAATCGCAAGTCACCGAGCGCCCGCTCCGCGTGTTTGCGGAGCAGTATCAAAGCGGGCATCCGCTGCCGATCGGCGTGGTGATCGATCCCGTGGCGGGCGGGATTCCGATCTACAGCGACGGTCAGCCCCGGGTGCTCACGCCCACAGGCTGGGTGGTGGTGCATCTCACCGAGTGGGTGATCAGTAACCGCTACACGGGGAAGCCCACGGAAGTGATCGCCGCAGAGGAATTCGCGGAACGCTTCGGGCCCGGGGGCGCACCGCTCCCCGAATAAAGAAACGAAGGGAGAACCATGATCACGTTTCTGTTCCTGCTGATCATTCTCGGGTGTGCGCTGTATCTCGTGGAAATGTATATCCCCATGGCCGCGCCCATTCGGATCGTGATCCGGGTGGTGGTGATCCTGCTGCTGCTGTGGTATCTGCTGGCCCTGTTCAATCTCGCACCCATGCCCCCGCGGTGAGCATGCGATCCTTGGGGTATGCGGGATGATCCGTTACTCGTGGATCTGGTCTGCGGGGCAATCGCGGAGGGCTTCTGCCGCACCGAGGGGGATTTGCGGGAGCTCCTACGGGAGCTCGAACGGCTGATCGCGAAGGACATGCAGCGGCCCCCGACACGCGCTCGCCCCACCAAGGCGGTGGTCTTGGGGGGCTTCCCAAAATTCTGAAGTGGCGGAAGTATACTAGTCGCCAACTAGTATACTTGCGTCAGCCGTCCTAGCGAGTATACTAGGCACCGCCTAGTATACTTCCAACGATTCACTAACAAAGGAACGGTGTCAGATGAGTGACCAGCAGCCTACTCGCAAGCGTTACCAGATCGAGATCTCAGAAGAAGACATTGCCAAGGCGAAGCGGAATGATTCGTATGTCTGCGTAGTGGCCCAAGCGATTGCCCGCACGATTCCCGATTCCACACAGATTGCCGTCGATACACAAACGATTCGCTTTTCTACGAACGGGGATCGTCTGGTCTATCTCACACCGTATGCGGTGCAGGGGTATGTCGTGGCGTTCGATGCTGGCGACGAAATCCAGCCCTTCACATTTCAACTGCGGGAACCGGTCAAAGTGCGGTCGTATAAACGCACGTCACTGGGAAAGAAAGTTGCCGACAAGGTTTGGAAGGCCCGTAAGCGGATTCAGGACAAAGCGAAATCGAGCGGCTTGCCGCTCAATGATCCCGCCGTGAAGGCTGAGATCAATGAAACGTCCAAAACGATCTACAACGAGATCGTGGACGAAGCGAAAGCCGCGGGCGAACCAGCCGCGCAATTTGCGGTGTCACCCGGGCGCGTGGCACCAAAGCGCGTCTTCAAACGGCGGGAGCGCACCTACGGACATCGTCTCCTGCGGATCAATCAGAAGGAAGCGGAAACCTCGTCGAACCTTGGGCGACTGGCAGGCGGAACCGATTAGCTATTCCCGTTCTATTCCCGGGCGATTCATAGGGGGAATGGCGGGATTGTCAGCCCGCCATTCCCGATCTGTTCCCGTTATGCCCGCTTAGACCGCTTCAATTCGAGGGCGGTAGTTCCCCGCAACCATGCGTCTAGCTCCCGCTTATCGAAGCGATACCGCCCGCCACAGCGGAGATAGGGTAAGCCGTGGTGATACATCAGATCGTAAAGCTGGCCCGTGTCATTCAGACGCAGATACACCATAGCCTCACGGGTTTTCAAATACGGCGACTCGATCGTCACGGGTTAAATCTCCTCAAAAAAACGGGAATAGAACGGGAACAGAAACCCCTAAACAGCCCCTAACAGGCCCTAATAAACAGGTGTTATGGTGCGATCCCACTGTAACAAAAATAGGGGATCTGTATAGGGAAAACAGGTAAAAAGAATGGTGGGCGCTGTGGGAATCGAACCCACCGCTTTCGCCGTGTGAAGGCGTCGAACTTCAGCCGGATGTGCTAGGGAATCTGAGGATTTCGAGGGGAAACGGGAACAATACGGGAATGGCTCTACACGGGTCTAGGATGCCCTAGGACGCACGATCGCCGTGGCGGGAAGGAGTAGGTAGGGGTGCTCACTTGCCCATGCTCCTACGAAGCCGGTCAATTGGGCTCTCCTCAGTTTCCGTGGCCCCTCCCTGCACGCTGATCGTGATTTCCTTCCCCGCCGTGGGGGCATACTCCCAATAGCCTGTGCTGGGGTTTGGCGTGCGATGCACCCCGCGCTTCATGGCAATCGCCACAGTGGGATCGCGTAAGAGTTTTTCTAGTTCCGTGAGGATCTCGCGGATCATGGCTTCTTCCATTACTTCGCCACCCCGTGCAGCTTGTCAATGGCCGCTCGCATTTCGTCTTGCGTGACTTCGTTGTATTCCCGCAGCAGCATGTCCGAATCCTTCCACCCGCCAATGGCCTGCACCACAGACACGATATCCGAGCTCGTGCCCGTGCGGAGCAGGCGGATCGCCCCCGTGCGGCGGGTGCTCCAATGGAACGTATTCCCCCCTACCTTCTTGCCCCACGGCACCTTCACCCGAGCGGCCACGCGACGGCACAGCGTGAGATAGGCATGGGTGCGGAGGGCTTCGGACTCCGCGGGATCATCCGCCGTAGCCGTGCGGCGGTGGGGGAACAGGAACGCACTGTAGTTGTTATCGGGCAGCGCGGCGATGCCTGCCCGCACCCGCGGGGAGAGGGGGATATCAATCTCCACCCCATTCTTCGGATCGAGGGCCCGCAGGGCACCGCGCTCCACGTCTACCTTCCGCAAGTCGATCACGTCGGAGAGCCGCAGCAGGGAATCCACGGCGATCATGAACACGAGCGCATCCGCGGGATTCTGAAAGCCCGCCAGCATCTTGGCTTCTTCGTCCTTCGTCATGACGCGCTTTTGTCGCACCACGATCTTCTGTGACGTGCCCAAGCCCCCCACGCCCGCGATCGGGCTGGCGGTCAGATACTTCGGCACCGCTGCCTTCAGGATCGACTTCAGCAAGTTGATCTCCCGCTTCACCGTAGACGCGCTCGGGGGCGGAATCACCCGCCGTGTGCCCTTCGTGCCCCCGAACCGCTCCACGATCGTGGGCGTGGTCAGCCGCTTCGCCCGCCATGCCAGCACCACGTCCCGATCAATCTCGGTGAGGAGGTGCGCCCCGAACGCAGCCCGGAGCCGTGGCAGGATCTGCCGTTCCCGCACCCGCCCCTTATGCGTGGCAATGTGGTCGCGATCGTAGATCGTCACCCATGCATCGAAGGTGATCGGCTGGATCGTGGCGCGGTGCACGCCATTGGCGAGCTCCAGCATGCGCTTGTGGTAGAGCGCATCTGCGATCGTCTTGCTGTCCTTCTTCTCCAGCCGCGTGGTGCCGATGCGGATCTTGGTGTTTTCCTTTGTGCGGGTGGGCTCCAAAAACAACCAGTAGTAAGGCGAATCGGGGCGGGTGAAGACACTCACACGCGGGCCCGTTCACGGATGGCCCGGGCGATATCGATCAGGGCAGGTTGTAACGGATGTGGGGGCGGGGGCGTGCCCCAGCCCTTCCACGTCTTGTGCAGGAACACCCCGATATTGATCCCGCTCAGGAGCGCGGCAAGGATCGCGGCTATCGTTGGAGCCATACCACCAGCAACGCAATCGCGAGTGCGACGGCAATAATAAATTGCACGAGCGCCAAGGTGCGCTCTGTGTTCGAAGTCATTTCAATCTCCTATGGCGAAATACTGCCGTGAAGGGCATGGCGAATCGCTTGGTTTGTTTCAGGATCGCCTGCGCCATCTTGGGCCGCTTCCGGGCGAGTGCTACGAGATCCTGCACGTGGGCAGCAATCACGCTGGCGGTTAATTCGCGCACCGGGATCTGTGTTGGAGAAGGCACCGCCCACAACTGGCCGCGGGGCGTTGTGACGGTAATCGAGCGCCGCCGCCGTCGTGTCCGCATGCATCCCCCCGTTGTGGCGTGTCATTTCGTTTTGGCCGTCGTGCGCGGCGGCGGGACAGTGGCCGCGGGCACAGTAGAGGGGCGGTATTCGGCCCCAAACGTGAGCTCTTCCAAGTGGGCGAGTTCGTCATCATCGACGGGTAAGAGGCGGGCGATCCACGCGGCGATCCGTTCCCGCCGTTCATCCGTCGTGGCCGAAGCGAAGTAGCGCTTAAGCGCATGCTTCACGTCGGCCCCGCTGTGGTGATAGGCGTGGGCGATTTTGAAATCCTCGCTTTTGAGATCACGGGTGTGGGGATCCGGGCGCACGGGGGGATCGTCTTCCCGGATCAATTCATCCAGCGTCAACCCAATCGCCGCGGCGATCTTCAGCAGGTTGGTGTCATGCGTTTTGCGGATGGCCTTCTCGAAGCCTTGCAGGGTGCCCACGGAGATGTGGGCCAGCTTGGCAAACTGAATCTGGCTCATCTCCCCGTGTAAGCGCCGCCATTCGCGCACGCGCTTCGCTGCCCGTTGCAACACAAGTTGAGTATCCCACCCAACGTATCCATTGGTATAGCCAGCCTCAATAACGTCTCGCCCACTATCATCTGGCGGTAGCTTAAGAAAGTCGTTGCGCTCCGTCAAGTAAATAGGTTATTGTCGCCAAATACTCAACTAAGGTGGGAGAAATGAGCGACAGACTTACCGAATTAGCCCAACTTAAAGCGGAAGTTGCCCAACATCTAGCCACGGAGTCGGAACGGTCTGATGCGATGTTGGCGAAGGAACTGCGGGATCTCCTGCACCTAGACAAGCAGACGTTCTATCGATGGGCACGGCTCGGGAAGTTCAAGCTGTTAGAAATTCCCTTCGGGCCGCACGTCCGTAAGCGGTATTCCCGCAAGCTCGTGATGGCGCTGTTATCGGGGGAGCAGATTCGCAGCCGTGCGAGGACCGCATGAAGCTGGCCGCACCCGCGAAGCCTGCCGTGGCGTCCCCGTATCTCACGACGAAGGAAGCGCTGGTGTATCTGCGGCTGAATGATCCGGGGGCCCTGTATGACCTGATGAAGGAGCAGGGCCTGCCGTATCTGCGGTGCGGGGGCCGCTATCGGTTTGACGTGCGGGAGCTCGATGCGTGGCTCCGCGGCACCACGGCGCTGGAGTTACGGCGGGCGAAGTAAGCGGATGCGTGGCCGCACGTTCGAGACACTGGACACGATCGGGCAACGGTTTGCACTGCGGAAGGGGGCAGCGATGACGGATCGGTTAACCCTCGCACCACCCAAGGAACTGCCCTCACCTGAGGTGCTGTCCAGCGTCTTGCTGGGCGGGAATCTGCGGGATCTCTCGCCCAAGCAGCAAGTGTCGTTTTACGGCTCGATGTGCGATTCCCTTGGACTGAATCCCCTCACGAAGCCCTTCGAGTTCATCACCCTGTCGGGGAAGCTCGTGCTGTATGCCACCCGCAACGCGACGGATCAGTTGCGGAAGATCTATGGCATCAGCGTGGTGATCACCGCTCGCGAAGTGATTGAGGATACCTACGTCGTGACAGCAAGAGCTACGCTGCCGAGCGGGCGGGCGGATGAATCGATCGGGGCGGTGCCGATCGCGGGGCTGAAGGGTGAAGCCCGCAGCAACGCGATGATGAAGGCGGAAACGAAAAGCAAGCGGCGCGTCACCCTCTCGCTCGTGGGGCTCTCCACCCTTGATGAGTCAGAAGTCGATTCCATTCCGAATGCGGTGAAGATCGATCTGCCGAAGTCGGCATTATCTGCTGGTGTGCTGGATTCCCAGCCGGGAAAGGGAGAAGTTCCCGCGGCTTCGGCAGATCTCAACAGTCCGATTCCAGACACGTGGAAGCCCTTTGCAAGCGAGAAACTCACGGGGGTGATTGTCGCGATCGAAACCGAAACCTTACCCGGGAAGAAGTCGGGCCGCACCTATACGAAAAGCACCGCGGTGCTGGACTCGGGCGAATCCGCGGCCACGCTGGACGCAGGCACCGCCACGCAAGCACAAGCCTTTAAGACGGCGGGGGATCGCGTGGTGATCACCGTGCGCCCGCACGACAAGCTGGGGAAGGAAATCGTGGGGATCGCGCTCGATGAAGCCTTCTAAGGGGGGCGTGATGGGCAAGCACTTACAGGCGGAACCACGTATTGAGAAACCCACCGATTTCGATGGCTGGGCGTCTGAATTGGCGCTCTTCGCGGATTGTGAAGGTGAGACTGCGGTGCTCGGGATCGTGATGCGATTTGCACCTGAAGAATGCGTGCGCGCACTGTCGGCGGATCAACGGCTCTGGGCATCCGTGATCGCTCGCGCACGGTATGCAGATATGAAGCGGTATGAGATGGGCGTGTTGATCGGGCTCACACAGACACATGAGTGAGGCTTGGTGAGGTGCGGTTGGGTGCGGTGCGGTGAGCACTGGTGGGGCTGGGTTTGGCATGGTGAGGTTGGGTGAGGCGGGGCACGGTGAGTTAAGGCACGGCAAGGTTCGGCGCGGTTAGGTAAGGTCGGGTCGGGTGGGGTCCGGTCGGGTGCGGTGTGGTGTGGCGCGATTGCCTAAACAATTTCACAAGAGAAGGTGGTGAGTGCATGTCAACGATCACAGCGATTGGCCCCGAGATCACGAATGGCGCAAAAGTGATCATCGAAGCGGGGGTGCCCTATGGCGTCGAAGTGCGGATCGTCGGCATGGCCGATCTGATCTTTCACCGCTGGAATTGTGAAGCTGTGGAAGCCAAAGGCAAAGCCGCGAAGGGCAGCAAGGCGAAGAAGTCCGATGACATCGAAAGCTATGTCTACCGCGATGATGACGGCGTGATCTGTTTACCTGGGGAATATCTCCGCCAGTCGATCATCAACGCGGCGAAGTTTCGACAGGATCCGCGAAGCCCGCGGAAATCCGCGATGGATCTGTTTAAGGCGGGTGTGGTGTCGCTCACGCCGCTGGCATCTATGGGCGTGAAGGAATGGGACTACGAGCACAAATGCCGCGTGACGGTGCAACGCAACGGGATCACCCGCGTGCGGCCCGCGTTCAAAGCCGGGTGGAGCACCGATCTCCTCATGATGGTGAATCTGCCCGAATACATCCCGCCCGATGTGCTGCACGACGTGATCGTGAATGCGGGCAGGCTCGTGGGTGTGGGTGATTCGCGTCCCACGTATGGCCGCTTTCGTGTCACGCGGTTTGAATTGACGGGATTGTGACGTGGCAAGATTGGGCACGGCACGGTCGGGTGGGTCGGGGTTAGGCATGCCTTGGTAAGGTGCGGTCTGCCAAGGTGAGGCTCGGTGAGCGTAGGTCTGGTGCGGCAAGGTTGGGTCGGACGTGGCTCGTTGGGGTATGGCGGGGTCCGCCAAGGTTTGGGCGTGGTCAGGTGAGGCGAGATCGGGTTGGGTATGGTCAGGAGTGGCCTGGTCCGGTTTGGTCAGACAGGGTGTGCTGTGATGCGGTCTGGCACGTCGGGCTTAGGTACGGTTGGGTAGGGCACGGCATGGTGAGGTTTGAATGACGACCACGGATTACGTTCGTGAGCTTCTCACAATGAGTGACGAGGACTACAACCAACAGCGGCCCACTGACAACGCAGCAGATATTGATGCCTTGCGATTCTTTGTGAGTCTGACGGAAGAGGACTATGAACACTGGCGTGAGCGTATTGGCTACGATCCGTGCGTGGAATTCTGGCGTTTAGATTTCATGTATCGACGTGAGCTCTACCGCTTACAGCAGGTGCAGACAATCCAGGGCCGTGCTCGATTACCGCAACAAGCATCATTATTCGACCGGGCACAACTGGACGGGGAAGGCGTGTATATCCATTCCGATGGCACTGCGGCGAAATTTGGCCGCACGGCGGTGAGTGAACGGAACCGCCGGAGATCACACCAAACCGGTAATCCCCGTGATCTTGTATTGCTGGCGTGGCTCCCGGGTGCCAGTGAAGATCGGATGTTGGAGCGGTTTGATCACTTACATATTCGCGGCGAGTGGTATCGATTAGATCCTGAATTGCTGGAATTTATTCGTGCATGGCAGTTAGTGGAAGGCGTGTTCGACTAGGTAAACACAATCGCGGAAGTGCGCTTCACCGGGGGCTTCTTCGCGCCGCGTCCCGGATCCGTCGTGCAGGATTCGGTGCTATCTGGTTTTCTCCTGAATGCCGAAATTTCGATTTTCGGATCCGGGAAAAAAGAAGCCCCCGTGTGCTTAGTGTTACGACTGTGTAAGAACAGTAGCGAGCGTAGCAACGCGCTTCCAATCAGGTTGCCCGTGGTGCTTGTTGCAACTAGCAAGGGAGAGAGAGAGGCGAGAAAGTTTGGATTCGTTCGCACGCTTCCAAGCCGCCTATCCCGCGGCCCGTCGCAAGGGTGGCGACTATGCGCGGGAACTCTTCGAGCGTGCGGTAGGGAAAGTGACCGAGCCCGCGTTATTTGCGGCACTGGAGCAACACAAGCGGAGCGCACAATGGCAAAACCCCCGATTCATTCCGTCGATGCTGACGTGGTTAGCGCACGAGCATTGGATCCAAGTGCTCGACGAGCCCGAGATCCCCGCCAGCCGTTTGACTCCGGGCGAACTCGCGAACCGTTACCGGAAGTGAAACCGGATGCCCCACACTGTCCACGCTGTGGGTGTTACCAGTGGACGTATCGCGGCGATCGTCAGTGTTGTCTAGACTGTGGCTACTAACCGAAAGGGCCCGATGCTGTTTGTGCTTCTGCTTCTCGCGTTCGTCAGCAGCGGGTGCGAAATCGATATCGTGAACCCCACCCCCGTGGTGCAAGCGGCCCCCCCGAGCGGGAGCGGTGGTGGTGGCGGCACGTCGATCACCAACGTCAATACGAATACAAACACGAATCAAAACGATCGCTCGGACACCGCACAGCTCCCCCCGCCAACGTCACCAGCAGGCACAGGCACCGTGAACGGCGTGCTGCCCTTGCCCACCTATGGCGAGCATGTGACTCGCGATATCGCGGGCCAGAATCCCACGCTCCTCGCGAATAGCTGCCAAGAGCACACGGGCGAATCGGCATGGCAATTTCTGGATCTCGTGATCCGCACACTCCGTGCACAGGATCAGCGCTGGGGCTACTTGTGCAAAGACGCCCAATGCGTCACCTTCGCCCGCGATATCGTGGCGTATCGGGCAAGTTCAGGCGACACAGGCATTTGGATCGTCGACGTGATTGGCAATCACTGTCCAGGGGCGACGACGGGCGATGTCCCCACGGTGCGCTGGGGGATCTTGCCCTTTGAACTCGAGCGTAGGTGGGCGGGCTCAAGAGTCGCGGGTGTCTTCCCATGACCGTCGAATATGCGGTGACGTTTGAATTTGAGGAGCAGCCCCCGATCACGCACAGGGGCACTATTGCGGGCTCCACGGCGGTGACAGTCGCGAAGCGAGCGTTACAAAGTGCGATGAAGGCGCATCCGGGCTTGCGCTGGTCTTCCCTTGTGGTCGTGCTATTAGAGCGCGTCGAAACCGCGTGAGAAGGCATGGGCACGATCTGGGGTGTCTTCCGCTGCTGGCTGCGGGTGCTGGCCTGTGCGTGGCTCTCACGGGGCTTCGGCCATGGGGATCTCGTCATGAGCGGCGATGAACTGTGGACGGCGTGCGATCACTGCGGGTGGAGCTCCATGGGGATCTACGTGGACACCCGCCATGTGCGGCTGGCGTGGAAGTATGACCGCCAGCGGATGCGCTTTCGGAGGGCTAGTTGACTCGCGATCGGGAAGTCTGGACGGAGTGGTATCAGAAGCGGCTTCAACAAAAGCCCGAGGCGCCGTCTGCCCCGAAGCCTAACAAGTATCACGCCACGGTCGTGCATGTGGACGGCTTGCGCTTTGACTCCATGCGGGAAGCGGGCCGCTATCAGGAATTGAAGTTACTCGTAGCCGCTGGCGAGATCTGCGAGCTCGAGATCCACCCGGGCTTCCCGCTCATGGTGCCGGAGCTCGTGGGCGAGACGCCCCCCACGGTGCTCCACACGATCGGGCACTATCATGCGGATTTCAAATACCGCAACGTCCGCACAGGCAACGTGATCGTGGAAGATGTGAAAGCGAAACCCACCCGCACGGAAGCGTATAAACTTCGCAAGAAATTCGTCGAAGCGCAGCATCAATTGACGATCGTAGAAGTGGCATAACGCCACGAAAGGATCTCCAAATGAATTCACGCATGGCAGTGATCACGTTCATGGACAACGAACCGAACCGCCCCGATCCCGCCTGAACGAAGGCAACTGTAAGCGCCAGACGCTGAATCGGCTGGACAGCTTCGTGGACGGTATGGCTAATAAGAGACTGACTTATACGGACTTGATCGCGAAGCCGGAGGGTAACTAGATGGCTGAGCCGATCACCGTGTGTCCGAAGTGCCAGAAGCCTGCGTTTGTGATTACCTGCAACGCCTGTGGGCACCGTGGTTGTCACAACGATTGTGAGCGCCACGACTGCTACTGGGTCTTTCGTGAGCGATTCGCAAAGGCTGAGAGCAAATGAGTGCCTGCGAAATTTGCCGGATGGGAGAGTCGATGACAAAACCCAAGGTTCCAAAGGCGTTGGACGCGATGGTTGATACGGTTCTGGCCTACCGCCCGAAGGCACGGAGCAAGCCAGCCGTTCAGCGCAAGCGCCGCGCCACGGGCCCGCTCCCCCCGGGTGCGGTGACGCTCCCCGTGTTCCCCTTCGATCCCACGCTCCCCGATAACACGCTCCCCGGTTCGCAGCCCGGGATCGATAACACGCTCCCGGGTGGTGGCGTGGGTGGTGGGCACCCCTCGGGCCAGCCGATTGTGCCCGGACGTAAATTCGTCGTGAAGTGGTTCGCGTGTCAGGGGCTGATCCTGGTGCCCGATAACACGTTACCCCCCACGGCAGAACCGAAAGCGTAACCATGCGGCTCTTGCTGATCGCCATACTCGCAGCCCTACTCGTGGCCTGCGGTGTGGCGATCCAAGGGCGCATTGAAGTGGGTGAGGATGTGGGCAAGCCGCAAGCGCAAACCCCCTGCCCGCAAGAGGCACCCTAATGGATCCCACGGATTACGACATTACGGAAGCGATGATCATTTACGGTGGCGGGTTTGTGTCTGCCTTGGGTGCGTTGTTCCGCTGTGCCGATGCGGAGAATCAGCAGATCTTAAAGTCTGCGTTCGCGCACTATTGGACGGAATATCGCGAGCTCTGTCTCGCACGGCAGGACACGTGATGCAGTGGTGTGCCGAGCAAGGGTGTGGGGTGCTGGTGCCGTCCGGGCGCTGTCCCAAACACGTGGACAGATCCCACAGTGTGAAGGGCACCGCCCGCCAACGGGGCTACTCCTCACGCTGGGATCGCTTGGCGCTGGCCTTCCGGAAACAATACCCACTCTGCGGCATGCGGCCCCATAATATGCAGCCTGTGCTGTCTCGCTGTCATGATGCTGGGCTGGTGACGGTAGCCACGCAGGTGGATCATGTGGTGCCCCACCGTGGGGATCTGCACCTGATGTGGGATGAAGATAACCTTCAGAGTTTATGCCGGGCGTGCCACCTGCAAAAATCTGCCAAAGGCTTCTAAAGTGACGGATCAATTACGCCTGCCGTATGACGCCACATGCTTTCGCAGACATCGGAAGTGTATCGAGTGTGATGCCGAATTCACCTACGACATAGGCCGTGGTGTGGATCGCCGTGTATGTTCCGACTTCTGCCGCACGAAACGCCGTCACCGCCATGCGATGGCCCAACCCTTGTGCGTGGTAGAAGGATGCCGGAATCCTCGCGTGTCGAGCCGTTCGGGGATTTGTAATAGTTGCTACATCCGCCTTCGCCGCACAGGCACACTCGAACGCCGTGTGTGGAACTATCGATCGCTCCACTCCAATGGGTATATCGTCGTTCGGAATCAGACGCATCCCTTAGCCAATCGTCAAGGGATCCTGTATGAACATCGGAAGGTGCTGTTTGATGCGCTCGGAGAGGGGCCACACCCGTGTTACTGGTGTCAATCACCCGTGATGTGGATGAAGGGGAAGTGCCTACGGGGATCGCTGGTGCCCGATCACTTAGATGGGAACAAGATCAACAACGAGCTCGCTAATCTAGTTCCCGCTTGTAATCGGTGTAATGCGGTGCGTGGGCTGTTCATGGCGTGGGTGCGTGACCATCACAACGATCCTGTCCTATGGGAGATGTATACCCTAGGACGCAAGGCGGGAGCGTAGGTCATGACCTGCCCCTATTGCGGTGAAGACAAACTTATCGAACGCATCGGACGTGGGTGGTTCTGTTCGGTATGTGGGAGAACCTGGGGTGATGTGGGGCGATCCTGGGGGGGTATGGGTAAGTCCAAACGGCTTCCCCAGCAGGAC
>Ga0180061_1000081_pt1 | contig 14932 bp, 22 predicted proteins | sample EasRivT27_16_10D_FD_121769 | JGI IMG/M metagenome (GOLD analysis project Ga0180061, IMG submission 121769) | Soil microbial communities from meander-bound floodplain in the East River, Colorado, USA - East River metaG ERMLIBT27_16_10D | ecosystem: Environmental > Terrestrial > Soil > Floodplain ...
AGCACGAAGGGGAAGCGGAATGGGAGGAACGCCGGGAGGCTACGCGGCGAAGCAGTGCGCTGTTTGCGGAGCGGCTGGTGGCGGTGGCGGACTGGGCGGGGGTGACGCCCGGCGACGTGGCGGGGCTGCTGCTGGAACAGGAGGCACGACGATGAACCCGAGACGCACCCGCCGCGCGCTGGCACTCAACCGCCGCCACTACCGGGCCGGCGAGAATACGGCGCGTCAGCTCTGGCTAGCGCTGCACCACTGGGCGCGGTGCGCCCGGCGACCCGTTCAGCGCGGAATAACCCGCTGGCCGTGGCTCCGGGAGCAGGTGCTGTACGGGAGTCCGCTGGTCCTGGCGGAGCACCCCTACGCCGACTGGCTCCCCGGCGCCGTCCTCTGGGAGCAGCTCGTCCGGCAGCGGGACAAGGTGAGCGAGCGGCTCACCTGGCTGGCGGAGCACGAAGGGGAAGCGGAATGGGAGGAACGCCGGGAGGCTACGCGGCGAAGCAGTGCGCTGTTTGCGGAGCGGCTGGTGGCGCTGGCGGACTGGGCGGGGGTGACGCCCGGCGACGTGGAGGGGCTGCTGCTGGAACAGGAGGCACGACGATGAACCCGAGACGCACCGTCCGCGCGCTGGCCCTGAACCGTCGTCACTACCGGGCCGGTTGCCCGGCGCGCCGGCTCTGGCTGGCGCTGCACCACTGGGCGCGGTACGCCCGGCGAGAGTGGCGCGGCGACGAGTGGAAGCGGGGCCAGGAGACACGACCGTGAGCCGGAACCCGTATCAGCCCGCCGATCCGTCCTGGCACGGGCTCTATAACGGCTCGACTTCGAGGGACGACTTACTTTTTACAGGTGAAAGCGTTTCCCATCCGGCGAAAGGTTCCATCCCCCTGTTCAACCGGATCCTGGACACGATGGTCGAGTTCGGGTGGCTCGTCCCCGGCTCGATTGTCTGCGACCCGTTCGGCGGGCGCGGCACGACGGCGGCGCTCTGGTGCGCCCGCGACCCCGCGAACCGGGCCGTTACCGTAGAGCTTGAGCCCCATTTTTGCGCGATGCAGGCGGCGAACAAGCGGCACGCCGAGGGGAAGCTGGGGCGTCCGCTGCGCTGGCAGATCATCCAGGGGGATAGCCGGAACCTGCCGGACCTGCTGGCCGCGTGGGGGGCCGCCTGCTGTACCTCGCCGCCGTACGGCAATGGCCTGGGGAAGGTTGTGGAGACGCGCGACCCGGCGCGGTCGGCAGCGGACCAGGCCCGCGATCTCCTCCAGTCGCGGGGCCTCGGTAGTTCCTACGGCGCCACGCCGGGAAATCTGGGCAACCTGCCGGACCCCGATCCGCCTACCGCCTGCTGCACCTCGCCGCCGTATGCGGGGAGCACTGCTCACGAGGACCGACCGTCGAAGCACACCGAGGGCTATGCGGAGCGGTTCGGCCGCATCCGGCTCTTGAAAGAAGATCCGCACGTCTACGGCACCACGCCGGGGAACCTGGGCAACCTGCCGGACCCGGCGGCGGTCACCTCGCCGCCGTTCGCTGACAGCGTTCCGGCGTCGGAGCGGCCCTGCAAGCTCACGCCGGAGTACATGGCCCGCTATGGGCATGTCGGCAGCGAGCACGCCCATCGCGGCTACGGCGCCACGCCCGGCCAGATCGGCGCCGCCCCGGCGGAAACCTACGAAGCAGCTTGCTTGCAGGTCTATCAGGGGCTCGCGGCGGCGGGCGTAAGATTTCTCGCAGTCGTAGTCAAGTGCCCAACTCGGAACGGGCGATTACGCAGATTGGACAAAGCAACCGCTCGTTTGCTCCGGGCGGCCGGCTACCGGATCCGGGGCTGGCGCCGGGCGCACCTGTTCGAGCGGCAGGCGCAGCGGGACGCCCGGCACGGGCAGGGGAGCCTGTTTGCGGACGTGGAGCCGTCGCAGAAGGTGGTCGGCCGGCTCAGCTTCTTCCGGCGCCTGCACCTGGCGAAGGGGGGAGTGGCTGCCGCCTGGGAGGACTGCTTCTTTGCGGAGCTGGCGGGGGCGGGGGCGGGAGCGTGCGTCACCAGCCCGCCGTACGCCGAGAGCCTCGCTAGTAATCACCCGCAGGACGCGCCGACGAATGTTAGCGCCCGGAAGTGCATCCAGGGGAGCGATGCGTTTCTCGGTCGGAACTACGGTGCCACTCCCGGACAGATTGGCAACCTGAAGGACCCCGACCCGGCGCCGGTGGCGGCGGTCACCAGCCCGCCGTACGGGGACGCGGAGGTCATGACGCCCGGAGGTTCGATTGGGGCGGCCTGGCAGGACGGGAAAGCAGCGCGCGAGACGTTTCTTCAGGAGGACAAGGGGGCGCGCCGGTACGGTCGCACGCCGGGCCAGATCGGGGGGCTGCCGGACCCGGTGGCGATCACGTCGCCGCCGTATACGGGAGAGGGCCTGGGGCACGTGGGGGCAGAAGGCCCGGGCGCCACCGGGAACGCCCGGCGGCGGGCGCGGATTGCGGCAGGCGCCCCCACGGAACGGGCGGCGGCGGGGCTCGGAGAAGGCTACGGCACGACGCCCGGAAACATCGGCAACCTGCGGGACGGAGGCGACTGATGGCCTGGCAAGAACTCCGGTGCGGCTGCCGGCTGCTCAATCAGGCCTGCGTCATCTCGCCGAAGTGCACCGCCGGCCACAGCGAGCAGAACCGGCCGGACGGCAAAGGGGCGCCGACGCCGAAGCAGGCGCAGAAGGCGCAAGAGGCACGGGAGAGCGGGAGGCGGCTGAAGCCGGGCCGGCACGTCCTGAATCAAGCAACCGGAAAGACGGAGAAAGCCGAGGAGAGCGAGCCATGACTCCGGACGAACGCGAGGACGTGCGCCAGCAGGTTCTGGCCTTTTTCGCCATGAAGCGCAAGTTTGGCACCGAGTCCGGGATCGCCGCCGCGCACGCGCTGCTGCTGGTCGATTGGCTCCCGGTGCTGCTCCGGGACCTGGAGACGGCCGAAGCCGGGAACGCCGCGCTCCGGGCGACGCTCGCGGAGTTCGAGGCCGCCTTTGAACGCGTCGCGCGGTACGTGGACCTGGAGAGCGGGGCGGGTCTCCAGGATAGCGCCAGAACGCGCCAGGAAGCCCGTAGCGGCGTTCCAACCCCCACTCCGGCACTTGGCGCCACCGACGAAGATCGGAGCCCTTCTTGACCGTCACCCCGGAGTTCGCGACGGCCTGGTGCTGGGCCATCAACGCCAGCGAGCGGCAGCAGCAGGTGATCGAGCTCGCCTACGTCGCGGGCCTCGCCGACGCCGACATCGCCACGCAGCTCGGCATCGCCGTCGGGACGGTCGGCTACCACCGCTCCGAGATCAAGCGCAAGACGCGGGAACACAACTGGCTCTCCGAATTGCGGCAGGACGCCGAAGCCTGCTGGGAGGCCCTGTGCGGCCCCCAGCGGCCGGATCCGGCCACGCCGATCTTTCGGGAGGACAAGCGGGAGCCGGCCTTCCCGCACCCGCCGCCGGTCGCCCGGCAGGATTTCGTCGCGCACTTCGTGGAGAACGCGCGGCGAAAAGTTGACGGCAAACCCAAGAATGTCCGAAAGTGACGGTGACGTTCCTGCGTCTCCCGCTTCGCTCCACCCCGTTCCGGCCGGCGGCTACCTGCCCCTGGGCGCTAGAGAGGCGTCGGCCGGAGCCACCCTTCACTCTTCGCCGCGGCGTCGCCCGGCGGGGGCCGCTTCTTCCGGGGCGGCGTTACTGCAAGTGCTACTCCATCCGTCCCGCGCTTCCTCTGCGTCCGGGCGCGGGGCTTGCCGGGGGCGCCGGTGCAATACCCGGACCCCCGGCTTCTTTCCAAGAGCCCGCCGACGGGGTGAACACCCGCCGACGGGCCTTGTGCGCCGGAAAAAACACTTCCGACGCGAGTACCAGGATACGCCTGGGGCCTCGCAGTTTCGGAGGTGCTCCGGTGGCACAGATCACGCAGGCGCTCCACAACATGAGCGTATGGACCTTTTTGGCGAACTTCCCTACGTTCTGGGTCTGGTGAAGGAGTGCCCTGTGCCCACTATTGACGACCTGCGTCGCGCCCTGCTGCCGGAGCTGAACCGCTTCTCGGACCTCATCGACGCCTGGGAGGAGGAGACCGAAGCCGCCGTGGCCGGGGCCGGCGCCGCGATCAAAGCCCCCGTGGACGAGATCCTGACCGAGAAGGCCACCGCCGCGCGGGAGAAGCTCGCCGCCATCGAGGTGGCGCTGGGCGGGCCCCAGGGGCAGCCCACTGAGCCCACCGAGCCGCCGCCGACGGCGGAGCAGCAGCCGGCCTGAATTCATGGCGATCACCCTCAGTAACCAGGACCTGCGGGCCTACGTGGAGGCCAAGGGCCACCCCCGGCCCGGGGACGGCAAGCTGCACCTGCTCGGGATGCGCGGCTGCCGCCGCTATCCGGCGGACGGGGTGACGATCAGCCTGATCGAACCGATCCCCGGGGCCTACGACGACATGGTCGGGATGTTCGGCGGAGACCTGGCTCTCTTCGCCGGGACGGTGGACCCGGGCCGGCATTACTCGCTCCACCCCATGCGGCCCAAAGAAGGCTGTGCCCACCTGGTGGGGATCGACGAGCCCGGCGGCAAGCCCTACAGCTACAAACGCGGTCTGCACCGGGGCAAGGCGGCGGCCTTCGTCCAGAACGGCGCCAATGTGGTCTGGCGGGACGCCGATCGCGATATGGGCCAGGATCCGAACGAAGTCGCGCGCTCCGAGGCCCACAACGGCATCAACATCCACCGCATGGGCACGATCCGCAGCGACATTGGGCGGTGGAGTGCCGGTTGTCCGGGCGTGATGGACAAGTACTGGTCCGAATTCTGGAAGCGCAGCGCCCTCGCCCATCCCCAGGAGAGCTACGTCTTCTACCTCTGCGACTTTGCGGCCTATGCGAAGTGGTTTGACAGCGAACGCTGATGCACTGCCCCACCCACCCCCACGTCCGCCTCGAGCTGGTGAACGCGACCACGGGTGAGCGGACCTGCTCCGCCTGCGCGACGGGTGCGGCCCCGCTCATGGCGCCGCCGCTGCCGGTCAGCGCGGCCTGCACCCACACGGGAGGTCGCTGCGTCTACCGCCCCGCGCACGGGATGGAAATCTGCAAGGATTGTGGGCTTACTGTTCCAGCGCGGGAGACGTCCTGATGTCCCGCCGCCCGCCCTTTGACCCCGAAGACGAAAGGAGCCAGCCGGAGATGAACGCTGCCGACGCTGCCAAGGTGGAGCAGTTCCGAGACTTCCTCCGCCGCGTGGACCCGCCCGGCAAGGAGGGTAATCGCCGCCTGGCCGCCTGGATCGCGGCCGACCCGGCGCCGCGCCGGGCCTATCTCGGCCTGCCGCCCGCCGCCCCGGACGGGGTGGCCGACGCGCCCGACGGCGATCCCGCTGACGATTACAGCCCTGCCGCGTTTCGGGGGGAGCCGCTCTGATGTCCCGCCGCCCGCCGCCGGCACCGGAAGACGAAGACCCGGCCGTCCGGTGCCCGCGTGTGTCCCGGCAGCGGCTCCGGTGTGGGCTTCCCGCCGGTCACGACGGGGACCATTCGGCACTGATGGAGACTTCAGCGCCCTGGTCGGGCGTGGTCCGCAAGGAGCAACCCTGATGTCGCGCCCTGGTTTCACCGGGTCGAACGTCTCTGGCCTGACGCTGCGGGACGGGCGGATCGACGGCGCGAATGCATCCTGGCTCTCCGGCGCGGGGTGCCCGCAGCTCGTCATCCGCGGTGGGGCGTTCACGAACAGCCGCCTGCAGTCCGGCATCCTGATCAGTAAGGCCCCGCCGCCGCGAAGGGAGTCAGCCTGATGTCCCGCCGCCCGCCGCCGGCACCGGAAGACGAAGACCCGGCCGTCCGGTGCCCGAGTGTGTCTCGGCAGGGGCTCCGGTGCGGATTTCCGGCCGGTCACGAAGGAGACCATTCGGCGCTGATGGAGACCCGCGCGCCGTGGTCCGGGGAGGAGATAGCCGCGCTGCGGGCGGCGCCGGCGCAGGCGGCGGCGGAGTGGCTCCGCCGGACGGAGGGGGAACGAGCGCAGTTGCTGCTTGCCGCCCAGGAGACCCCCTGATGCCCCTCGACCCCGACGAGACGGCGGACCAGCGGGCCCGCCGCCGCGAGCTCGAAGCCGCCGGCCAGCTCGGCCTGCCGGAGGACGCCCTGGGGCTGGATGAGGACGAGGAGCTGCTCGACGCGGAGCCCCAGGCCGGCGCGGTGACGACCGAGGGGCGCAAGCCGTGGCGCCCGAGCCGGCCCAAGCCGCCGAAGCCCACCCAGCCCCTGCCGCCCACGGAGCCCCCCGCTGCGGTCGGTCCCGTCGTCCTGGTCAAGAGCGCCAGCGACCTGAAGAAGCTCAAGAACGGCACGACCTATCGTTGGTCGCCCGGGTTCACCCTGAAGGCGCAGCTCGTCCTGAAGGGCCTCAAGAACATCACCCTCGAACAGCCACGGATCGACGGCGCCGATGAAAGCTGCATCTACGTCGTCAACACGCAGAACCTGACCATTCGCGGCGGCAGCCTCACTAACTCCCGGCGGAAGTCCGGCCTGCTCACCGACGGGAATACCGACGGCATCGTGATGATCGGCGTCACCTGCACCGGAAACTCAGAGCACGGGGTCTATCTGGGCACCGGCTCCAATGACTCCTTTGAGATAAGAGACTGCATATTGTCATCGAACGACCGATGCGGGCTTCAACTCAACGCCGAATTGGGGGGAGACCGTACATTCAGGGGCGGGAAGATCATCGGTTGCACCATTCGGGGGAACGCCAAGGGCCAGGGAGCGGCGATGAACCTCGGCTCCTGGCAGGAGGGGCTCCTGGAGAACTGCACCATCGAGGGGAACCAGAAGGGCATCGTCCTCTGGAAGGGCGACGGCGCGCAGGCCTGCAAGAACGTCATGATCCGCGGGTGCCGGTTCAAGGGCAACGGCTCCGGCGATCCCATCCGCTTCGATGGGGGAAGCACCGGGCGCCTGGAGAGCAACACCGTGGACCGGAAGCCGAAAGCCGGCGGGTGGACTTCCAACGGGAAGAACCAGGCCCCCAGCGGGGAATTCTGATGAGCGAGCCGCGGAGACCCATCATCGTGTTCACGACCGCGAAGTTCCTCGCGCTCATCGCTTGCATCCTGTTCGTCCTGAGTGCGTTCGGCGTGGCCTTCGGCGCGGTCTCGCTGCTCGCGCTCGGGCTGGCGTTCCTCGCCGCTGCCGTGGTGCTGGGTTAGGACGATGGCCCATCCCGACGCCCGCCGCGAGGAAGTGCTCGCCCTGCTGAAGGCGAACGGCGGCAACGTCAAGCGCACCGCGCGGGAAGCCGGCGTGCCGGTCCAGACCGTCGCGGATTGGAAGAAGAAGGCCCCAGTTTTAGGAACGGAAAGCCGTTCCCAAAACGAAGCCACCCTCGAGGAGCTGTTCGAGCACATCATCCGGGTTGCCGCCGGCCTGCTCCCCGGCAAGCTGGAGACCGCGAAGCCTTCCGAGACGGGCACGGTGCTCGGCATCGTCTTCGACAAGCTCCAGCTCCTGCGGGGGGCGCCCACCCAGATCACGGAAGATGTCAGTCACGAGCGCACCGCGCTACACGGCCGCCTGGGTCAGCTCGCTTCCCGCAGCGGAACAGGAGTGGTTCCTGGCGGGGCTAACGGAAAAGCAAGCGAGTGTTCTGAACTATGAGTGGGAGTTCTGGGCGCGGGATAACCAGCTCCCCCCGGCCGGCGCGTGGCGGGTCTGGCTGGTGCTTTCGGGGCGCGGCTGGGGGAAGACCCGGACCGGCGCCGAGTGGGTGCGGGCCGAGGTGGAGAGCGGCCGGCGGAAGCGCCTGGCCCTCGTATCCCCCACCGCCGCCGATGCCCGTGACGTCATGATCGAGGGGGAGAGTGGGATCCTCGCTGTCTCCCCCCCGTGGTTCCGGCCGCGCTACGAGCCGTCTAAGCGGCGCCTGACGTGGCCCAATGGCGCCATCGCCACCGCTTACAGCGCCGAGGAGAGCGACCGCCTGCGCGGACCCCAGCACGACGGTTTCTACTGCGACGAGCTGTGTGCGTGGTCGCAGCCGGAGACGTGGTCGATGTTGCAGTTCGGCCTGCGGCTCGGACCGGACCCACGCGGCGTGGTGACCACGACCCCGCGGCCCGTGGGGCTCTTGCGCGAGCTGCTGGCGAGCCCGGCGACCCAGGTGACGCGCGGCACGACCTACGACAACCGCGCGAACCTCCCGCCCGCCTTCTTCGAGTCCATCATCCGCAAGTACGAGGGGACGCGCCTCGGCCGGCAGGAGCTCAACGCGGAGCTGCTGGAAGACAACCCGCTCGCCCTCTGGCGCCGCGAGGCGATGATCGAGGCGTATCGCGTGACGCAGCTCCCGGACCTGAAGCGGATCGTGGTCGCCGTCGATCCCCAGGCGGCGGACGTGGACTCCGAAGAGGTCGCCGAGACGGGGATCGTGGTCGTCGGCCTGGGGGTGGACGAGCACGCCTACGTCCTGGAGGACCGGTCCCTCCGCGCCTCGCCGGCCCTCTGGGGCAAAGCGGCGGTGACGGCGTACCAGAGCCGGAAGGCGGATCGGCTGGTGGCCGAGGTGAACAACGGCGGCGCGATGGTGAAGCACGTCATTCACACCGTGGATCCCACCGTCGCCTACAAGGAGTTGCACGCCAGCCGGGGCAAGCAGACGCGGGCGGAACCCGTGGCGGCCCTTTACGAAAAGGGGCATGTCCACCATGTCGGCACGTTCCCGGAACTGGAAGATCAGCAGTGCAGTTGGACGCCGGGCGACCGGAGCCCCGACCGGATGGACGCGCTCGTGTGGGGGGTGACGGAGTTAATGCTGGGGACCCGTCGCGAGGCTGATGTCTTCTAAATGCCCTCTCTCGTCGCCCGCACCCGAGAGGCTGACGTGTTTTAGGATATAATTAGGCATAGAAAAGGGCGGCGGGTGTTAGTAGCACCCGCCGCCCCACGACACCGAAGGAGTAGCTTCGATGCCTCGTCAGTATAGCTTCGCGAAGGTCGCGTTAACCTGCGAAGCGTGCGCCGCAACGTTCTACCGCTCACCGAATGTGGTTCGCAATTCAGCCTGTCGCTTCTGTTCGTGGCAGTGTGCGGGAGTCAACCGCAAGCCTGCCCTCAAGATTGAACTGATCTGCGAACATTGCGGACTGAAGTTCTACCGGCACCCCGATCACCTTCGTCGTTGCCGAGCGCGGTTTTGCTCGTCCAAATGCACTAATCACAAACACGGCGAGACCGCAGACGGAAAGCGAACGCCTGAATATGGCGTTTGGGTCGGAATGCGTCAGCGTTGCAGCAACCCACGGAAGGCGCAATACAAGGACTATGGTGGCCGAGGGATAGCGGTCTGCCCCGAGTGGGACGACTTTGGTCGGTTCCTTGCCGATATGGGTGAACGCCCCAGCCCCAAGCACACCCTGGAACGTCGCGACAACGATGGTCCGTACGCTGCTTGGAACTGCCTCTGGTCTACTATGATCGGCCAGGCAAACAATACACGCGTCAATCACTGGCTGGAGTATCGGGGCCGTAAGCAGACCGTCGCGCAGTGGTGCCGTGAACTTGGTATGAGTGTGAGTGCGCTCCGCGGGCGGCTTCGCCGAGGCTGGCTAGTAGAGGATGCGCTTTCCACCCCTGTCGGCCACCGACCCGGAACGGACAAGAAGCGCCACTGATGCCACGTTCTTCGCTTGGCCGTGCTTGGAATGAAGCCCTGAAGGCCTTTCAAATGGTCTTCGCCGGCCGGGGCAGCGGGGCGTCCGGCTATATTCAGTCGTCAGGCACGAGTGGGGGTCTCACCCTCTGGGGCGACTATCCGGCGCCCGTGCCCGGCACGAGTTACTCCTTCCGCACCTCCGTGGGCGAGATGTGGCGGAACGCCTCCGTGATGGCGAACGTCGGCTGGGTCCAGCGCAACTTCGGGCAGGCGCCCCTCCAGGTGATGCAGCGGACCCGCGACGGCGATGACGAGCCCGTGGAGCCGCACCCGCTGGCGGAGCTGATCGAGCACCCGAACCCGTTCTATTCCGGCGATGTCCTCTGGCAGGGCACGGTGCTCTCCTACTGCATCAACGGGAACGCGTACTGGCTCACCAACACGAACGCGGCCGGCGAGGTCGTGGAGCTCTGGTACGTCCCGCACACGATGATCGCGCCCTACTGGGACGAGGGCGGGAAGGAGTTCCTCGCCGGCTACCTCTACCGGGTGAACGGCAAGGACTACCCGATCCCTTCGGAGCGCGTCGTTCACTTCCGGTTCGGCTTCGACCTGAACAACCAGCGGCTCGGGTACTCGCCGCTCCTGTCCGGCCTGCCGGAGGTGGACACGCTGAACGAAGGCGCCGTCTACACGGCCTCCATCCTGCGCAACAAGGGCGTCGTCGGCGGCATCCTCGCGAACGAGGACCCCGATGTCCAGATGACGGACGAGAAGGCCGAGAAGCTCCGGCAGCGGTATCGGGCCCTCTTCACCGGGGACGGGCGCGGCGATCTGATGGTGCCGACGTTCAAGTCCAGTTACACGGAGGTCGGGCGCTCTCCCGAGGAGCTGGCCCTCGACAAGATCCTGACCTTGCCGCAGGAGACGGTCTGCGCGCTGCTCGGGCTGAATTCGATGGTGGTCGGCCTGCCGTCCTCCAGCCGCACGTATTCGAACTACGCCGAGAGCCTGAAGGCGGCGGTGGAGAACTGCGTCCGGCCGATGAAGAGCCTCATGGCCTGCGACCTGAACCACCAGCTCCTCCCCGGCTTCAGCGGGCCGCGGAAGCAGGAGTACGTCGGGTGGGACTGGTCCGCGGTGCCGGCCTACCAGGAGGCGCTGACGGCGGCGTGGGAGCGGGGCCTGGAAGCCCTGGATAAGGGCGCCATCACGCAGAACGAATTCCGCGGGATCATCGGGTTCAAGCAGCTCACGCCGGCCCAGCAAACGGAGATCCAGGAGTACTTCGAGTTGCGGGCGGCGAAGACGGCGGCGCCCTTCGGCGGGCCGGCACCGGGGACGCCGGGTCCGGAGAGCAGCGGGGATCAGGCGTCCCGGAACGGCGCGGGCGCCCGGAACGAGCAGGCGGCGGTGACGGGGGAGAACGGGGGGCGACCCAAATGAGCACTTTCGACACCGGGAGTTCCGGGCAGACGCAGCATGACCGGCGCGGGGACACCATGCCGTGGGAGATCCGCAAAGAGGACGACGACCGCTACTGCGTCTACAAGCGGGGCGGGAGCGAGCCGCTCGGCTGCTACCGGACCGAAGGGGAAGCGCGCCGGTATCAAGAGACGCTCTACGGCCGCGGCGCGGTCAAGGCCGCGACCGAGGCCCTGGCCGAGGCCCTGCCGGACCTCCTGATCGGCTTCGGGGACGCGGTCAAGGCGCTGCCGGAAGGACGGCTTCGGGGCCGCGTGGTGCGCTTCACGGACGCGGATAACCTCGATCTCTCCGGCGAGTTCTTCACGAAGGGGACCGACTTCGGCCTCGCCCTGCCGGCGCAGGTCGGGCTCTACTACCACCATGGCTTTGACCCAACTCTCGGCAAGCGGCGTCTGGGACGGGCGGAAGTGAAGGCGGAAGACGACGGGCTCTGGTTCGAGGCGCAGCTTGATCTGGCCGACCGCTACCAGGCACGCATCTATCAGCTCGCGCAGGCCGGGAAGCTGGGCGCCTCCAGCGGGGCGGTGAAGCATCTGGTGGAGAAGGTGGCGGCGGGCCACGGCGCGGAGCTGAAGGCGTGGCCGCTGGGCGAGGTGTCCGTGACGCCTTCGCCGGTGGAGCCGCTCTGCAACGTGATGGCGTTGAAGGCCTGGCTGGATGAGGCGCCGTCCTTCGAGGATCTGTGCGCGGGCCTGCCCGCGGCGAAGGCGTCCCTGGCCGAGAACACGGAACTCTGGCTGGACCGGGGCGAAGATTTGATGGGTCGGTTCCGGCGGCTCGGCGAGGCCGAGACGAAAGCCGGTCGCCCCCAATTTTCCGCCGCCCGCGTCGAGCGGATGCTGCGGATGCACGAACTCCTGACGGAGTTGCTCCACGAGTGCGGCGGGATGCCGCAGGAGACGGAGCCGCCGGCGCCCGGGATGGGAGCCATGTTGGAAGGCGAATTCCTGGCGACCCTGGCACGGCAGAACGGCGTGTCGGTGGACGCCCCATCCCCGCCCCTCGGGGCCGGAGCCTGATGATGCCCACGTTCAAAGAGAAGCAGAAGGAACTCTGGGAGGCGCAGGACGCCCTCAAGTCCCTGTTCGATGCGCACCGGGACAAAGAGACGGGTCAGCCGCTGTTCACCCCCGAGGTCGCGGTCGAGGTGCGGAAGCGCAACGATGAGCTGACGACCCTCGGTAAAGAGGTGGACGCCCTGAAGGCGGACCTCCAGCTCGAGGAGCAGCTCGAAGGCGCCCTGAAGGCGCGGAAGGTGCCCGTCTCCGCGCTGCCCTTCGAGGGCGGCGGTGGGAACGGGAACGGGAACGGCGCCCTCGTGCCGGTGAACACGGCCGTGAAGTCCCTGGGTCAGCTCTTTGTGGAGAGCCCGGCTTACCAGTCGATGGCCGGCGAGAACCGCCCCTCGGGCATTGGCCGGACGCACGTCATCTGGGACGTGGACGGGATCAGCCCCTCGGAAGCCGCCAAGGCGACGTTCACCACGGCGCTCTCGACGTTCACCGGCTACGACCGGCAGCCGTTCGTCGCGCTCGGCCAGCAGCCGCTCACCGTCGCGAACCTGCTCGCGCAGGGCGAGACGACGATGAACACGATCCGCTATCCGCAGGAAGACACGTACACCAACGCGGCGACCACGGTGAGCGAGGGCGGCACGAAGCCGGAGGCGACCTGGGACACGAGCGAGGAAGACGCCCCCGTCCGCAAGATCGCGGTGGTGTCCAAAGTTACAGAAGAAATGTGGGATGACTTCCCGGTCATCCGGGACTACATCAACGGTCGGCTGCGGTTCATGGTCGGGCAGGCGCTGGAGGCGCAGATCCTCTCCGGGGACGGCATCGCCCCCAACATGACGGGGATCCTCAACACCTCGGGCATCCAGACCCAGGCGACGGGCAGCGACAGCAACGCGGACGCGATCTACAAGGCGCTGACGAAGGTCCGGACGGTCGCGTTCTTCGAGCCGGACGCGGTGGTCGTCCACCCGACGAACTGGACCCCCATCCGGCTCATGAAGACGACGACCGGGGAATACATCTGGGGCGCGCCCTCGGAAGTGGGACCGGAGCGCATCTGGGGGAAGACGACGGTGGTGACGACGGGGATCACCGCCAACACCGGCCTGGTGGGCGCCTTCCAGCTCGGGGCCCAGATCTTCTACCGGCTGGGCCTGCGGATGGAGAGTACGAACAGCGACGGGACCGACTTTGTGAAGAACCTGATCGCCATCCGGATGGAACTCAGGGCGGCTCTGGCCGTTTACCGCCCCCAGGCGTTCTGCCAGACGACCGGTCTGGGCACGTAGGCTTGACCCGCTGGGGGAGGCGTGGACCTCCCCCAGCCTGGAGGAACGACATTGGCAGCGAATATCAGCCCGGGCCAGTACTGCTATAACGGCGGCTTCGGGCCGCTCTACAACAGTGGCGTACCCAGTGCGGGAAGTAACGAAGTCCAGACCCTGACCCTGGATGCCACGGGCGGCGCCTTCCGGCTCGCCTACGAGGGCCGGACCTCCATCAGCATCCCCTGGAACGCGACGAACGCCACGCTGCTTGCCAGCATCAACGCGGCCCTGGACGCCCTCTTCGGCACCTCCTGGGTGGTGGCGACAGCGGGCACACTGACGGCCGGCGTCGGGACGGTGCTGCTCACCTTCAGCGGCGGCGATCTGGCGAAGAATACCCCGAGCTTGCTCACGGTGACGCAGAACACCCTGACGGGGACCGGGACGGCGACCATTGCCCGGACGACGCCGGGGGTGGCGGCAACGGCAAAGAACACCGCGAAGGGGGCGATCCTGGTCAACACAGCCACAGGCATCGTTTATGTGAATACCGGCACTCAAGGAACTCCTACGTGGACGGTCGTGGGGTCGCAGTCTTAGGGGACCTGACATGCCCAGTTCCGGCAGCGGCATCGCGTCGGGGACCACGCCGACCGTCCCGCCCTACACGTCCTACCCGACCGGGTCCGACGTGGCGGACCTGATTGCGGCGGCGGGGATCACGCTGACGCCGGCCCAGGAGGCGCTGCTGGACGGCTACGCGGCGGCGGCGGCGCAGACCTGGGAGGACATGACCGACCTCCACCCGTTCCTCGCCGCCAGTGAGGACAGCACCCGCCGGCAGCACGCGCCCGTGACGCGGAGCGGGCTGCTGCTGCTCGACCGGCCGCTGGCCACGCTGACGTCCGTGGCCTACCAGCCGCTCGGGGACACCTCGACGGCCCTGGTCTCGCCGGACGAGTACCTGGCGGCGCCGGTGAACGCGGCGGCGGACGGGAAGCCCTACTGGGAGATCGCGTTCGCGGCCCATCGGTGGGGGGCGCCGCTCGCCTACGGGGCGCGGGGCAGTCTCTACGTGGCGGGCCGGTGGGGCTACACGACGGTCGTGCCGGCGAACGTGTGGGAGGGCCTCCGGTCGCAGGCGGCCTTCCGGGTCGTGATCGCGCAGACGGTCGGGTCCGTGGGCGCCATCTCCGGTTGGAAGGACGCGGACCGGAGCCTTGATTACCGGCCGCTCGCGGAGACGGTGGCGGGCTGGCAGCAGGCCTGGGGCGCCCTCACGCAGACGGCGGCGACGTACCGGAATGTCAATTTGTAGAGGGGGATACGCTGATGAGCTACATCGCGAAAGAGAAGATCTACCTGAACGAGGCGGGGCAGCCCTGCGAGCCGGACGACCCGAAGGTCGCGCAGCAGCTCTGCGTGCCGGGGTCCACGCTGAAAGACACCGTGGTCGCCCGCTACGGCCTGGAGAAGGACCACCGGCTCATGCCGCTGC
>Ga0180061_1000083_pt1 | contig 14807 bp, 9 predicted proteins | sample EasRivT27_16_10D_FD_121769 | JGI IMG/M metagenome (GOLD analysis project Ga0180061, IMG submission 121769) | Soil microbial communities from meander-bound floodplain in the East River, Colorado, USA - East River metaG ERMLIBT27_16_10D | ecosystem: Environmental > Terrestrial > Soil > Floodplain ...
CCGTGTGGGACCGACTGGTGCTGGTCGATCCCTGGGGGCCGGACGGAAAGCCGGTCTACGAAAGGGTGAGGACGATGACCGGCCTGAATCCGCCATAGGTCGATCAGGGTTCGTTTGGACGAGCGTCCAAGTCCAGCGTTTCCCATCGCCCGTCGACCAGTCGGGCTAGTTTGACAACGCGCGGGGCGATGAGTTCGTCGCAGTGCCGCTCGCCGGACGCGGTTCGTTCCATCGTCTGTAATTCGTGTCGTACCCGTTCGCGATCCGTGCCCGCGTTCACCAGGGCGGCAGCTAGATGGTCGGTCGCCAACAGGGAGCGATAGGCTCGCGCGTCAGGGCTACGCTGCATTCGCGACTCCACACTTCGCTCCGCGAACTTCGCGTCGAATGTCCGCGCGGCAGGGCCGTCGACCTCCGGCGGCTCTCGGACAAGAGCCCGAACCTTGGCTTCCAGTCGGCCGGCCTGATAGATGAACTCATCGTTAACAATGTCCGGCGACCCAACGAACCACGCTTCGATACCCAAACTTCTTATCCCGGTGAGAAGTGTGGAGGCCCTTCCGGGATCGCACCAGGTCAGTACCGCGTCCGGCTGGGCCTCTTTCAGACTGGTCAAAACGCGTCCCAAGTCTCGGTCGACGTCCCAGACAACCTGTGATAGAGGCGTTCCGCGTGTTTCCGCATGATCGACCCACCAGTCAATATGCCGAGCAGCGTCGCGCCCCGGCGTCCGCACAGCCACAATTCGTTTTAGAGCTAATTCGTCGAAGAGGTAGTCCAGCACGCGGGCGCAACGTCGCGGCTCGTCACCGAAACAACGAAACACCCACGGATTGTCTTCATGAGTGATTTCGAGGGGGTCGGCCATGTTGACCGTTGGCAGCCCTAGTCTCGCCAACACAGCGTCGGTTATGGCGTCAGCCCCCGCGATGCGGGCGACGATCCCGCCGACTTCGCTGCGCCGCGAAAAAACAACAAGCTCGTCCTCCGGCAAGCCCCAGCCGTAGGACGCGTAACCCGGCGTTGGGACGATCAAGCTGGGACCATTTGCCGAAGAATGGGAACGGAATTCCACGGCAAGCTCGACAGCGGTCAAATCAGGTCGGTGCTCTGCGGCAAAGGGTTTGGAGAACGACCCCGGCAACGCAATGGTACGATTGGCGGACAGAAAGACGCCGATCGCGCCCGGCTGCGGAGTGCGATCGTCGCGGGATGAGTGGCAGTCGTCCGGCCAAAGAAGCCCGTTGCGTGCCGGTATCGCCGCGTCAGTTTCGATACTGTCACAGCCCGCCCATGTGCCGTCCTCCAGATGAAAGCGGTACGCGGGTCCATGCCAGGTATCGGCCCGAACATGGGAATCGGTAATTCGCAGTTTGGTGATCGCGGTTTGTTTCTCATCGGCTTTTCGAGCGAAGTGCAGATTCCATTGGTCCATGATCGGATCGAAAACGCTCAGTCCTCCATTCGTCGCCGCCCAAATGCGGCCTTGGGCGGCAGCCACGGCGAACACGACGTTACCGGCCAAGCCGCTGTTGAGTTGATCCAGCCGGCCGCAACGACCGCCGCTGCAACGGTACAGACCGTCACCCAAGGTGCCCACCCAAACTTCGCGCGTGTCCTGATCGACGGCGATGGCGGAGACATGAAGCAACCAGTCGGGCGTTTCGGCCAATGCCGTGGTCAGCAGAACGGCATGTACGCACGCCGCGCGGAGTGCGTGCCTCGCCCGCTCACAACGATTTGAGGTAGGCCACAAGATCATTCAACTGTTCCCGGGTCAGGTCACTGGTCACGCCATGCCGATTGACCATGTTGAACCGCGTCCAGATTTCCTCCAGGGTGCCGGCGCCTCCGTTGTGTAGATACGGCGGGCTGTCGTACAGCCCGCGAAGATGGGCGACATCAAAGCCGCGCGTGGGGAGGCCCGCATCAATAAAGAAATAGGTGCCAAGCTCGCCGTAGTCATCGGCGTTGAAAAGTTCGTCGGGCGGCACCTCCGCCGCCGCATCGAACCACATGGTGCTTCCGACGTTGGCCCTCGTCCGGTTGGTGCGATGGGCGCCTCTGTGACAAGACGCGCATTGCTGGTCCAGGCCCAGCGGCGTCCCGTCGTTCATGGTCGTTCGTTCGAATACGATCTTGCCGCGCCGCTGGGAGGGCGAGAGCCCTTCCGGCATTCGGTAAGGATTGGAGGCCGCTTCAATGGTGCACATGTAGCGAACGAGCGCATCGAGCTGCTCCTTGTCATACGGCGCCAGCCGCGTGAAGAACACGGCCAGCCGCGGACCGCATTGTCGATGCAGAGAGGGATTGGTTCCTTCCCACTTGAACGGGGCGGTGTCGAAAATGCCCCGCAGCGTGCGATTATCGACCGGGCTGCGTCCGATGCCGTCCGCCTCAATGTCAAAGGTCAAGCCGTTGAGGTGCCCGTCCGGGTGACAACTGCGACAGGAAAACTGCCGCCCATAAGTGATTTCCGCACTGTGAAAGAGTCGTTCGCCGAAACGTAACTGCGACACCTCCGAGGGGCCGCCCAGGGAGATCGTCGCAACGACCGTCTGCGCGTAGGGGTCAATGACCGACACGGTGTCATCGAGCGCATTGGCCACATAGGCAAGCCGGCCATCGGGCGCGAAGATCAGGCCGCGTGGGTTGCGCCCCACGGGAATCCTTCCCTTGGTGAATCGATCACTGACGCCAAGTTGGTTCGGCAGACTCGAAGGTTGGACCCTCGCCGAATCACTCAAGGGTGATTCGTCTGACGCCCGGCCCGTATCCGAATATTCACGAATTGTTGAGAGAAGGGCGGGTACGTCGATGACGGCGACTTCGTCGGCCCCGCCGCTCGTGACGCACGCGAGGCGCCCATCCGGACTGACCGCAACGTCCATGGGATCGGGAAAGTATCGGTCGGGTTGATCCAACAGCACCTGATCCACGCGTCCGTCGGGCCAGGCGACCGCCAGACCGTTGGTAATCATCCAACCCTGCGCCAAGCGAGTCCCGGGCACTAGGTTCTTGGTCCGCATCATCGTGAGGAGGGCGACGCCTTCGCCGGGTACGAAGGAAACGCCGTGGAGCATATTGGCGTCCGCAACGACGGGGCGCTCCGCGACGATCAACGGTCTCAGATCCACGACGGTGATTTCCGAGTGATGCGGTTCGCGAAAGCGAGACGGCTGCGGACGGGCGTTGCTGACCAGGGCACGCCCCGTTGGGTGTTGTTCAACCTCGCGACAACCCTCAAGGGGGTTGTCGCTGACGGCGGAAACACTCCCGTACCTCCTCGCGACAACACTCACGGGTGTTGTCGCTGACGCCGCTGACGCAGGCAGGATCGCGATATCCCAGGGCGCCACGCCCGCGTTCAGACGACGCACGACCTTGTACGTCTTCGTCTCCACCACGACGATGGAGTTTCGCGCCGTATCCGCAATCAGGATGTGGTCGCCGGAGGACGTTACCGCGACTCCATGAATATCTCCACCGATCGGTATTTGGCGAACCACACGGAGCGAGTCCATATCGATGACCGCAAGCGTTCCGTCCATGCGGTTGGTGACGAAAAGTCCCGTTCCATCCGGGCTCACTGCGGCCGCGTGGGGTCGTCTGCCCACAGCGATTTCTGCGGCGACGGCCCGTTGCCCCGTGTCCACCACGACCACGGAGTCGCCATGTTCGCACACCACAAAGAGCCGCTTCCCATCGGGTGAAATCGCGAGGTTCACCGGCGTCTTGTACTCGCGGTCTTGTGCAGCCACCCTGAATCCGCGATCGAGCACTTCTCGGTGGGACGGTCGATCGTCGTGGCAGGTCGCACAAGCCGCCACGTCGGACCGGCGGACGTCCTGCGGGCGGCGGCTGGCCGCGTGGAGGCTGCCGGGACCGTGGCAGGATTCACATTGAACGCCCTCGCTTTGGCGGAATGTCGAGAGCCACCAGCGCGGCCCTTCATCGGTGCCGGCCGCATGACATTCCAGACACAGGCGGTGTTTTGACGGCTCGGAGTGTACTCCATTCAATGCGGCGACAGATGCGGCCTTTACTTTGGAGAGCGCGTCAAACGCGACGTTATGCCGTGCAACAGGTGCCTGGCTGCACTTGCGCAGCGGCTCGCTATGGCATTTGTGACAAGCGTCCGATCCGATGAAGAAAGCGAATGGAGACTCCTGCGCCGAGGCGTCCGACTGGCCGACGAAGACGACTAAGCAAAGCAGCGCAAGTGACATCACGGTCTTTCGACTCCCGTCGCGGTGTTCGGCGACGCGCCTTCCGATGGCTTGGCTTGAATGCCGAGGCTCTGCGGCGGCTTGCGCAAGGCCAGAACCTGCCGATTCGGCGGCGTGCGTTCCCGGTCCTCGTGGCAGCCGATGCAGCCCCGCTCCTCGCCGGGCATGACCCAAATCCACGAACGCATTGCGCGAACGACGTTCCCATCGGCGTCGATGGTTTCCATTCGCAGCGGGGTTTTCGCGGGAACTTCCAGAAAGAAGGAACCGTCCGCCTCTACGGTGGCTTGGCCGATTGCTTGTTCGCTCACCGAACCTGCCTTGTGACCTGACGGACGCGAAGTGACGGCTCGAAAGATCCGCACGCCGGTGACACCATCGGTGGGTACTCCATCGGCCCGATCCGTAAGGCGGCTGTCGAAGCAATAAAACTGACCGGTCGACAATCGTTCGTCCACGCTGCTCGATCGACCGGCAGGCGGTGGGCGCGGGACAAGTCTCACTGCCGCAAGATCGTCGTACTGGGGATCGTCGAAAAACGGGGTGATCGCGGCGCCGTTCCGCGTTACTGTCGCCCCAACGCTCACGGACGTCGGTGCTGATTGGATGCCCAAGGCGTACGTCGATCGAGCGTCGCTGCGAAACGACACCAGCAGTCGTGAATCGTCAAAACGTGACGGCCACTCGAATGCTCCCGCCACCAATTGGCCGATCTCACGGCGGGTGCGTAAGCTCCTGGCCCGCATGACCTGCGTGAGCCAGGTTCCTCCGGTCGTCGGCGATTCAAAGAAAACGACACGTTGGTCATCGATTTCGCAGGGCCAACTCCGATTGGCGAAGTCATCATACAAGCCTGCAAAGGGAAAGAGGTCCGTTCCGTCAGTGTGCAGGCTAAAGAGGACCGGAATTGTCGGCCGTCCCACGGCCTCTGACATTTTGTCTGGGATTCCAATGAGCAAACGGCCGTCACTGAGGATGATGGGTGCCGTCACGCCTTGCGGCGAAAACGTGATCCGCCGCACGCGGGTGCCGTCGGTTCGGCAAGTGAAGAGAGCGTCGCCCGTTTCGCCCCATGGCGTTGCGAGGACCCCGATCTGTTCCGCCGGCTCATCGTCATCCAGCGTGTATAGTTTTGGTAAATAGACCGCCCGCTGGATTTCGCCGACGCCTAAAGGAACCTCGCGGACTCCTCGATCCCCCAAGCTCAGTTCGAACACGGCATCGGCATCCCCCGCGTTGCGTCGTCCGACGAATAGCGTTCGCTCAGCGTCAAAGGAGAGTGCAGGCCAGGCTGCGGCTGTAAAGTCGAGCGTGAGGTTTTCGACTTGGCCCTTTGCGGAGTCCAATAGGCATAGCCGCGAGCCAATTGCCGGCCGCTGCCTTGATTGAATTCGGCTGGGGTTGGAACCCCCTGATCCCTGCGCGGAGACAGGAACCTGCGCGAAAATAACCACTTCCGCCCCTGTACTTTCCACAGTCGATTTCGCCCCCCAAAGCGGACCCAAGCCTGCCAGCGTCGCAATAGCGGCAATCAAGCCACTGTATAGCCGCTGGATGAGCGATTGCTCTCTCACTAACTCGAGGCGCATAGTGGTTTCTTCGTCCAATTCCTGCCCTTGCCCAGCCTCACCCCGCACGCAGCGGACCAGACTTGACCCTGGACGACCGATAAACGGTGGAACCAGTGAATTTTTCCCATGTCTGGCCCGCTACTTGCGGGGAGTTTCCTGGGTCGGAGGGCCATAGTATGCATAGGCAACGGCATTCAAGTGTGCCGAAGGCGGCGATACGAAACTCAGCCGTACTTTGTGAGGCCTACGACTATCCGGAGAAGGTCTCTTTTTCGCGTGGAATGCGCGTCGAGTTGGACGGCGCTGTGATGCTGTTCATATCGGGAACGGCGAGCGTCGACGAAAACGGCCGCTCCGTTCACATCGGGGATTTCGAGGCGCAGACGCGGCGAGTGTTCGCCAATATCACCGGGCTGTTGGCGAGTGAGGCGGCGGATTGGCACGATGTCGTCCGCACCACGTGTTACCTTGCCGACTTTCGGCATTACGACACGTTTAACCGGATTCGCAATTCCTTTTACACAGAACAGGGTCTTGATCCGTTGCCAGCCAGTACCTGTGTCCAGGCGACGTTGTGCCGGCCGGAATTGCTCGTGGAGATTGAGGGCATCGCCGTAATGCCGCGCGGTCGGGGCGCGTAGAATGATCCGATCGCCGGAGGGATTGAGTCATGAAGTTAGGCTCGGGTTTTGAGAAGGACCATCAAGCATCGGGCGCGCCTTCGACGCCCTGTACGAAATCATCATCGCACCACGGTCCTTGGGGGCGATTTGAAGTTCTATTGATGGGTTGCGCCGCGCTCCTCTGGCTGATCCTGCGTTCGGGAACTAAGCCGACCCGGCTATCGTACCCCTGCCAGCAATCGGCCTTCGGCTTCGCGGCAGGGGTTTTCGGAGTGCCGTTCGTGGCCGCGGTGGTGCATGGTCGCGACCGCCTCATGCCGCATCGCCGCGCCGTCGGCGCCGTGGCGATGCTCGCGTTGGGTGCGGCCCTGTCGGCGGCGACGTTATACCCATCCTTGCAGGACTCCGATTCCCTCGGACCGTTGCAGCTCACACTGCCGCCGAACTACCAGCCGGAAGTTTTCTCCGTTCCCCACACTCGCGGACCGGCCGCGGGGAGGTTCGGCGGAGTGGACGACCTCGTCACGCTCATGGGCACGTCGGGCGTGAGATGGTACCGATCGGCGGTTGAGGACCTTCGAAGCGGCCCGAACGGACTGATCGATGCGGATGACGTGGTGTTGATCAAGATCAACGCCCAATGGCCCGAACGCGGCGGGACCAACACGGACGTGCTTCGCGGGCTGATCCGCGTCGTCGTCGATCATCCCGACGGGTTCACCGGCGAGGTGATCGTTGCGGACAACGGCCAGACAAACGGGAATTTGAATCGCGCTCAGAACAATGCAGAGGATACAGGGCAATCAGTTCTTGATGTTGTGAATGAAGTTGGGGCCGAAGGGTGGAATGTCTCGGCACAACTGTGGGACTCCTTCCGAACCAGCCCGGTGTCGGAGTATGCGGAGGGAGATTCGAGAAACGGATACGTGGTGACCAGCACTTTGGACGCCGAGACGCAGATCAAGGTCTCTTATCCCAAGTTCCAATCTGCGTTCGGCACATACGTCAGTTACAAACATGGAATCTGGTCACCGGATCAGAGTTTGTATGATCCGTCGAAACTGGTGGTGATCAATGTACCCGTGCTGAAGACGCATTCGATTTATGCCATTACCGCCGGCGTGAAAAACCACATGGGAGTCGTAACGACCGGCGTCAACACCGACTCTCATAACGGGGTGGGCCGTGGCGGACTGGGTTCGGTCATGGCCGAAGTACGCGTTCCCGACCTGACCGTTCTGGACTGCATTTGGGTTCTGGCCAGACCCGGAACGGGCCCCGCGGCATCCTATGCGGCAGCGACACGTCGCGATCAGTTGCTTGCGGCGTTTGATCCCGTCGCCTTGGACGTGTGGGCGGCCAAGCACGTTCTCATGCCGGAGATCGTGAGCAATGGTTACACCGGAAACGACTACGGGCAAAATCAGGACCCCGATAATCCCGACAGCGTGTTCCGGCGGTATCTTGACCGGAGCCTGGCCGAGCTTCTGCGTGCCGGCATCCCGGCCACCAACGATCCGGCGGCCGTCGAACTGCACGTCTGGGTGGGAGATCACGATCTTGACGGCGATGTCGATGAGATTGATACGGTTGAACTCATACAGTGCCTCACGGGACCGGGCACGATTAACCAACCATCGTGTCAAGCTTTCGATTCAGATGACGATGGGGACGTGGACCTCTTCGACGCAAGTCGGTTTCAGCGGGTGTTCACCGGATCAAAACAGTGACCACAGTGCAATCAAGCTCCAAGCCGGGGAAAACGGGTGCTAAAACCCGGCGTAGGTATCCCCGCTGGCGGGCACTGTCGTTGTCATTGGTCTACGTCGTCTTCGCCATTCACATCGTCCATTGGAAACTCACTGGAAAGACGCTCGCCCCGTTGGAACTCAATGAAGTCATGTATACGCTCGAACTGGGGATCATCACCGCGGGCTTCCTCTTCATGTGCCTGCTGGTGCTGGGCACCTTGATCTTCGGGCGGTTCTTCTGTTCGTGGGCGTGTCATATCATGGTGTTGCAGGAGCTCTGCGCGTGGTGTCTGCGGCGGATCGGAATCCTGGCGAAACCGATCCGCTCCCGATTCCTCCTTTGGGTCCCCCCTCTGACGGCGGTGTACATGTTTCTCTGGCCGCAGGTCTTACGGGCCTGGGAAAGCCGCGCCTTGCCGACGTTCCATATGGCGACTGATCGCGACGGTTGGGCGTCGCTGGTGACGAACAACTTCTGGCGGAATCTACCTGGGCCTTGGATCATCGCTTTGACGTTTTTAGTGTGCGGAATCCTGATGATCTACTTATTGGGGTCGCGCACCTTTTGCACCTATGTGTGCCCCTACGGCGCCGTCTTCTCCCTTGCAGACCGTTTCTCGCCGGGAAAAATTCTTGTCCACGACAATTGCAAGCAATGCGGACGCTGCACCGCTGCCTGTACGAGCGGCATCCGCGTACACGAGGAAACGGAGCAGCATGGCCGCGTGGTCAACCCCGCGTGCCTGAAATGTCTCGACTGCGTCAGTGTCTGCCCGCAGGGGGCATTGCACTATGGGATGTCCAAACCGGCGTTCTTTGCCTCCTACCGAAGCGGCGGGCGGTTCGGACTGCCGTACGATTTCACATTGGCTGAGGAACTCCTCGCCGCAACGGTATTCATCACCGTCGTGCTGACGTTCCGCGGGTTGTACAGTCGAATACCATTTCTGCTTTCGCTGGCTCTGGGCGTGATGATCGCGTACGCGATTATTGTATTGGTGCGACTGGCGACGCGACGAGATGTGCGATTGTCGTCATGGACCCTCCGCGGCGAGGGGCGACTGTCGCGCGCGGGACACGCGTATGTCGGCGCGATGGCAATGTTGTTGATCCTCGTCGGCCACAGTGCGTTCGTACGGTTTCACGAGTACTTCGGACTGCGACAGGTGCTGGCGTTTGGTAACACGGACCTGGCGGCCAACGAAGCGCTTGCCGGGCGTGCCATCGTACACTTGGCAGCGGCCGATCGTTGGGGGCTGATCCCCAACGAACGCGTGGAACGGGGCCTGGCGACCGCCACGTTCGCGCTGGGACGATTCGACGACGTGTTGACCTACGCGAACCGCTACTTGTCGCGACATCCGACGGACGCCGCCATTCAACTGACCGTCGCGCGAACGCTTGTGCGGACGGGCGACCTCGAGGGGGGCGAGCGGGCGTTCCGAACGATCGCCGCAAGTATTGACGCGAACAACGCCGCAGCTCGGCCGCTGTGGTTGACCGCGAAAACGGAGCTAGCCGAATCGCTCGCCCGGCGGGGCGATTTCCGACGGGCGGAGGCGGAGCTTCGGGCCATTGTCACGATGGCGCCGGATCGCGCCGGCGCGCATGCCGACCTCGGCGGGGCCCTGGCGGAGTTGGGTCAGTTCGACGAAGCAATCAACGAACTAAAACAAGCCCTCCGTCTCGACCCGTCGTTGGGCGGGGCGGCATACAATCTGGGCACGCTGCTATTGCACCTGGAACGGCTCGATGAAGCGGTCGTTTTTCTGCAGCAAGCGGCACAGTTGATCGGCGATGATGCGGATTTGTACAACAACCTGGGGTCGGCGCTGCTGCGTTCGGGGCGACCCGACGAGGCCAAGCGGCAGCTTCAGCGTGCGCTGAGCATCAGCCCCAACCACGCGGACGCCCATTTCAATCTTGGCATGGTTTTCACCGCAAGCAGTAACGCCGAGCAGGCGGCGAACCACTTTCGCCAGGCAGCATTGCTGGACCCCCGCTACACGCAACTGCTGAAGAGTAGCGAGTGACGAAACCAGAGAGAAGATGGAGCATTTGAGCTTGGGGTCAGTGCACTGTTTCGTGCCTCGGCGAGACACTAAACCTACAACCGCATTTGTCGTGCCAGAATCATCACTAATTCGCGGGGTGGACCGAAGAAAAACAACGGGTTTTCGACGGAGGAGCGTCTTGAGCAAGCTGGTTGGCACGCCGTTTGACAGTCAGTTTCAGGTACACAACTAGCTTTAGAACCGCGAAAACGGTTTTGATTTATGACCGAAATTGTCATTCACGGTAGAGGTGGACAAGGCGGCGTCACGCTCGCCAAGTTGATTGCCGCTGTATATTTTCGAGCGGGGTGCCATGTTCAAGCGTTCGGATTGTACGCCGCTGAACGTTCGGGCGCGCCCGTCCAGGCATTTGTACGCATCGACGATCGGGAAATCACGACTCACAACCAGATCCGCGATCCAGATCACGTCATCGTTTTGGACCCAATTCTTGCTTCTTCGGCGGTTGCGACGAACCAGAAACCAGGCGGCTGGATTATCATCAATACGCGGGCATCCCCGGAGTCGTATGAGGCCAAGTTCTGCGGCCGCAATGTTGCGGTGCTTGACGCCACCGGTCTGGCCATTCGCCATGGGCTTGGCACTCAGGCCGTGCCGATCGTGAATACGACCATGTTCGGCGCTGTTGCCCGTGTCCTCGATCTGCGGATTGAGGACGTTGAAACTGCGCTGACCGATGCCCATCTTACCGGAAGCAACTTGGATGCGGCACAGCAGGCGTACGAGCAAGCGTGGATGGCGGCGTTGCCGGGTAGTCGCGTCGGGCCGAAGGTAGCGTCGTCTCCAAGTGAGCCAGCGGGGTTGTTGGACGAGGACATCGGCGGACCGCCTCGAATCAAGACCGGTTCGTGGGCGACCCGACAGCCGGAGCGGAATCGGCTGGAACCGCCGTGCAACCACATTTGCCCGGCCGGCAACGATGTGCAAGGATTCATCGCGGCCCTCACGCACGGGGAGAATGATGCGGCCTTGGAGACCCTTCTGCGCACGACGCCATTCCCCGGAGTTTGCGGCCGTGTTTGCCCGGCCCCCTGCATGGACACGTGCAATCGTCGATTGTTCGATGAGGCCGTCAATGTCAGAGAACTGGAACGATTCGCTGCGGATCACGGACGGCGCCCTCCGGCGCTTCGACCCCATCGCGTTGAATCCGTGGCTGTCATCGGTTCAGGCCCGGCGGGACTGAGCGCGGCGTACACTCTCGCCCGGCTCGGTTATCGAGTGACCATTCATGAAGGCAACCGCGAATTGGGCGGGCTGTTACGCACCGGGATCCCTGAGTATCGCTTGCCGCGCGACGTCTTGGATGGAGAGATCCAATACATCCTGCAGCACGCCGTGAAGGTTCGGGCGGGGAAAGGAGTCAAGCGGGCCGAATTGGTACGGCTCACGCGACTGCACGAGGCGGTACTCGTCGCCACGGGTCTTCAAGAATTGCGAGCACTGGATTTTGACGGCGGCGACCGCGGAATCGTCATGCAGGGCATCGATTTCCTGGACCGCGCCCGTAGCCATTCGGAATCGATGGAGAACCTCGTGGTGGCCGTGATCGGCGGAGGAAACACCGCGGTCGACTCCGCCCGGTCCGCGCGGCGCCTGGGTGCACAGAGAGTTCACATCGTGTACCGCCGTACACGGGAAGAAATGCCGGCCATCGAAGAAGAGGTCAACGAAGCCCTCGAAGAGGGCATCGTACTGGACGAGCTGACGGCTCCGGTTCGGTTGCAAAGGAACGGGGCGCGTGCGCTCCTGACGTGCCAACGAATGCGGTTGGGCGAACCGGATGAATCCGGTCGCCCGCGACCAATTCCGGAAACGACCGAGGATGCGCACTTCGATCTCCCTTGTGATCGAGTGATTCTAGCGTTGGGACAGTCAGTGGACCTGTCGCTCTTGCCCAGCGGATCGGAAGTGAGCGAGGAAGGCGTTGTTTTGGGTCGCACGTCGTCCCCTGTCTATGTCTGTGGCGATTTCGCAACTAACGAGGGAACCGTGGCCGCGGCCATTGGCAGCGGGCGACGCGCAGCTTGGATCATCCATCGGACGTTGACGGGAGAGGACTTCTTTCCCAAATCCCAGCCTGTCGTGGCCACTCCGGACGTGATTAGGAATCGGCTTTTCACGCCCCAGCCGCGAGTGCGCGGTGAAACCCTTCCCGCATCGCTTCGCCGCCGCGGGTTTGAGGAAGTTCGCAAGGGTCTGGCGGATGAACCCCATCACCATTCGGCCGTCCATGAGGCCAATCGGTGCTTCAGTTGCGGCGTGTGCAACTTCTGTGACCGGTGCGTGGTCCACTGCCCGGAGGGCATCATGGTCCGCAATGGCGACGGATACCGGTTTGATGAGAGTTATTGCAAGGGATGCGGAGTTTGTGCCGAGGAGTGCCCGCGCGGCGTGATTCGCATGTGCAACATGTAGCGGCTGCGGAACGGTCGGATAGGGCGTCGAGGCCGCCAAGAGGGGGAGGATAGCGGTGGATTGGGGAGAAACAAGATGGCACGAGCGTTAATGAGCGGCAACCATGCGGCCGGCCATACTCTGGCACTATGCGGTGAAGCGAATCGAGCCGCCCGCGGGTGCTGCGCCGGCGCCTACCCCATCACCCCGCAGACTGAAATCATCGAGTACCTTTGTGGATTCCCATTCACCAAGGGGCGGATTGTTCCGGTGGAGTCCGAGCACAGTGCGATGGCTGTGTGCATCGGGGCGTCGTTGAACGAGGCCCGCGCGTTCACGGCCAGCTCTTCCAACGGCCTCGCCTATATGACCGAAAACGTGTTTTGCGCCGGTTACTACCGGCTGCCCATTGTCATGGTCGCGGTGAATCGTACGCTCGGTCCGCCGTGGAACATCTGGGTCGATCAAGGCGACAGCCTAATGTTGCGGGATGCGGCTTGGATTCAGTTCTATACCGAATCGCATCAGGACCTTGTGGATACCCTTCTGCTGGCGTTTCGGGTGGCTGAGGATCACCGCGTTTTGTTGCCCGCGATGGTGGCCATGGACGGGTTCATCACTTCGCACACTCAGATGGGTGTCGAATTGCATGAGCAAGAGAAAGTCGATCGGTATTTGCCGGCTTGCCGCGTGCCCCATCATCTGAAATTGCAGCGTCCCGCAACCATTGGAGGACTTACGTGGCCGCGCGAGACCGAGCACCATCGCCGGGAGATCCAGGAAGCCATGGAGCGCGTGCCGGAAATCTTGGCGGAAGCGATCGACGAGTTCGCGTCCATCTTCGGGCGACGGCCCCACGGCGCTCTATCGACCGAGAGCACGGAGGACGCCGAAACCGTGCTGATCGCTTGCAACACGATGGGCCGCACGCTGCGGGAAGTGGTCCGCGAGCGGCGGAAGAAAGGGGAGCGGATCGGGATGATCCAACTGAAGATGTTTCGACCGTTCCCCCGAGCCGAACTGCAAGCGGCGACCGCCTCCGCGAGACGAATCGGCGTCCTGGATCGCAATCATTCGCCGGGTTCGGGAGGCATCTTCTGGCAGGAAACGGCGGCCACGCTCGGGTCGAACCACGCCATCATCCAGGACTATCTCGTGGGACTGGGCGGCGGCGACGTGACGCCCGCGGTCCTGCATGAAATTGCCGACGACTTGACATCGCGCTCGCACGCCGCCGCGCCGATCTGGAAGGAGGTTGCCGCATGAGCACGGCCGTCATGGAACACCAACCTCTGCTCCGTCCCGGGCATACGAATTGCGCGGGCTGCGGCATGTCTCTAGGTTTGCAATGGCTGGACGACGCTCTGGAGGGCGAAGTGCCCTACCTGGTCATACCGGCCTGTTGCGGGATCGTGACCGCCGGAGCGTTTCCAACGACGGCGTACGGAGCGCCGCTCGTCGCCTCCACGTTCGCCAGTTCACCCGCAGTCGCCACGGGGATTGTTTCCGTAGCCCGAATGAACGGCGAGTCCGCTCCGGTGATCTGCTGGGCGGGCGACGGCGGGACCTACGACATCGGCATCGCCACGCTATCGGCCGCTGCAGAACGCGACGAGGACCTCCTGTATTTCTGCTATGACAATGAGATTTACGGCAACACCGGCGGCCAACGAAGCAGCGCCACGCCTCGGGATGTCGTGACCAGCACCACCACCGCGGGCAAGGCGGAAAACAAAAAGGACATGATCGAGATCATGGCGAGGCATCGGATTCCTTACGCCGCAACGTTGTCACTCGCCCATCGCGACGATTTCTTGCGGAAGGTGCGGTACGCTTGCAAGGTTCGCGGCTTCCGGTTCCTGCTCATGCTTTCGCCATGTCCCCAAGGCTGGAAATCGGAACCGCAGGAGAGCGTGGAACTCGTCCGAGAGGCGGTGCGCTGCGGATTATTTCCTCTATACGAGGTTTTTGACGGCGTTCGATATCGGATCAATGTGCGTCCAACGACTGCGGACCCCGCTGATTACCTAGCCGGTCAACGACGGTACGTCCGCGCCGCGAGCGACTCCGCGGCGCTGACACAACGTATCCATGAACAATGGTCTTATCTGGAAGCGATGGAGACTGCGTTTCCGGCCGCCGCGGTCGGCGAAGTTGCCGA
>Ga0180061_1000084_pt1 | contig 14686 bp, 12 predicted proteins | sample EasRivT27_16_10D_FD_121769 | JGI IMG/M metagenome (GOLD analysis project Ga0180061, IMG submission 121769) | Soil microbial communities from meander-bound floodplain in the East River, Colorado, USA - East River metaG ERMLIBT27_16_10D | ecosystem: Environmental > Terrestrial > Soil > Floodplain ...
GAAAAAATATTCCAGGATTTTATCACTTTAGATGCTACCAAACATTTGGAAGGAATTAATTATTTGCTTTCTTATTCCAGAGAGCTTCATTGGGAAATTAACGATCGTTTAGTAAATTTCAACCACTTATCAACCCCCGCTGAGAAAATGGCAGTTGATTTTAAAGCGAGTCAAGAAGAAAAAGCCGCTTGATTAAACAAGAAATTTTTTTATTTCATTGAAATTTAATGGTTTGGGAAAAAAATTATCCGCTCCGGAAGCCAACACCTCTTTTTTAATTTCTTCTTGGGAAGATGCTGAAAAAATGAAAACTTTTAGTTTAGGGTATTTGCTTTTTAGATGCTTTGTGACTTCGATACCGCTCATTCCTGGAAGAAAGAGGTCGATTAAACAAGCGTTGATATCGCTTTCAGGGTTTTTCTCCATAAAGTTTAAAATTTCGGGGCCATTGGTGAAAAATTGGAATTGGAGTTCGCCATGGTCAATTTCTTTTCTAAATTTTATTTTAAAAACAGGAAATAGGTCCGTTTCGTCATCCACCACAATTATTCTTCCCATTAACCCTCCTTTCCTAATTTTATCAAAAAAAAGATTTCTAGGGAAAATAAATTAGCATACCAAAACGATCATTTACTTTAAAATTCTTTAGGAACTTTTTTTATGGCCTTTATTCGAATTTCCCTTATCATTTCTTTTATTTTTTCAGGATTATCTTGCTGAGTTGCTTCGGAGAGATCAATTTCATTAAGTGCAGTGAAAACTCGTTTTATATATTCCCTTTGCGGATAGGATTCATTTAATTTTCCCAAATTATCGGCCAGGGTACAAATTAAAAAAGATTCCAATAAATCTGGTTTTCGAAAAGCATCTAAGGAATTTAATAGATCAAGGAGAGTGGATGCTTTTAGTTCAAATACTTTGTGTGCCAGGAGATGAAATTTACAAACCTTAAGCGCCAAATCCAAGGTTTTCTTAGGCAATTTATATTTGGACCCAAAATTTTCAATTAGAGGTAAACCACTTTCCTCATGCCCATGATGACTAGGTAGTATATCTTTTGGTGTAGTTCCCTTTCCTAAATCATGTAAAAGTGCAGCGATGCGAATATCTTTGGAACTAGAAAGTTGGCAAGCATTTTTTAAAACCAGCATAGTGTGGGTCCAAGCGTCCCCCTCAGGGTGATATTTCTCTGTTTGGGGAACTCCTTTTAATTTTGCCAGCTCAGGAAATAGGATTTCCAGGGCACCACATTTATCCAGCACTTCGAAAAAAATTTCTGGTTTTGATGTTTCCATGGCCTTTTCCATTTCCAAATAAACCCGTTCTCCAGACAAACTTTGCAATTCATCTGTAAGTGTAATTTCTCTCATAATGGCAATGGTATCTTTATGGACGGTGAAGTCTGAAAATCTGGCAGCAAATCTGGCCACTCTTAACACTCTTAGCGGATCCTCCTTAAAGTGATCCGAAACATGACGAATTATTTTTTTCTCCAAATCTCCCTTTCCATTAAAGGGATCAATTAAATTTGAATCCTCCATGGCGATCGCATTAATGGTTATATCTCTTCGGAAAAGGTCCTGTTCCAAAGTTACATTGGGAGAGTAATCAAAAAAGAACCCATCATGGCCTTTAGCTGTTTTTCTTTCTGTTCTGGCCAGGGCGTATTCCTCTTTTGTCTTAGGGTGTAGAAAAACTGGAAAATCTTTACCGACTCTTTTATAGCCTTGATTAATCATTTCAGCGGGCGTGGACCCGACTACAACATAATCTTTATCCTTTGGTTCATGCCCTAAAAGGATGTCTCTTACGGCACCTCCGACTAAATAATATTTAATGAAAACCTCCCATGTGCCCTTATCGGGAATTTATGGTATAATTATCCAGTGAAAAACAATAAAATTATTTTACTTTTTGACGGGGTTTGCAACCTTTGCAATGGATTTGTTCAATTTGTCCTTAAAAGGAATAAAAAGGCAAACGTCTATTTCGGGGCTTTACAGTCGGAAAGTGGCCAGCGATTACTAAAGGAAAAGGGGCTCTCCTTGGATAAGTTTGAAACCCTAATAATTATAACCAATGGAAAGGTATTAAAGCAATCTCATGGGGTTTTTTTCATTTGTCAGCAATTAGATTTTCCCTGGAATTTATTGGGTATATTTCGAATAATCCCAAGGTTTATAACCGATTTTATTTATGATAAAATTGCCAAATCCCGTTACTCTGTATTCGGCAAGCGTGATGTCTGCATGATGCCTACCGAAGATATAAAGAATCGCTTCATCTAATTTATCTAGGAAAAAATTCCGAAAAGTTCTCAATTACACTTATTTATTGGAGATAAATATGTCTCTTTTAATCTTTGAGGAAGTTGGAGAAAATAATTTAATTATTTCTCCCTCCTGTTACACTGTCCGATTGGCGCTAAATCATATGGGACTAACGGCGGAATTTTATGGGGTAAAACCAAGTCAATTGAAAGATTTTAATTTTAAATTTCTGCCAGTCTTAAAAGATGACAAAAGGATCATTCAATCGGGATTTGAGGTCGCGAAATATTTAGAGCGAAATTATCCCCTCTCACCTACCATTTTCGGTGGTGAGGCCGGAACCTATTTAGCAAAATTTGTAGATTCCTATGTTGAAGATGGGCTTTACACCCATCTACTTTGTTTTTTAACCGAGGATATAGTGAAAAATCTTTCGGAGGAAGATCAAAAAATTTTTTTATCCCGGGTAGTTTTGGGAAATAAAAGCAAAAAAGAAAATCTTTTTGAATTTAACAAAAAACTTAATCCCATTAGATTGACTCTGAAAAAACAGGAATTTCTCTTTGGTGAGCGGCCTGGTTATGTTGATTTCCTGATTTATGGACTTTTTTATTGGGGGGAAACCATAAATGGACTGACGCTATTAAATCGTCGGGATGCCCTAAATGTCTGGAAAAATAAAATGGGAAAATTAAATAAAAAAGCCGCTTAAAATCTTAATTTGAAATTAAAAATTTTTCTAACGGAATACAAGGATTTGGGGGTTTAAAGAGTTCCTGGGCAAAATATTTCTGATTTATTGTACTATAATTCGTGATTAATCTCGTTTCCATAAGGCTTCTGCAACCACCGGTTGGATCATTATGAATTTTTCCAAGTTCACAGTGTCCTAGTTCATGGACAATTAAAGCTTTTAAAAGGTTTTTGTTATTTATGTTTTGTTGCCAATAATTTCTATCTACCAAAATTTCTCTGCGTCCCGATTTGGAGGATTTTCTACAAACGGCCACGAAACCCTGGTCTTTATAAAGGGATTTTACGTCATAGAGGTTAATGGGAATTCTATCCATTATATTAAATCCCTCAATACCTATGGATTTTTGGGGTGTGGGAATGGCCAGGTTGTTTAAAACATAAAATTCCTTGGTCTGTTCTATAAAAATATTTTTATCCTGGGTTTTGCTAAATAATGGGTTTGCATCCTCTACGGTATCGAACTTTTTCCCGCAGCCAACTAGGACAAAAAAAAGTAGAAAATAGGCATACCTCATCTCACTTTTTTCGGCTTTTTAGGTTAAAAGGTGACGACAACCCCCTAAACCCAAAATATTGAATTTTTCTTTATTGGGGAGCTGAAAATTAAAAATTTGTAATCCGCCCAGTAAAACAACCTAAAATCAATAAGTTAGGCAGGCTAAATTTTTCAAATTCCTTTCAGTAATTTTCAAAATGACTGTACAAATTTTTGATTTCAGGCGAGTATCTGGGTCGTAAAATTCCTTTTAATTACAACGGTTTCTTGGAGATCTGACCATGTGTGGCATAGTTGGAATTATCGGTCCTTCACAGCAGGAATCTTCTGTTTGGGCCGCTTATGAAGCTTATAGAGGTCTTTTGACTCTGCAGCATAGAGGGCAGGACGCAGCTGGAATTTTATCTTACGATGAGCCTTCACATAAATTCTATCAAGAGAAAGACCTAGGATTAATCGCCAAAGTTTTTACCCAAAAAAAAATTCAAAATTTAAAAGGCAATATGGCCTTGGCCCATACTCGTTACGCAACTACAGGTACCGATGGTAAGTTGGATCTTCAACCGATAGTTACTGGAACTCCTCTTGGAGTTGGGATGGTCCACAATGGGAACCTAGTAAACTATCACTCGCTTAAAGATAAAATTAAATCAGAATTAAAATATCAGCTACTAACCAACAATGACTTAGAAGTTATTTTAAATTACTGGTGCCACTTTTTATTATTAGAAGGAAAGGCCTTTTCATTTTCCCAAGCACTAATTGCTACTGAAAAACTTTTTAAAACCATAAATGGTGGATACTCGGTAATAGGTATGGTTGCAGGTGAAGGGATGATGGCCTTTAGAGATCCTCAAGGCATTAGGCCTTTGGTTTTGGGTAGGAGAAAAGAAGTAAATGGGTTTTCTTATTGTTTTGCCTCCGAAACTGCAGCTCTTAACTTTTTGGGTTTTGATTATTTAAGAGATGTAGCGCCAGGTGAATTTGTTTTTGTATCTTTGGATGGAGTACTTAGAAGCGCTTTGATTCCCAGAGAAAATGAACGAGTGGCCCATTGTATGTTCGAATGGGTTTACTTTTCTGGTGCAGAAAGTATTGTTGAAAATGAATCCGTATATAAAGTCCGTCTAAATCTAGGAACTGCCCTTGCTAAAAAGGCCAGAATCCTTATTGAGCAAGGAAGGATTAAACCAGATGTGGTTATGCCGGTTCCAGATACCTCAAGAACTGCCGCCATCTCCGTGGCCAAGGAACTTGGAATTGATTACCGAGAAGGACTTATTAAAAATAGATATATCCATCGAAGCTTTATTTTAAATACCCAGGAAAAAAGAGAAAAGGCCATAGAACTTAAGTTAAGTCCCATCCGTTCGGAAATTGAAGGAAAATCAATCCTTCTGATTGATGACTCGGTAGTGAGAGGAACGACTTCCCAAAAAATTATAAAGCTGCTTAAGAAATATGGTGCAAAAGATGTCACCTTAGGGGTTACTTGTCCTCCACTAAGACACGGCTGTTATTACGGTATTGATTTCCCAAGCTCAAAAGAGCTAATTGCCACCGACCGGGAAATTCCTGAAATCGCCAGATTTATTGAAGCAAAAGAAATAATTTATATCGATCCGCAAGATCTGAAATCTGCAATTGGTCGCTCCGACCTTTGTATGGGTTGTATCGATGGAGATTATCCGACTTCCGTTGAAGAAGGAATCAGATTTGCAGCTCTTCGCCAATTAATGAAGGAGAAAAGAATATGAACGTGTTTGTAGTATATGGATCTAAATCGGACACCCAATCCTATCAACCCCTCGTTGAGGGATTAAACAAAGACCATAAGGCGTCTTTTGAGCCAATCTCGGCCCATAGACAACTTCCCGAACTAATCGCACGATTGGATAAAAACGATTATGATGTAGTCGTTGCTGGAGCAGGTCTTGCGGCAGCTCTTCCTGGAGTTTGTGCAGCTAAAACTAAAAAAATTGTTTTTGGAGTACCGGTTTCCGCAAATTTTGGCGGAATAGATGCTCTTGCATCGATAATGCAAATGCCTTTTGGAGTTCCAGTCATTACCTGTGGCCCAAATCGAGAAGATGTAATCATTGAGTTTTTAAAATCTCCTAAATACAAGGAAAATCTTAAGGGCATCAATTTAGTTGTAAGAAGAAATCTTTTAGATTTTGAATTTGGCTACAAAGAGGTCAATCGTGCCAAAGAATATGCACATACTTTAGAAATACCTCTGAAAGTTTCTGAAAACTATGATGAAGAATTTTTTAATATCGTTTTAGTAAATGAAGAAGGGGATATTTTAAAAAATAAATACTGCTTGCATGTCCCTCTACTTTCTGATCAGGATAAACAAGATTACACCAAAATCTTAGAGCTTTATTCTTGGACGAAACAAGGTGGGCTTTGGTTGGGAGCTAATAACACTAAAAATGCAATACTATCATTTGTAAAAATTTATAAGGAGAAATAGATGACACTTCCTGCTTTAATCTTAGAAGGTTCGGTTAAAAATATTAGAGGAACAAAAGGGGTTTCGCCATATGTTTTCGAATACTCCGATAGGTACTCCGTTTTTGATTGGGGTGCGATGCCTAACCAGTTAGATGGAAAAGGAAAATCTCTGGCCTTTATGGCATGGATGTTTTTCGATCTAATGGGTGATGCAAATAGATGGAAAGAATGGAAGCTATCTCCAGAACTTGAAAAAAAGTATGAAGGAGTTTTGGCAGACCTTAGACAACATGGAATGAAACACCACTGCAATAATTTAGTGGATGATTCCAATAATCCAATTGAAGGACTTGGCCTTTCAAAAAATCTATCCGTGCAAGCGGTGGATGTGTTTCGACCAAATTCATCTGTGGAAAACGGTAAGCTTATTTGGGACTATTCAAAATATCAGGATAAATTAACAAATTGCCTGGTTCCGCTTGAAATTGTTTTCCGATTTGGACTTCCCGCTGGTAGCTCACTTTTTCAAAGAGCATCAGATGCTGCTTATTTGAGTGATCTAGGATTGAGCACTTTGCCTAAAGAAGGTGAAAGGTTTGATTCTCCAGTAATCGAGTTCTCAACGAAACTTGAAACCACCGATCGATATATCGCTTCTTCTGTGGCCCAAAAAATGGCTGGTCTAAACGACCGGGAATTTAAAAAATTAAAAGATCAGGTAGTTGTATGTGCCTTAAGACTTAAAGATCTTTTTGCAGAAGTAGGAATTGAACTTTGGGATGGTAAATTTGAAATGGGAGTCACCAAAGACCTAGACCATCAAGGTGATCGTAATTTTATGATGGTTGATTCCATTGGACCAGATGAGCTGAGGTTAACCTACAAAGGACAGCAACTTTCCAAAGAGAACCTAAGACATTGTTATAGGGGATCTGACTGGTACAAAGGTGTTGAGACCGCAAAACAAATGGCCACTGAAAGAGGCGAAAAAGACTGGAAAAAAATCTGCAGGGAAGAGTTAAAATTAACTCCTCCAGCACTTGATACTGAAGTAGTTAATAAATTTTCCATGATGTATAAGTCCCTTGCAAATACTTTGGCAGAGAAATACTACCAAAGATCAGTTTTCCCGGATGCTTGGACCATGGATGAACTTTATTTGAAACTAAAGTAGGAAAAAATATGAAAGTTCTTATTCTAGGAAGCGGCGGAAGAGAACATGCAATGGCATGGAAAGTGGCACAATCAAAATTGGCCAATGCCATTTATTGTCTTCCTGGTAATGATGGAATGACTTTCATCGAAAAGGTTTCCAAAATACCAGGATCAGTTTCGGATATTCCTTTAATTGTTTCCAAAGCAAAAGAGCTTTCAATAGATCTAGTAATTGTGGGGCCAGAAGACCCTCTTTCTCTTGGTGTGACTGATGCATTGGAAAAAGAGGGCATTAAAGTTTTTGGCCCATCCAAGGAGGCCGCTAAATTAGAGGCTTCAAAAGTTTTCTCCAAAAACTTCATGTTAGAAAACGATATTCCAACGGCCAAGTCTTTTTCTTGCGACTCTTATGAGAGTGCTATGAAAGTCTTGGATTCCTGGGATTTTAATTCTGGCGTGGTTATTAAGGCAGATGAGCTGGCAGCTGGAAAAGGTGTGGTCGTTACCTCCTCTGAGGCAGAGGCCAGGAAAACCCTTTTTGATTTTATGAAAAATCCAGATTGCACGGTTAAGGCATCTAAGGTTCTTATAGAAGAAAAACTTTCTGGAAAAGAGGTTTCCGCTTTTGCAATTTGTGACGGCGAAAACTTTATATCTTTGGGTTACGCCTGTGATTATAAAAGAGTAGGTGATAAAGACCAAGGCCCCAATACTGGGGGAATGGGTGGATATTCACCAAAAAACTGGCCAGAGGATGCAACTAAAAAATTTATTGAAGAGAGAGTTTTTAAAAGAGTTCTCCAAGGAATGTCGCGCAGAGGATTTCCTTACAAGGGATTTTTATTTGCAGGTCTTATGATTGATGGACCTTCGGTTAAGGTAATTGAATTCAACGTTCGTATGGGGGATCCCGAAACCCAAATACTACTTCCTTTAGTTGAGGGCGATTTGGTTCCAACTTTATTTGCAGCGGCCAAGGGTGAAATTACCAAACTTGGAAATTCCGCAATTTCTTTAAGAAGTGAAACTTCAGTTCATATTGTAATGACCTCAAAAGGATATCCCAGCATCGATGGAACTCAAATGCTGCTTAATCAACCCATTTCTTATCCAGTAGGATTAATTCCAGGAGAAGAAGGAATTGATTTTAGCGATAAATTTTTATTTTTGGCCGGTGCTAAAAAAAATAAGGATCAGGTCCTTGTGAATAGTGGTGGAAGAGTTCTAGGCGTAACGGCCATAGGGTCTGATCTAAAAGAGGCCAGAGAATCCGCATATGCAATTTTATCCCAAATAAGTTTTGATGGAGCTCATTTTAGGAGGGACATTGGGCTTTAAAAAGTTTGCCATTTTTGCCTCGGGACTAGGTTCAAATGCATTGAATCTGATTTCTTATGCACGCGAAAATGCCGACAAATTTTCTATAGAGGTATTGGTTACCGATAAGGAAGATGCCCCTGTTATAAAAGAGGCTAAAAAGCTTGGTGTGGCCGTTGAGGTAATACCTTATATTAAAACTGAATATCCGAAGTTAGATAAAAAAAATCACGAAGAAAAAATTTTAGAGGCCCTTAAAAAATATAATATTTCTTGGATTATTTTGGCCGGTTATATGAGAATACTATCCTCAGATTTTCTGAGTAATTTTTATGATATCTCCTTTAAAAGGAACCGAGTTTTAAATATTCATCCAAGCCTTTTGCCTGACTTTCCAGGCAAGGATGGTTATGGAGATGCCTTTGCCGCGGGCGTTCCAGTTACCGGCGTTACTGTTCATTTTGTAGATTCAGGTGTAGATGCTGGACCAATTTTTCTTCAGCGTTCATTTGAAAGACATGAAAGTGATTCACTAGAAGATTTTATTTCCCGAGGAAAGAAAATAGAACATGAGCTTTATCGTGAAGCGGTTAAATTAGTGATAGAGGACCGAATATGAGTACCTTTAGGGTGGAAGTTTCATTTTTAGATCACCTTGGACACCTAGATAGATGGACTAAAGAGGCCAATGAGTTCTTAGGGGTTTCTCTTGATTCCATGGAACAAGTTAACTTTTATAAAGTAGAATCTAGTACTCTTTCTCAAAATGAATTATCAGAAAAAATAAGAAAAATCGGTTCAGAAGTATTTTGCGATTCTATAATTCAAAAAATTGCTTTTGATAATATTTTATATGATTTTCCAAAAAAACCTCGTTTTGTGGTTGAAGTTTCCTATAGGGCCGGAGTTACTGATAACCCAGGCCATGCTGCAAAAGAGGCCCTGTCCGTAGTGGGTCTTACCGCCGAAGTTTCTTCAGGTTCAATTTATTTTTTATTTGGAAATATAAACGAGGCCGATGCAAAAAAAGTAGCTTTGGATATTTTGGCCAATGATTTGATTCAAAAAGTGGACATTTTTGAATTTTCCAATTTTTGCGAAGTGGATAGATTTCATAATGTGAGCCTTCCTAAGGTTTTAATCGAAACCATCCCTTCATGTAATGAAATATCTCTTGATGTCTCCGACGAAGTTTTGCTTAAAATAAGTCAGGATAATTGCCTGGCCCTTACACTCTCTGAGATGAAGCATATTCAAAGTTTTTATAATCGCCTCGAAATAGAAAGCTATAGAAAAGAGCAAAAATTTCCAAAATGGCCAACGGATGTGGAACTTGAAGTTCTTGCTCAGAGCTGGTCCGAGCATTGCAAACATAAGATTTTTGCTGGATCCATTGATTATAAAGAGGGAAATATCCCTGAAGGTTTCAAAAAACTAGGTGATAGAAAAATTGAGGGGCTTTATCCTACCTATATTAAGGCCTCCACCAAAAAAATTGAAAAAGAGAGAAATCTAAACTGGCTTATTTCGGTATTTTCCGATAACGCTGGAATTGTTCGTTTTGATGAAGGTTTAGATCTTTGTATAAAAGTTGAAACCCATAATTCACCATCGGCGCTTGATCCTTACGGTGGTGCCCTAACAGGAATTTTAGGAGTTAATCGAGATATTCTTGGATGCGGGCTAGGTGCAAGGCCAATAGCCAACACCGACGTTTTTTGTTTTGCTGATCCTAAAATGCCAACTCAAGATGAAAAAGATTTAATGCCCAGAGGGCTTAAGGCACCAAGAAGAATTTTTGAAGGTGTTCATAGGGGAGTGGAAGATGGTGGAAATAAAAGTGGAATTCCAACCGTAAATGGCGCCATTTATTTTGACCAGGATTATGCTGGTAAGCCACTAGTTTTCTGCGGAACAGTCGGTGCCATGCCAGCAAAACTTCCAACTGGACTAGATTCTGGAAAAAAATATGTAAAAGTATCCGACCGTGTATTTATGGTTGGAGGAGCAATTGGAGCAGATGGAATCCATGGCGCTACATTTAGCTCACTTGAATTAAATGAAAATAGTCCATCCACTGCGGTTCAAATTGGAGATCCCATAACTCAAAAAAGGGTTATGGATTTTTTAATGGAGGCCAGGGATTTGGGTCTTTATAGTTCAGTTACTGATAATGGCGCTGGTGGATTATCCAGCTCAGTAGGAGAGATGAGTACCTTTACGAATGGTGCAACCATCGATTTATCATTGGCCCCGGTAAAATATCCCGGACTTAAGCCTTTTGAGCTCATGATTTCTGAATCTCAAGAAAGAATGACTGTGGCAGTTCCTCCTAAAAATGTTTCCGATTTTATAAACTTAGCAAATCGAAGAGGAGTTTCAGCTACGGATATTGGGGAATTTAACGATTCCGGAAGACTAAAAGTATATTATGGCGAGCAAAAAGTTGCCGATCTAGATTTGGAATTCGTTCATGAATCCCTTCCTCCAATGCAATTAAAAGCAAAATGGGAAGGACCGGTTGCAAGAAAGTCCTGGATTTCAAGAGATAACCGAAAAGATATTCCAAAAACTCTTGATCAAAAATTTTATCAAGAAGCTTTAATAAAGCTTCTTTCAAGTCCTAATATTGCTTCTAAAGAGCCTTGGGTTCGAAAATATGATCATGAGGTTCAGGCCGCAACTCATATTAAGCCTTTTAATGGAATAAAAACCGATGGCCCATCTGATTGTGGATCTATCTGGCTACATCCACATGGTGGAGAAAAAGAAAACGCCGTAAATATTGCTTGTGGAATGAATCCAAGAATGTCGCTTTATGACACCTATTTAATGGCCCAATTTGCAGTTGATGAGGCAGTAAGAAACGTTGTGGTTTCAGGTGGAGATATCGATAAATGCTGTCTATTGGATAATTTCTGTTGGCCAGATCCTGTAGCATCAGAAAAAAATAAAGATGGCGAATACAAAATGGCCCAATTAGTACGTGCTTGTCATGGCCTCTTTGATATTTGCAACTATTTTGGAACTCCTCTGGTATCAGGGAAGGATTCCATGAAAAATGATTTCCGAGGAAAAAATCAAAAAGGAACGGATCTAACCATCTCAATATTGCCAACTCTTCTGGTAACCTCCATGAGCAAATCAAATGTAAATTTTACGGTTACCAGCTCATTTAAAGAGGCCGGGGATTTGATTTATATTCTTGGAAAGGAAAGCTCTGGACTTTCCGCATCTGAGTTTGCTGAACTTTATAAAGTGGAAGAAAAACTTCCTCAAATAGACCTATCCGTAAATAAAAACCTATATAAAACGTATTTAAGTGCTTTGGAAAATAATCTTATATGCTCAGGCCATGATCTTTCAGATGGAGGTTTATTAGTTTCCATTTTTGAGTCGGCAATGGGCGGGCGTTTAGGATGTTCTATATCTATCAACCAAGAAAATCCTGTAGACTATTTATTTAACGAAGGTCCAGGGAGATTCTGTGTGTCCGTTAAATTGGAAAACAAAGAAAAATTTGAAAAACATTTTTCCAATATCCCCTTTAAATTTTTAGGTACCGTTGAAAGAGATCAAAATCTTAAAATAGAAAATAAAGATACCTTGGTTTTAAATTCTTCAATGAATGATTTAATTGATGCTTGGAAAGGAGGACTAAAATGACCCCTAAATTTTTAGTACTAACTGGAGATGGTATCAATTGTGAAAGAGAAACTGCCAAGGCCTTTGAAAAGGCGGGAGCTTCCGCTCAAATTATACATATAAACGATCTTTTGGAGCGCCCAAAGCTTATATCTGAATTTCAAGGATTAGCGATTCCTGGAGGATTTTCTTTTGGTGATGAGCTTGGTTCTGGGCAAATTCTTGCCCTAAAAATCCGTCATGGTCTCGGTCAAGAATTTCAAAAATTTATCGATGATAAAAAACCCATAATTGGTATTTGTAATGGCTTTCAAGTCCTAGTTAAGCTTGGTGCCCTTCCAAGCCCTCATAAGGAAAGATCCATGTCCTTGGCGCAAAATAGCTCCGGCCATTTTCAAAACTTTTGGGCAAAACTAAATGTCGATAAAAAATCAGTGTGTAAATGGACTGAAGGTATTGATTTGGAATCGATTGAACTACCCATTAGACATGGAGAGGGAAGAGTTGTCTTTTCCAAGGGACAAGAAGAATCTATTTATCAAGATCTAAAGAACAAAGGGCAAATTCCCTTTACCTATGAAGAAGATATAAACGGATCCTATCAAAAGATTGCCGGTGTTTGTGATGAGAGTGGATTAATTTTAGGAATGATGCCTCATCCAGAAGCCTTTATATATAATGCAACTTTTAAAAATAAATCCGACAAAGTTTTTGAAAATGGCCAGGGTCTTTTGTTATTTGAAAATATTGTTCGCTATTTAAGGAATAAATAAAATGGAGTCTAAAATGCTAGTGAAAATAAAAAGGGCCCTTATCTCCGTTTCGGATAAATCACTTCTTGATGTTTTGGCGAAAAAACTATCCGAACAAGGAGTGGAGATTATTAGCTCTGGAGGCACTAGGAACTATATTTTGGGGCTGGGAATCGATGTTACCCCTATTGAGAAAGTTACCGGAAATCCAGAGGCATTTGGCGGTAGAATGAAAACTCTATCTTTTCAGGTTTCCTCTTCTCTTCTTTTTAGACGAAATAATGAATCCGATATCAGGCAAGCAAAAGAATTAGGAATTGATGCAATTGATTTGGTAGTTTGCAATCTTTACCCTTTTGAAGAAACCGCTAGAAAAAAGGCATCTCTTTCAGATCTGATTGAAAATATCGATATTGGTGGGCCTACTATGGTTAGGGCCGCTGCAAAAAATTATGAATCAGTCTGTATTTGCACCAATCCTTCCCAATATAAATTATTACTTGAAAGTTTAGAAAAAAATGACGGATTTACCGAATTATCGCTTCGAAAAAAACTCTCACTTGAAGCATTTAGACATACTGCCAGTTATGATTCCTTGATTGCAAGTGAGCTGGAAAAAGAAAATGGTGAAGAATTAAGAACTATTACCCTTTCACCTGCCAATACCACTACTCTTCGTTATGGGGAAAATCCTCACCAAAAAGGATGGGTAGTAAAATCTCCTTTGGGAGAGGGTTTGGCACAAGCTATCCCTATTCAAGGAAAAGAGCTTTCCTATAATAATCTTTTAGATGCGGATGCTGCATACCGTGCCACCTGTGATCTAAATTCTCTTTGCAAGGCCCCTTTTGACTCCTCCGTGGTGATTATAAAGCATTCCAATCCTTGTGGAGTGGCGCTTTCTTCAAGCCCCAAAAGGGCATTAGAATTGGCCTGGAGTGGTGATCCTGTCTCCAGCTTTGGGTCGATTATTTGTTTTAACAAAGAGGTAGATAAAGGCTGTGCTGAATTTCTATCCTCGAGATTTGTAGAAGTTATAATTGCCCCAACTTTTTCAAAAGAGGCGCTCGCATTATTTGCAGAGAAGAAAAACCTTAGGTTGATCCCACTTGCTCCTAATATGGGGTATCAAAGTGAATATATGGTCAGATCCATTACCGGTGGATTTATCGTTCAATCCGAAGATATTGGTTTAGATGAAAATTTCAAAATGGTAACTAAAAATAGCTTTGGTGAGAAACAGCAAAATATGGCCCATTTTGCTACCATGGTAACCAAACATTTAAAATCCAACGGAATCGCGCTTTTTAAAGAGGTAACGGACGGGTTTATGCTAGTAGGTGCAGGAATGGGTAACCCTAACCGTTTAGTGAGCATTTCCCAAGCTGTGGCCAAGGCAAAAGAAAATAATATTACTGATCTCTCCGACGTTATTTTAGTCTCGGATGCCTTTTTCCCTTTCTCCGATAATATAGAGGCAACTTCAGGTGCTGGAATAAAATTTATTATTCAACCTGGTGGATCTATTAAGGATAAAGAAGTTATTGAGGCGGCAGATAAAACTGGCACTGCAATGATTTTTTCGGGAAGAAGACACTTTAGGCACTAGGAGTAAAAATGAAAGATAGCATTTCCTATAAAGATTCAGGTGTTGATATTGAAAAAGGCGATGCCTTAGTTGATAAAATTAAAGAAAAGGTAAAATCAACATATGGTTCCCGCGTTCGCGCTGGAGTTGGTGGATTTGCCTGTCTTTATGAAATAACTCCGGGAAAACTTTTAGCAGCTGGAACAGATGGAGTTGGCACCAAACTAAAAATTGCTCAAATTTTAAA